>Ga0222714_10004284_pt1 | contig 14073 bp, 18 predicted proteins | sample C33_3DmetaG_FD_165048 | JGI IMG/M metagenome (GOLD analysis project Ga0222714, IMG submission 165048) | Estuarine water microbial communities from San Francisco Bay, California, United States - C33_3D | ecosystem: Environmental > Aquatic > Marine > Unclassified | place: USA: California... | reverse complement strand
ACACAAAACCAAAAAAAACATTTTTTTATTTCTGTTTTGTTCCTCCGTGATACGAATAGCCGTGTCCTTCTTTTATCATTTGTGCATTTACGGTCCTGTCAAACTCATAGGTTAGGTCATCATCATACATGACAGAGACCAACAGCCTACCATACTTGTCAAACTCATGACAATGCACTTTGGAATATTCTTTTGTGCCCAACAGTTCAGCCAATCTATTTTTGGCCATGACTGCATTTTTTTTGATTTCATCGCGGTTTTCGAGAGACAACGAAGGCTTCATTTCTGGACTGTCGTATCCAAACATTCTTGCTTTGAAATGATACACCGAGTCGTAGTGCGAAATGATGATGTTGAATGTGTCGCCGTCGTAAAAGTCAACCGCCTTGGCATAAGTGATGAGTCCATTGAATGAAAACACAGGAGTATTTGTCTTGTTTGCAGCTTTTAGCTTGTCTAGGTTGCAATTCATTGGGTTGGTTGGTGTTGGCAGATTGACATATATGCAAATGATGTCTTTAACTCCTTTGTGCAAATTCAAGGTGTATAACATTCGTCAATGAAATAATATAAAACGCCAGCTCTATGATTGTATATCAATTTCTCTCGAATGACCGATTCAGAAACAGACATGCGCGTTATAAAACGCAATGGCGAGCACGAGGTCATCGCCTTTGACAAGATACTGGCGCGCATTCGCAATGTAGGCCAGCAGGCCGGAATTACTGCAGTGAATTACACCGCCCTCGCCATGAAGGTCATCGACCAGTTGTATGACGGCATCCCCACCACAAAAATAGACGAGCTCACGGCCGAGCAGTGCGCGACCATGGCCACGCAGCACCCCGACTACGGCACGCTGGCTGCCTACGTCATCGTGTCCAACCACCACAAAACCACGCCGCCCACATTTTATGAAGCCATGCGTCAGTTGCACGAGTTCACGGACGTGCGCGGCCAACCATCCCCCCTCATCAGCGACGAGTTCTGGGCCGTGGTTTTTAATAAGCGCGATGAGCTGGAAGCCATGATTGACGTGTCGCGGGACTTTCTCATTGACTACTTCGGGTTCAAGACGCTGGAGCGCTCGTATTTGATGCGCACGAACGGCGCAACGGTGGAGCGGCCGCAGTACATGTGGCTGCGCGTGTCGGTGGGGATACATGGCGATGACATGGGCCGGGTGCGAACCACGTATGACTTGATGTCGCAGAAGTATTTCACGCACGCCACGCCCACGCTGTTCAACGCGGGCACACCGCGCCCTCAACTGAGCAGCTGCTACTTGATTGCCATGGAGAGCGACAGCATTGACGGGATTTTCAACACGCTGAAGGAGTGCGCGAACATTTCCAAGCACGCGGGGGGGATTGGCGTGCACGTGCACAACATTCGGGCGACGGGGAGCCACATTCGCGGCACAAACGGCGTGTCAAATGGGCTGGTGCCGATGTTGCGCGTGTTTAACAACACGGCGCGCTACATTGACCAGGGCGGGAAGCGCAACGGCACGATTGCGGTGTATTTGGAGCCGTGGCACGCGGACATTGCGCACTTCTTGGAGATGAAGATGAACCACGGCGACGAGGACGCCAAGGGGCGCGACTTGTTTTACGCGCTGTGGGTGCCGGACCTCTTCATGGCCCGCGTGAAGGCCAACGCGGAGTGGAGCCTGTTTTGCCCCGACGAGTGTCCGGGGTTGTCGGACGTGTATGGCGAGGAGTTTGACACGCTGTATGCCAAATACGAGGCGGAGGGTCGGCAGCGCAGCAAAGTGAAGGCGCGCGACCTGTGGTTCCGAATTCTCGACAGCCAGATGGAGACGGGGACGCCGTACTTGTGCTACAAGGACGCCGTGAACCGGAAGACGAACCAAAAGAACCTCGGCATCATTCGGTCGTCCAACCTGTGTTCGGAAATCATGGAGTACTCGGACGACAAGGAGACGGCGGTGTGCAACCTGGCCAGCATTGCGCTGAACCGGTTCGTCACGGGGGGTTCCCGCACCCCGCACCCCTCCTCTAAGCTGCACGAAGTCACGGGGAAGGGGGAAGAGGGCGTGGGGGTGGTGCGGGGGGCGCTTGTCGCCCCCTGGTTTGACTTTGAGAAGCTGCACGAGGTGACCCGCGTTGCGACGGAGAACTTGAACCGCGTGATTGATGTGAATTATTACCCCACGCCGAAGACGCGCGTGAGCAACCTGGCGCACCGGCCCATTGGCATCGGGATTCAAGGGTTGGCCGACACGTTCATGCTGCTGGACCTGGCGTTCAGCAGCGACGAGGCGCGCGTGTTGAACAAGCGGATTTTTGAGACCATGTATCACGCCGCGCTCAGCGCATCGTGCGACCTGGCAGAGCAGCACGGTCCTTATAGCACGTTTGCGGGGTCGCCCGCGTCGCAGGGCATTCTGCAGTACGACATGTGGGGCGTGGAGCCGGAATTAAACCGGTATGACTGGATTTCCCTAAAAGAGCGCATCGTGAAGCACGGCTTAAGGAATTCGCTGCTTCTGGCGCCGATGCCGACCGCCAGCACGTCGCAAATTCTGGGCAACACGGAGTGCTTCGAACCGATTTCCAGCAACATTTACACGCGGCGCACCATGGCGGGCGAGTTCATTCTGGTGAACCGGCACTTGATTGCGGATTTGCAGGCGGCAGGGCTGTGGAACGAGGGCGTCAAAAACAACATTGTCGCGAACAAGGGGAGCGTGCAGCACATTGGCGGCCTGAGCGAGCACTTGAAGCGCAAGTACTGCACGGTGTGGGAGATTCCGATGAAGCACGTCATCGACATGGCGGCGGACCGGGGCGCGTTCATTTGCCAGAGCCAGAGCATGAACCTGTGGATGGAGGACCCGAACTACGCGGCGCTCACGTCCATGCACTTTTACGCGTGGTCCAAGGGCCTCAAAACGGGCATGTATTACTTGCGGCGCAAGGCGCGCCACCAGCCGCAGCAGTTCACCATCGAGCCTGAATTCAAAAAGGGAGAAAAAGAAGAACAAATTGATGAGGGATGTGCCATGTGCTCCGCTTAGAACCGCTTGGAACCGCTTAGAACCGCTTAGAACCGCTTAGAACCGCTTGGAACCGCTTAAAACCGCTTATGAAATGTTTTTTTATGTGTGTAATGTAATTCACATGAAACTCCGAAACAAAACCGTCAAGGTGTCCAAAACATCTATAGCAAACAAATCATCTAACAAAGCATGCACCTACAAAAAATCCAATGGTTCAATTAATGTCTCAAAATACATGAGATGCATCCCAAACGACACACTAAAAAGTCAATTGGGCAACCCCAAGCACATTTATGAAATCAACGACAACGCCGCATTTCCATTTGTGGTGTTTGATTATGGCGGCGGAAATGCGGCCATTTGCAACAATCAGTTCAATGAGGTGACGAATCGGGGTGAGCTGAAGGGCAAGTTGATGGACGTCATATATCAGCAGATGTTTCTGGGGGACAACGGAACAAACGACCCTTATTGGATTTTTAAACGAGGGGTTGAGCGAGGGAACAACCTTCTCATGCAAACGGGCAAGGACAGATATTTGTTTGTCGGCAAAGGCATTCTCTCGTTTTCTGCCAAGAACGGCGACACCATTCGCCGGTTTTATTCGCCGATGGGTGGAAACTATGATTCATTTCCATGCGCAGTTGGCGACAAATTTGTGTATTTATTGAATGAGAAAAAATACGCACCAGTTAGCGAGTTTGACATGACCAAGGATGTCATGATACAGTATTATTGCTATGAAACGGGCGGTGAATGCAAAAAATATAAGACGAGCGCGTTGCCCATGAAAATGTTATATAAGCCATTCCATGGGTATTATTGATACAATTTAGATGCAATTTACATTTTTTCAGTGTTCGTCTTTGACGGGTTTGGGCGGAGACGGCATTTCGTTCATGTCGCCAAATTCGCCGAGTTCGTCGCGCTCGCATTCAATGGTGCAGTGATTGCGAAACAGTGCGCGGAATTCGCGGCTACTACGGCACAAATCTTCCTTGTGCACCAGCATGTGGTAGCATCGCAGCGTGACAATGGTGTCAATTTTGGAGTTGTGTGCATTTTTGGGCACGCGCTGGAACAAGTGCTCGTGCAGCTCCAGCAGTTTGGGCCACTTGTAGCCCATGCCATGCGGCGACGGCAGTTTGCAGAGGTCAGTGCTATTAAGCATGGTGCAAAACGGGGACATGAAGAAGAATGACATTTGGTTGCGTCGGGCCTCCATTTGAAGCACGTTGCAGTCAAACCCAAGGTTGTGGGCGACGCACTTGCTGCACTGGGCGAGCGCCGTCTTGAAATCAAACAGCGCAATTCGGATGTCGATGCCTTTGGTCAAGGACAGTTCGCGCGTGATGCCATGAATGGCCACGCTTTCATCCGGCAGCGGAATGTGCGTGCCCAGACTGATGATGACATCCTTGAATTCTAGGATTTTGTCGTTGTCGGTGTCGTATATGAGATAGCTGAGTTGAACAATGTGCGGCCATTGTGCGGGGTCCATGCACTGGCGATTCTTGGGAGGCAGTCCAGTGGTTTCGGTGTCAAACACAATAATCTTCATTTCGCGGTGGTTGGATTGTGTGTTGTCATTTAATGGCCAATTGGTTCAAATCAATTTTTAATGTATTGTTTCAATTGATTATGCAAAAATATTAAAATGTTAAATACTGCGAAATGTGCTTAAAATATGCGCAAACATATATAACATCATCGCTAAGGCACAACACTGCAATGCAAAACGCAACGTGTTTAAGGCAAGCCCACAATGGGTTTGCAACATTGTTTAAACGCGGCATATTCAATTACAGGGATGCATTTTTGCTGGACAATCAGCTGAGTTCAGATGAGAAATCCATAAGAGACATGGCGTCCGTTTTTTCAAAGAACGTTTTGCAACCCAACATTGTTTCTTCTTTCAGAAACGAACGGTTTGACAAAAACATCATGAAGGAAATGGGCAAGTGTGGCTTGCTGGGACCGACCATTCCGGACTATGGATGTCCAGGAGTGAATTATGTTTCATATGGACTAGTGATGCGTGAAATCGAGCGGGTGGACAGCGGATACAGAAGTTGTGCCAGCGTTCAGTCGTCGCTGGTGATGCATCCAATCCACAAGTTTGGGTCCCAGTCCCAAAAAGATAAGTATTTGCCGGACCTGGCAAAAGGCAATCTAATTGGGTGTTTTGGACTTACGGAACCCGACCACGGAAGCGACCCATCTGGAATGAAGACACGCGCCGCGTTCAACAACGGGTACTACACATTAAATGGCAGCAAAAACTGGATCACCAATTCACCCATTGCGGACGTGTTCGTCATTTGGGCAAAGGATGACAACAATGACATACGAGGATTCATATTGGAAAAAGGCATGCAAGGGTTGTCATGCCCGAAAATAGAGGGGAAGTTTTCGTTGCGAGCATCCAACACCGGCATGATTTTCATGGACAATGTGGTGGTTCCCAAGGAAAACATGCTTCCAAACGTGAAAGGATTGAAAGGGCCATTCACGTGCCTGAACAATGCGCGGTATGGCATAGCATGGGGTGTTCTTGGGGCGGCCGAAGATTGTTATTTGAGGGCGAGAGAATATGCATTGGATAGAAAACAATTCAACAAGCCGCTGGCATCCAATCAATTGATTCAGATAAAATTGACAGACATGTTGTCCGAAATAACATTGGGGTTGCAGTCCGTTTTAAGAGTGGGACGACTGATTGATGATGACAATTTAATACCTGAAAACATTTCAATTGTGAAACGCAATAACTGTTTGAAATCATTGAACATAGCCAGGACCGCCAGAGACATTTTGGGCGGGAACGGAATATCAGATGAGTATCACATCATACGCCACATGTTGAATCTGGAAGCTGTAAACACGTATGAAGGCACGCAGGACATACATGGTCTCATCATTGGTCGAGGAATCACTGGTTTGAATTCATTTTAGCAGAAATCATGCCAACAACATTCGGGGGTTTGGCTTTGTTTAGGAGCCATGCTTCACTTTTTTTATATGGTTAATACATAACCACAAAAAAAACAAATTACAATAATGCTGAACAAATATTTGGTTGAGTTTGTAGGAACTCTCTTTTTCATCTACATCATTTTGGCAACTGGGAATGCCATTGCCATTGGTGCGGCATTGGCGGTTGCCATCATGATTGGCGGGCCCATTTCTGGCGGCATGTTCAACCCGGCGGTTTCGATTGCCATGGTTGCCGCTGGCAAGCTGTCATCCAGTGATTTGGTGCCTTACATTTTGGCGCAAGTCGCAGGTGGTCTCGTTGCACTTGAGCTGTTTAAGCGCATCAAGTTGTAAAAACATGATTTGATTTATTATATTTTTTATATAATAAACATAACATATAACAATCAATGCCAAAAACATCGAAATCGAAATCGAAATCAACATCTCGCAAACTGCGTAAAAAAGTGGGTGGGGACCCAGACCAAGCAACAGCAACAGGAATAGTACCAGGACCAGCAACAGGAATAGGACCAGGACCAGCAACAGGACCAGGACCAGCAACAGGACCAGCAACAGGACCAGCAACAGCACCAGGACCAGAATCATCAGAATCCAATGATATGTTTTCGCCGCCTGAAATTCCTCCTGCACCTGCGCCAGTTCCTAGGGGTCCAATTCCGAATCTAGGCACCACACCAGCTCCAGAACCACCCCCTGCGCCTTCCAGTATTAAAAACTTATGGGAAAAATTAATTAGTCCTTTCAAAAAAAAACCGGATGCAACGACGACGACGACGACCACGCAACCCAATGAGGGTGTTTTGGGTGGATTGTTTTCAAATGCAAATGGACCAAGCCTTGACCCAAGAACATGGTTCGGTGGAAAACCTAAAAGGCGCAGCAAGAAATCCAAAGCGAAGAGCAATAAAGTCAAAAGCAATAAACATAAAAGCAAGAAACACTAATGGACGTGTGGCATCACTTTCGCACGCGTTTTATGAGGGAATACAGCAGCACAAGACACAACAACCCGATTGACGTGTAATACAAGCTGGAAAGTGTGCCACTTGGTATGCTTCCAAGTTGTTTGCTGCAGTTGGCATTCTTTTTATTTTTGCGACGCTGCGTGAACGCCTCCCGTTCGGTGGTGCCCGTGATTGGATTTTTTTTATTGGGAAACCACGCAGCCGGCATGTTTTTGATGTCAGCGGTTGCAACGTAATTGGTCGCCGAAGAAACCGCATTGTTGGCATCAATGGTTTCCAGCGTCACGCTTTGGCAGTCCGGCGTGGAACCCAGTTGGAATGCCTGAAACAGTGCGAACGGGTTTATCGCGGCGGCATCCGACATGGTTCCAGGAATCAGCCCTTCAAACTCGGTGAATTGCACGCCTCCCAGCCCCGAGGAAATGAATGGGATGTTGCCATCCGGCACATTGTTGACATACACGTAGCGGTCCACCACGCTTCCGTTCGTGGAATCGCTGCTGACAACCTTGCATTTAGCACCCGTTTTTAGAAAAAACTTGTTTCCAAGTGGGTTGCCGGTTGCAGATGCGTCGCCGCCACCAGACACCAGCAGCTCGACGTATGCGATGAGCGCGCTGATGTCGGCCGCCAAATTGTCTAGCCCTCCGCTACTGGACACTCCCAGCTCTCCCGGGGTTTTGATTTGTTTGAAATACTGATAGTCGGGCCCAAGCAGTTCCTGTTCCACGTTGTCTAAATCCCCCATGACATCTTGGAAGAGATTGCCGCTCACCTTACTTATTTCTTTACTTATTTCTTCCATGTTGTCTCGTTGATATTGTAATTATTATATGACTAAATGTATATGCTGTGTGCTATATTATATTACATATACATTAAAAAATGAGCTCAATCTATAAAAAATGCATTAGCTCGTATCCGCAAGTGTTGTTCCTTGTTTTATTGTTATTGTGTCATGCGTATCACATTTCGTATGCATATGCATTCATTGGATACATTGGCAATTCGGTCATAAACGGCATTTTGAAACAAACGTTTCGCGCCCTCATCGGGGACGCCGGCAGCCGGCCAGTGCCGCATCATTCCACTGGCCCGTTTGACGATGTCATTGCTGCCGTTTGGCCCGAGCACAAGAACAACACCGCTTATGGGTTTCCATCCGGTCATGCGCAATCGGTGGGCTACTTTTTGGCATTTGCGCACCAGTTTCTGCCGTGGAGGGCATGGCATCCGGCTGGAACCGTTGCAGCCTTGGTGATTGCAGCGTTTTTGATGCACACACGCATTTATTACAAGCGGCACACGTTTGTGCAAGTTCTCTTTGGATTTGTGTTTGGGATTGCGACATTCCGCGCGTTTCACTCATTAAGACATGTCGACGCTTGGAATTTTTGTTTTGGAGGGGTCGTCCGTGTTTAAATTGGCATGCGTCAAATTGTTGGTTTGATTGGGCACATCGTTCAGGGTTTTCATCAGCATCTGCGAATTGGCGTTGATGCGGTTTTTTTGGTCATTCACTGCATCCGTCAATTTGTCATACGTGGCTTGCATCGCAGCAGCCTGAGACTGGATTTTCACCACTTCCGGGTCCAGGTCGGGATTGGCGGGATTGGGCGTGGTCATGCCTTCTAAAAATGAAAACGATGAACCATAATTGATTCTTCGATAGAGGGCAATGAGAGAAAATGCCAGAAAAATGCAGAGCACCCCAATCGCAATGTTGTACATGGCTGTGTCCGAAATCTCATCGGGAAGAAAGAAGAGCATGGAATGCAACGGTGATGGTTTCATGAAATAATTGATTTATTGATAATTGATGATGTATTAATTCAATGCAATATAATATCCCCATATTATTTTGTCATCAATAAAACGTGTTTTTTTCGGATTTGGCATTTATCATTGTGCATTCTTCATGTTGGCCAGCTTTGCATTGGTGTCGTTTTGTGATTGCACCACTTTTTGAATCATGTCAGTGTTGTTTTTAATGCCGGCTTCATTCTGAAGCATGGTTGCATTTAGTTGAGTTGCCGTGGAAACGAGGGATGCGATTTGTGTTTTCAGAAGTGCGATTTCAGCAGTGTTTTCATCAAGCTGAGATTGTGCCGATTTGGAAGAAGGCGAAGGCGAATCAGAAGGCGCCACAGACGGGTCAAGACCTTCGATTACACTCTGGGATTTAGAATAAACCAAAGCGTGTATCAACAACCATGAAAAAAACAATATGAGAATGCTGCACAGAATCATACTTGAAATACTGTTAAACTGTTAAACTGTAATAAATAATATATTCAACTTAATATATATTGAATATTATTTATTTGGTTTTGTTAATTCGTTTCATAAAAAGCATAAAATGACGTCAACTTCAACCGGAACAATATCGGATGGCATCGGGTGGCGACACTCGAACAGTCTCATCACCACTAAAAGAGTGCATTACTCCACTAAACCATCGAATCCCGTCACACACCAGACAACCACCAACCAGGTGGTTCCCGGATTTAGTCGTCCGAATGAGAACGGCGCAATGTTGAACATTCCGGCTGGCGCTGCACGCGACCAAGCCGCGCATAATTACAGCGGTCCTGCGCTAAAGGCCCGCCCCATGAAGCATTGGCGTCGCAAGCTGCAGCCAACCCCCAACAGCGGTCGCAGCGTGAACTCGGTTTCTCTTGTGATTGACACGCCGGGTGGAACCACCAAGTCGGGTGACGGCGTGTCCTGTGATTGTGGCGACGCAGCGGCCGATTCAACCGCAAAGCTGGACCAGAAGTTGCTGAAAATCCCGTCTCAAAAATGCGAACCGTGCGACAAGGTGGAAAACAACGGCTACGTGCAAGTGGGCAACCCGGCGGATCCCAACAGCTACCAGATTCAGACCGGTTTGTATAACACAAAATATATTGGCGTCTGTCCGTCCAACAACATCATCCGGTCCGCAGTGACGCTGATGAGCAAGGCGTATTACGGCGACACTCGGGCGTATCTGCAGTCGCGATGCAAGCGCTATGAACAGAAGCTGTCCACCAATCCGGTGCCAGGCGTTCAATACATTGGGTCTGACCACATGCCGTTGTGGCCCAATGACGATTGCTTCGGTCCGCAAACCCGGTTGACCGGCAGCTGCTTGTATCCCCAATGCAGCAAGAACGAATTTGCGCGTCTCAACAAATGTCAGGGGACCACCATTTACAAGCCCAACAACGTGCCGTTTGCGAAACAGGGGGCTGTCTGTAGCGGCACTCGCACGCTGAGCCTGCGCGTGAACACCGTGAATTTGAACGGCAACTCATTCTACAGCGCGTTTGGGGCCGAAGGCGCAAATGCTGGCAAATACAGCTACGAATACAACCCGTCATACTTCGTGAAAAACAATTACCAGGTGCCGAACTGCAAACTGTATTATGGCAGCAAGACCGGCAACCACACCGTGTGTTTTTTTTCACCGACTGAGAATCGGACCGCAACTCTGCCTAGTCCGGTTACAGCTGACGGATACAAATCGTGAAATTCGAAAATTTTCCATCCCCACACAGATTTTTTTGCAAAATTGAATTGCAAAACAACTTAATAATAATATGCATGTTATTGCAACAAGCGGAAACAATGACGGAACCGGATTCAATTGTCAAGCCTTTTATGAAGTGGGTTGGAGGAAAGACGCAAATCATCGAAGACATTGTGCAGGTCTTTCCGAAAAAGATGCAAAATTATCACGAGCCGTTTCTGGGTGGTGGCAGCGTTCTTCTTGCGCTTCTGTCTTGCGTGCGCAGTGGGAAAGTCGAGGTGTTTGGGAACATATACGCCAGCGATTTGAATGCGAATCTTATCAACCTGTATAAAAACATTCAATCGGACCCGGAAGGACTCATTGCAGAGGTCCGGAGGTTGTCGGAAGAGTTTGCAAAATGCAGGAATGAGCCGGTAAATCGCAAGGCAGCAACACTGGAAGACGCGCTCGGGGCACCAGAGTCATACTATTTTTGGACACGGGCAAGATTCAACGCATTGAAGGAGCGCGACTCACTGGCGGCATCCGCCATGTTGCTCTTCATGAACAAGACATGCTGGCGCGGCGTGTATCGCGAAGGGCCCAATGGGTTCAATGTTCCATTCGGTAATTACAAGAACCCGACCATTTTGGATGCCGACCACATTCGAATGGTGTCTGACCTGACACAGGGGGTGGTTTTCACGAGCTGTCCATTTGACGAGTCCTTGTCCTTGTCCCGGATTTCGTCGGGTGATTTCGTGTATCTTGACCCGCCATACGCTCCCGAAACCAGCACATCCTTTGTGTCCTACACCTCGGATGGCTTTGGTTTAGACCAACACACTCGATTGTTCAAACTTTGCTGCGACATGAAGGCAAAAAATGTCAGGATGGCCATGAGCAATGCGGATGTGAAGCTGGTGAGGGATGCATTTCCACAACCGATTTACACGACAAAAATATTAAGCTGCAGAAGAAGCATCAATTCGAAAGAGCCGGATAAAAGAACGAATGAAGTCCTAATTATGAATTGATTAATGCCAGGAGAAGGTCCGTTGCTCCAACGAACTCAATTTGGTTTTCTCGATAGAACTCTAGGAATCTTTTTTTTTTGGCGCTGCACCTGGGTCCCGGCAGATTGCCGTAGTTTTCCCTGCAAACTTGTTCGGCGCCACCCATGCAGACAACCTTCAATGGCTTGTCGCCATGCAATTCAGGCATGTCGGCATATTTGAAAGGGACGGCCGGTATCTTTTCTCCTGCGGTGCCGCTCGTGTAAAATGTCTGGGCTTTGGCTTCGATGATTGCATCATCCACTTCCAGGTCTGGTTGATAGTGCTCTTTTTTTGCAGGTTTTGTGACAACCTTGCCATGCAATGTGTATATCTCTTCGCAGATGTACTCCCCAAACTTGTTCGTCCATTGCTTGTCCAACTTCAAATCAGGGCGGCGCAGCTTCATTGTTGCTCGTCCCCATTTGTCTTCTTCCATTTTGTATTTTTTTTCGTCAGTGGTTTTGTTCTTTTTTTCAATCTCTGGAAGGAAGGTTAGGTCTCCGAATAACCATTGAATGACATTCGGGTCGCGAAGAAGTCGAATGTCTGGTTTTTCACATTTGGCAATGTGTTCGACGACTATGGCGATATTCTGTGCATTGGAGGTCATTGTTGTGTTGAGCTGTATGAGGTCGATTTTATACCAGTTTATCTCAATCAATTTTTTAATTAAATGGGTTGAATGTGTGTCATGCATTTAATGTGTCATTTTCTCTCGATTGGACAAACCCAATGGTCCAAAAACGGCCAACGCATGGATGACGTTGCGTCCGGTGTTCATTTCTGTCGTGTCATTTCGCCTTTTGATGCCTGAGAATCTGAGAGAAATTGCAGACATATTCAAATGAAATCGACAAACGGCGCATGTTATGAAAATCGTATCCGTTTAACATGAGGGAACAAGAGCTTGTCAATGGTGGTGCGCACGCAAAACAGGCGGTGCAGGATGATGCCGAGCAAGAACAACCCTGCGGCGGTCCATGCGAATGAAGCGTGCGCAATGCGTGCAATGATGTAAGCGCCAACAAGCGTCATGATGACATCCACGATTGCGACGCCGCCCAGGCGAATCGAATGCACCCCTTTTCCAGGAACGCCTAGCGCATTCCGGTATTTGCACAAAGACATGTGTTATCGTTTTAATTGTGTTATCTATTGTGAAAAAAAATGAATCGTTATACAATTCATATGTATTATATTTTAGATTTTTAAAGCATTTAAACAAAATCATTGTATGCATTCATATAATCATAAACGCACACAATGGATGGACCATTTATGGAAAAATACAAAGCGATTGCAGATACGATTGATGGTTGGTTTGATTGGGGCGTCATTTGCCCTGTGTTGGAAATGATAAACAACATTCAAGAAAAAGAAAAAGGACACATCATGGAAATCGGAATTCACCATGGAAAATCGTTTATTCCAATGACGGCATTGTTGAGAAAAGATGAAATCGCGGTTGCATTGGACGTATTTGAAGACCAACATTTAAATTACGACAACTCTGGGAGAGGTTGTTCATTCGCTTTTTACAACCATTTATTGCATTTCTACACGCATGAAGAAGTTGCAAATAAAATAAGAATTGTGAAAAATGACAGCACGACAATGAAAGCTGAGGACTATTTAAAGCTCACCAATGGCGAAAAGTACAGACTGATTTCGATTGATGGATGTCATACAAAAAATGCAACATTGATAGACCTGACAAATGCCGTCAAAATACTTTCCAGTGATGGAGTCATCATTTTAGATGATTATTTCAACTTTGATTGGCCTGGAGTCAAATTTGGGATAGATTTGTTTCTATCAGAAAACAACGATTATCGATTGATTTATTTGGGCGCGAACAAGTTCATGTTGTGCCACAGAGACACCTATTGCAAATACATGTCGATTCTACAGTTGCCAAACAACAGTGCAGTTAGTTATGAATCCCGATGCTGGAACGGCAATGTGTTCAAACGATAGCCAAACTATAGCAGCACCATCAAATTGTCATTAAAAGTTAAAAGCAATTAAATATTATACAATTGGGTTATATAATAGTTAAAACATGTCTGCAGAACCAGTTTCATCTACATCATCTACATCATCTACATCATCTGTGTCCGACCGAACAAAGGCGGAGCGGCAAGCACAAGTGCGGCCCATTCTGGAAAAGTTGTGCGAATTAAAACTGCATGCATCGAAATTTGAAGCGGTTAGGGCGCTCATGCTGCAAATCAAGGACTACATTGCAAATGGCGAGCCGCAGAAAATAAACATTGAGTTTCCGGAATTCAATCGACGCATCAAGGGCACGCTGGAAACGAATCGTTGGACTGAATCTGTCATCAAGATGACGGATATGAAATGAGACGCGCGCAGGGTCATGCAACGGCAATGGCAACGGGATGCCATCGTTTGAACCGAGCATTGAATGCGCATTCCATTTTCACGCACTTGTCCAAATCCACTAATTTGCTGCATTCGTCGGTTTCATCTTCATCATCGCTCTCTTCCAATGCATCCAGGTTTCGA
>Ga0222714_10004283_pt1 | contig 14077 bp, 6 predicted proteins | sample C33_3DmetaG_FD_165048 | JGI IMG/M metagenome (GOLD analysis project Ga0222714, IMG submission 165048) | Estuarine water microbial communities from San Francisco Bay, California, United States - C33_3D | ecosystem: Environmental > Aquatic > Marine > Unclassified | place: USA: California... | reverse complement strand
GCTCGCCGCGCTCGCGCCCGCAAACCCCTCGCAGACACCATCCCGCGCGCACGAACCCCTCGCCCGCGCGCGCATGGGCGCTTAACAAATATCATCCGCATCAACCCATCGCACGCACGCGCCCACATCCCCGTCGCCCGCGCGCACAGCCCCGCCCACGCGATCGTCCCGACTTTAGGGTCTGGCGTGACCCTAGCCTCCATCATCATCCCGCCGTCGCCCGTCGCTCGACCATCACACGCACCCGGTTCTGGTCAATGATATCAACAATCACCAAAAGCTTGCCGTAGCGCTTATCCGCCTTCAAGTTGCACAACGCAACGCGGCCGATTTCGATATTTCTCTGCGCGCGCGAACACATCGACATTGTCGGGGTCAGTCTCCACGCGCGATCCCGACGATGCGCGCGTTGCCTCAACGTCGTCACCCTGCGAACGCGAACGACATCGACGCGGCATATGCGCGGCGAATACACGACACGAAACCAACGCGCTCGATCGACGTACGTTGAAAGGCATGGGGTCTAATGCGTCGGAGAGAGGCGTCTCGGCGTCGCGCGCCGCGCATCCACGAGGGCTTCGAAGCGGACGGGCCCGCTGGACACACTTGAACACGTGGACCGCTGTTCGGACATTCGGCGTTGTGGACGCTTATCTGACCTCAGACTTTGACTTTTCATAGCCACGTATTCACTACACTACGTGAGTACGTGTCCTCGCGATGGATTCCTCGGTCGTCGTCGTCGTCGTCGTCGTCGCCAGTGCGCGACGACGCGCGCGATGCGTCGACGCCAACGGGGCGGACGAACGCGCGCGCGCGCCGCGTTCGTGGTTTTCGTCGCGTTCGCGGGGGCGTTGGCCGGGGTGACGGGCGGTGGGGCTGCGGATTCACGCGCGACGTTGGGCGCGGGGCGCGCGCGCGAGGCACCGTCGGGGGAGGTCAAAGAGGCGGCGCGCGCGGGAGAGGCGCTTCGTTGGGTCGTGGAGTCGCCGTGTGATGTGTATTCGAAGTCGTTCGCGGTGGAGTCGGGGGAGGTGCTTCGTAGGGTGACGGTGGGTGCGAGCGAGCGGGCGTGCGCGCGAGAGCGCGCGCGCGAGAGCGGAAAGGATTCGCAGGCGTGCGCGGCGTATAAGGATGTGGTTGCGAAGATAAAGACGATGTCGCGGGATGATGTTATTGCGACTTTGCGATTGGTGCTGCATGAGGCGTGTCAGAGCGCGGCGATGGAGTTGTCGGATCCTGAGAAGAGGTCGGCGGCGGAGGCGGAGGAGTTTGTTAAAGACGCTGTTCGACGGTCGGCGGAGGAGGAAGCGACTGCGGGGAAGTCGAGCGCGAACCCGTGGGGGTCGAACGAGGAGATTTTAGCTAGGCAGCGCGAGGAAAAGCTCGCAAAAGGTGAAGAACGCACGACAGGGCGTGGGATTTGGGGTTGGTCTCGAGACATCGCTCAATTTCGTGAGTTTAGCGACGCGTTTGGAGACACGTTAAGCAGAGATTCCATCCAGGTGCAAGAGAGGAACGCGTTGATGGATATTTATAGAAGAACGAATGGTGCGAACTGGCGTCGACGTGATCGGTGGATGTCGGCAAAGTCTTATTGCACTTGGTATGGTGTGACGTGTCAGGACGCCGACGCCGGCGTGACGTTTGTGGATTTACGCGACAACAACTTGAGAGGTGATATGCCTCAAGCGATTGACGAGTTGCGCATGTTGCAAGGTATTGACATGTCACATAATCGCCTTGAAGGTCGTTTGAGCCCGATGATTGGCGAGCTCAAAGCGTTGCGGTACTTGCTCGTACGCTCCAATGAGCTCTACTCAAACATTCCCGCCGGCGTATTTCGCAAGGATTCTGCGCTGGTGCATGTGGATTTGAGCGACAACATGCTTTCAGGGGCGATTCCACACAAAGAATTTATGAACTTGCACAATCTTCGCATGTTCAACGTGTCCGTGAACAGCCTCAGTGGAGGTCTTCCAGATGTTTCAAAACTTCCAATGTTGGAGGTGTTCTCGGCGTCGACGAATTCGCTCCGAGGCGAGTTACCACATTTTGAACGCGATTCAAACATGCGCTTCTTTGATGTGAGCAAAAACTTGATGCATGGGACCATACCACCTTTACATGTGCAAATGCCATGGGTGTTGTTTGACGTTTCAGGTAATTCCTTGTCGGGCGAGCTGCTGCCGGTTGAATTTCCGCGCACGCTTCGCGTCTTCTCTGTAGGAAACAACAATTTGAATGGCTCAATTCCCTTAACGTTTGGCAAGCTTCCATACGTCGAACACTTGGACTTTTCTTCAAACAAGTTCACTGGGATGTTGCCATCGACGGTGATGCGTAAACCAAGTCTTCGGTATTTCAACGCGTCGCGAAACGCGCTCGAAGGCGAATTGCCGCAAAGTTTCTATCAAGGCGAGAAGGAAAGATCCGCCATGAAACTCGCCGAGCTTGATGTCAGTCACAACCGCCTCACGGGCGAACTCCCTCGGGCTCTAGTTGAACTCGAAAATATCCGAGTCATCAACGTCGCGCATAACAAGCTCGCCGGAGAACTCCCGTCAGAGCACTGGTCCACGCGCAACCTCATTCGGCTCGACGTCAAAGCCAACGCATTCACGGGTCGCGTTCCACCCTCCCTTGCCACCGCCCGCAAGCTCGAATACCTTGATTTGAGCCAAAATCGATTCACATCAAGAATCGACTTGAGCGTGCTGACCATCCCCACGCTCACGCACCTCGACGTCGCCGGAAACGACTTTGATTGGACCAACGTCGCCAAAGCCGGCGCGTCCTCGCCCGCCGCCTCGCGCGCGCGTCAAGACCCATCTCGCGCCATCAAACCCCCGCGCGCGGATGAATTGTAAAATCACACACCATATCCCTCACCTCTTCTAGTCCCGCGTGCGCCTCGTGCGTTCTTTAGCCATAGCGCGCCTTGTAACGTACGCGTACCATCGAAACCAACCGCGTTCGGCGCCTTACCCTACGACAAAAAGATCGATCACCCATGGGATTGATGCCGCGCTCGCCCCGGCACACCGCGACGCGGCGCCACCCACCATGGTTCGCGTCTTGCATCAAGGCAAGTACACGAAGAACATCTCCAAGAATCTTCCTCACGCCGGCACGACGAACGACGACGACGACGACGACGAGGAGGAGGAGGAGAATGATTCTCGACGTCGCGAATCTGGGAGCGACGACGACGCCGGCGACGGTGCTGGGGACGACGAGGACGACGAGGAGGACGACGAGGATGAGGAGGACGAGGACGACGACGACGAGGTTGACGAGGACGACGACGCGAGCGAGGAAGGCATCGCGTTGAAACCAAAACCAAAACCGAAACGAAACCGCTTCGTGGACGACGTCGCCGAGGAAGACGACGACGACGATGACGGTGGGAAGAAGCGTAAGACGAAGAAGGCAAAGAAAGGTGGACAGCGTCGTTCTGAGTTTATCGATGACATGGCGGATGTGAATGATGAGGATGATGACGAGGAGGATGAGGGCGACGAGGAGGATGATTTGGATGACGCCGAGCGGGAGACGATTCAACGGGAAATGGATTCTCGGTTGCACGCGCGTATGGAGAATCAAGGTCAATTTGAACGCATGGAGAACGAAGAGGAGCTTGAAGCGATGATCAAGGAACGTTATGCGCAACCGAGATATGCCGATAGCGGACGAGCGCAGTTGGATGACAACGTAGATCAGCAGGCTTTGCACCCTACCGTGCGCGATCCTAAGCTTTGGCTCGTCACCGTGAAGCTTGGAAAAGAACGCGAGACGGTTGTGTGTTTGATGCAAAAGATGATCAACTTACGCAAGCAAGGTAAGCCTCCGATGCCGATCTTGTCGTCGATTACGCAAGATCACTTGAAGGGATACATTTACGTTGAAGCGGAACGCGAAGACCAAGTGCGTAAAGCTTTACAAGGGATGCGACACGTGTATCACGGCAAACCGATTCGTCTCGTACCAATTGCCGAAATGGTTGACTCTATCAGCGTAACGAAGAAGGAGGTTGAGGTTGTCAAGCTCGACTCTTGGGTGCGCATGCGCACCGGTGTGTACAAGGGAGACTTGGCCCAAGTCACCGATGTAAACTACGCCGACAACCAGTGCACGGTGAAACTCGTGCCACGCATCGATTACCAACACCTTGCCGATAAGGAGTCTGGCGCGGCCAAGGGCAAGGCGAAGTCACAAGTGCGCCCGCCGGCGCGTTTGTTTTCTGAAGGAGAGGCCAAGCGTTTGAACCTTACATTCGAAAAGGGCCGCTTCGACCGAGCGATTAATGACTACGTTGACGTTTTATGCGGCACGACTAAGATTCGTGACGGCTATCACATGAAGACGTGCTCTTTGGCGACTGTGAAGTTGGCTGATACGCCGACGTTGGACGAGTTGCAAAAATTCGCCGTCGGCGACGCCGTCGACGAAGAGAACGCTGGGGGTGCTGGTGGTTCCTTGGCGGCGTTGACGCAAGCCATTGGTGTACGTAAGACGGACCTCAAGTTCATGCCGGGTGATCAAGTCATCGTCGTTGAAGGTGATTTGCGAAACCTTGAAGGTGTCATCGAACGCATTGCCCCTGACGGACGCGTCGTCGTGAACCCTTCGCACAAGGAATTGAATGAACTTTTGACTTTCAAGCCGGAACAGCTTCGCAAGTATTTCAAGACTGGTTCTACTGTTCGCGTGTTGCACGGTAAACACGAAGGCGTCGTGGGTATGGTGGTGAAGGTTGAAGGCGACATCGCGCACATCTTTTCCACCGTCAGCAACGAAGAGTTCCAAGTCTTCATGCACGACCTCGCCGACAGCGACGAAAATACGCAACGCATCGATACTCTCGGCGAATATGCTCTGCATGATTTAGCCATGCTCGATGGTTCCGAAGTTGGTTGCATCGTTCGCGTCGAGAAGGATGTCGCATTCGTGATGACCAACGCGGGTACGCCTGAACGTCCCGAAGTGAGACCGTTGAAGCTCCAAGATTTGAAGAAGAAGATGTTCAGCCGAAACATCTCCGCTCAAGACGTACACATGGATACTATTGATCCCGGTTCGATGGTTCGCATCATAGATGGCGTGTACAAGGACATCACGGGAACGGTTGAGCACATTTACAAGGGAACGCTTTGGATTCGCGCGAGACACGTCAAGGAACACGGAGGTATTGTGTGCATTCGCGCGCGTAATTGCACGGTGCATGGTGGTAAGGGCTCTACTGGTGGTGGTCTCGCTGCACAGATGATGTCTAGCTCCGGATTGGCCCCCAAGTCTCCCGGTCACGCTCTTCTTCAAAGCTCGTTCACGTCTGGTATCCGTGCCGAGTTGATGTCTCCGCGTCACCAAGAGATGAGAGCGGCGCCTCAACGCGGGTCGTTTGGTGGTCCTCGTGGCGCTCGTCGCGACGATAGCTTGATTGGTCAAACGAAGAAGATTCGCGCGGGTGTTTACAAAGGATACATTGGTCGAATTGTGGATGCGACAGACACTACCGTTCGTGTGGAACTTCAAGCGCAAGCGCGCACCGTCACGGTGCAACGCGAGCATTTGGATGTGCCTCAAGTCGCGGCGGCGCGCGATGCCTACGCGGCTCCTCGCGCGTACAACGCGTACGATGCTCCAGGTTCGCGCACACCGGCGCATTACCCTATGACTCCGGCGCATGGCGGTGGTATGACCCCGATGCATGGCAGCATGACGCCCGCGCGAGAGCAAGCGTGGAACCCGACGGCGACGCCCGCGCACATTCCGAGCGACTGGGCGCCGACGTCTACGGCGGGTACGGGTTGGGGCGCCACGCCCGGAGCTGGTGGCGGGTACGCCCCAAGCTCGTACGGCGATGCCGCCGGACTCGCTGGTCCGACACCGGGCGGATACGGTCCGACGCCAGGTGCAGGAGGCCCCACACCCGGCTACGGCGTCACGCCTGGCGGCTACGGCGTCACGCCCGGCGGCTACGGCTACGGCGTCACTCCGGGTGGCTTCGATGCACCGGCTGATGACGTCCAAGCGAACGAACCCGCGGTTTCGATCCCAGATGATTACAGCGGTGTGTTCATCCCCGGCGTTGTCGTTCGTTTGTCGAACGGTTCGCAAGGCTACGTCGTCTCCGTCGGACCAGCCGGGTCGAGCTTCAAGGTTAAGATTGGCGCCACGCGCTTGCGCGACGGCGTAGAGGTTTTAGAATCCGTCTCCAAGGCGTCCGAAGTTGTATCGGTGAAGGAGGACGAATTAACCGCGATCAAGCCCGAGAAGAAGGACCATATCATAGTCACGACGGCCTCTGGGGAGGAAACGCAGCGCGGAGAAACTGGCGAATTGTTATCCGTCGACGGCATCGACGGCGTCGTTCGTCTCTACTCCACGGGCGATGTTGTCATTTTAGACATGGGCTTGCTCGCTAGATACTGGCAAGCTTAGAAAAATACATTTGCAAAATCTAATGATCTCTAACATGTTGTCAAATATTCTTTGACCAACTACCATACTACTTTACGCCTCCTAAAATTTTCGCGCAGCCAATGTCGGATTGCATGCACGACGTATACGTCTGCCGTTGCAACTTCACCAACCCGCCGACGACTGGGGAGTTTTCAGTGATGGCTCCATCGGCGAGATAATCGCGGTGATAAATAATTGTATCCGAATCAGGCTTAAACTTTAACGTAGAAATCCCCGATAAATTACGCAACGGCCCCGTGGACAACAACATGTCGAGCGACCACGTCGCGACGTACGAATCCGCCGCGCACGTCTCCTCCTTCACCGTTAAAAACTGCCGAGAAAAATCAAACTGATTACGCAAATACCGCTCCATTTGTTTCTTCCCGCGCACTTCAGTCAACCCAGGCCCGTCGACGTAATAAAAATCATCATCATAGTTGTTCAAGCACCCTTCGCGCCAGTTGTCCTGGTTACACGTCATCACCTCTCGCGCCTTTTTCAACCGACTCTCACTCAGCGTCCCATTCGCGCACGACGCGCTCGCGGGCGCACCCGTCGTACCAGTAAATACCGACCCAGCATTTAGCGACGACGACGACGACGACGACGACGACGCGCCGACGGCAGATAACACCGTCGCGGCTACGCCAAACGCCACGACGCTCCGCCCGAGCGCCGCGAACGCGCCATCCACGCTCGTCGTCGCCCCCGCGCGCACCACCGCGCGGTCGCCGTCTAAAACACCACCACCACCACCACTCCCAACATTCGCACGCGCGTCCGCGTCCACCGCCGCCGCGCCATCGCCCGCGCCAGCGCCCGCGCGCGCCTCCTGAACCTCCCTCGTCGTCGCCCGCGCCCCGAGCTCACCGCCGCGCGCGCGCCGCCCCGCCCCGCCGCGCGCGCGCCGCGCCGCACCGCACCTTCGCGCGTCGCCCCGCACCGCCCCCGGCGCGCGCGCGCCCGTCGTCGCGCGCATATCCACCGCGGCGTCGCGCACTGGTGCACCAGCCCGAAAGCGTCAGAGAGTGGATAACGACAATCAATCGCGCGGCACATCGCGACGCACGGCACGCCCGTTGACGCACGGACGCGAATCGAAACGTTGAGAAAACATGCGAGCGGCGATCGCGCGAATGGCGCACGCGACGCCGGCGCCGGTGCGCGCGGGTAAGGCGACGAGATTGCGGGCGAGCGCGGCGCCGATGATGGCGACGTCGTTGAGGTTTTGTGCGCGGGATTCGCGCGGCGTGACGACGCGCACGGGCGCGAGACGAGGTGCGGTGCGCGTGGCGTGCGAGGGATTGAATATTACGCCGCCACCGAGCGATGGGAAGGTGCGCGTGCGGTTCGCGCCGTCGCCGACGGGGTCGTTACACGTCGGGGGAGCGCGCACGGCGTTGTTTAATTACTTGTACGCCAAGCGCACGGGCGGGACATTTGTGCTTCGCGTTGAGGATACGGATCAAGCGCGATCAACGCGTGCGAGTGAAGAGAGTATGATTGCGGATTTGAAGTGGCTCGGGTTGGATTGGGATGAAGGTCCGGATATTGGAGGTCCATGCGGGCCGTATCGGCAGAGCGAACGCGGGGAGATTTACATGGCGCTCGCGAACAAGCTCGTGGAGAGCGGTCATTGCTACAAGTGCTTCTGCACCGATGAAGAGTTGGAAGCGATGAAGGCTAAAGCGGAAGCGGAGAAGTTGCCGCCCAAGTACATGGGGAAATGGGCCACCGCCAGCGAGGCTGAGGTGCAAGAAATGTTGGATAAAGGCGTGCCGTATACGTACCGATTCCGCGTGCCCGAAGGTGAGCGCATTGAAATCGATGATATGGTTCGTGGTAAGGTTGGTTGGGACACCGACACATTGGGTGATTTCGTGTTGTTGCGCTCCAACGGTATGCCGGTGTACAACTTTTGCGTCGCCGTTGACGACGCGACGATGGGTATCACGCACGTGTTGCGCGCCGAAGAGCACTTGCCGAACACGCTTCGCCAAGCGCTCGTATACAACGCGCTCGGCTTCCCGCTCCCGACGTTCGCGCACATGTCTCTGATTCTTGCGCCGGATCGCTCCAAGCTTTCCAAGCGCCACGGCGCGACGTCCGTTGGGCAATTCAAGGAGGAAGGTTACTTGAGCAAGACGATGGTCAACTACCTTTCGTTATTGGGATGGAACGATGGCACCGAACAAGAAATCTACGAAGTCGAAGAGCTCGAAAAGCTTTTCGGCGTCGATCGCATCAACAAATCTCCGGCGGTGTTCGATAAGGTCAAGCTCAACTGGATGAACGGACAGCACTTGCGTTTACTTCCGGAATCGGATGTCGAAGCGCTCGTGGGCGACGCGTTGAAAGCCGCCGGCGTCGTCAAGGAGTCTTCTGGCCCGGCGGTTTCGGCAATCATTCCTTTGATCAAAGAATCCATCGAGCTCGTGCAAGATGCTATTCCTCAAGTTCAACAAATGTTCGAATACCCATTGAAGGCGAACATGGAGGATGAAGCCATGAAGAAGGTGCTCGAAGATGACTTCCAACCGATTGTCGATGCCATCGTCGCCGCGCATGAAAGCGGCGTGCTGGCCACTGCCGTCAAAGAGGGCAACGTGAAGAAGTTCATCAACGACACTGGTAAGGCGCTTGAGCGTAAGGGCAAGCGTCTCTTTATGCCGTTCCGTATCGCTCTCACCGGACGCATGCAAGGCCCGGAAGTCGGCGACGTGCTCACGCTTTTGGATAAGGCGGCCGGTTCTTCAGACACCATTGTCAGCCTTGATGAACGCGTCGCCACGCTCAAAGCGGCGTTCCCGAAGTAAGCGCGCAGCAAATATGAAATTTTAATAAATATTCTAGCCATTGTTCGAAACGACGACGATAAAGAAGTAGGGAAACGGCTGATATTAATCTTGTTTGTCTTCGTGTTACATGCTAACAGTAGAGCGCGGAAACCTTCTTGTTTACCACGAGCTACTGTCTTCCTTGGATTCTTCGGCCGCCGCCCCCGCCATCAACGGTTCGTCCGCCTTCTTCGGGTACGAAGTCTTGGAGGAGGAGGTGGACACCTTGTCGGTGATTGAGCTCACGGCGCCGATGGCCGAGTCAAAGATGGCTGGGATGTCAATACCAGTGCTCGATTCGAGATCTTCGAGCGTGTTCTTGAAGTCTTCACGGCTTTCTTCGAAGAGCAAATAGTTGTACGTGAAGTAGAGCGTGTAAGCGATGCCAATAGTTTCCAACGCAACATCAGCGATGCCCGGGAGGATCGCCAAAGACAAGAGGAACGAACCAGCGATGATACCGGCAAAACCGAGATCCGCAGTTTGCTTCAACGACATCGTCGTGTTGATCGGCTTCTTGGCCGCCACGCGGCGCATGGCAGGTCTAGGCTTCGCCTTGATCATCGGTTTGCGGGAAACGAGCGGCTTCTTAGCGACAACTTTCTTCGACGCCATCATCGGCTTCTTGGCGACAATTTTCTTCGTCGCCATCATCGGCTTCTTGGCCACAACCTTCTTGGTCATCATCAACGGCTTGACAGCCTTCTTGGCCAACGGCTTCTTAGCCACGACAACCTTCTTCACCGTCGCCTTCGGCTTGCTCGCGATGAGCGGCTTCTTCTTCGCCACGACGATGGGCTTCTTCTTCGCCGCGACGGGACGCGGCTTGACAACCTTCTTCACCACCGGCGTACGCTTTTGCGTGCCAGCGCCCGCATCCATGTAACCCTTAACCTTAGGCTTCGTCGCATCCGCCTTGGTGGACGAACCAAACCCAAAAATCGCCTTGGTCTGTACCCGAGAAAACGCGCGCGTTTTACGGTTAGTCTCTCAAACGCGCGCTCGTCGCCCCCTCGCCCCCTCGCCCGTCGCCCCTCGCGCGCACCACGCCCCCGCACCCGCGCACATCGCACGACACACCATTCGCGCGCGCCCAAACCGCCCATCGCCCGCCCTATCGAACGCGCGCGACGCGCATCCCAAAAACGTCAACCGTATCTCTCCCACGATCGGCGCGCTATCCAAACGCCAATCAATTCCGCAACGCCGACCACGACCCGCCTTCACCGCGACGCGCGCGACACACATCGCAACGCACGTACCATCACATTCCGCTGCGGTCTCGCCGCCCGCGTGCGCGCGCGCGCATCAACCACGCGCGCGCCGGCGACCGCCGTCGACATGGCCATCGACATCATCATCGGTTCAAAAGATGCGCTCGAGTGAGCACGAGGGCGACGATGTCGTTGGCGTGGTTCACCGCTCGATGCTGCGAGAGATGAAAACTACTACGTCGCGAGGTCGCGTGACCCGCGGTGCGTGTGCCGAGATGACGCGCGCGACGGCGACGCGCGGCGAATGCGCGCCGAGGCAAAGAAAGATACGGAACGCCGCGCCCGCGTGACGGCGAGTGTATTCATTTCACCCACAATCAGAGGGCTTAGCATCTACAGTATAACACAAGGCATCATGGGTGGCGTGTGATATACGTGTACATGGGTATACATAGACATTCTATCGCTCCAGTACGTACGTGGACCCTAAGCCCTAACGGATCGAGCCGTCGCGTCATTCGCCGACGCCCATGGCGAAAAAGTCGACGAAATCCGCGCGCGCGGACGATACGCGGCGCGATGGGTTGGTCGACATGGGCACCACGTCCATGCATCTCACCGTGGTGCGTCCGTTAGATGCGTCGCTCGTGCGCGCGCGCGCGGTCGCGCGGGCCATGGCGTCGAATTCGTGGAGAGGGGAATTATAGGGCATTGGGACACACCGCGCGCGCGTCCCGACGACGACGTTCGATGATGACTGACGCGGTTCGCGGTGTGCGTCGCATACACAGAATCGTAAGAAAAAGCACGTTCGAAAGTTATACCAGCGTTGGTCGGATGACGAGAAGCAGGCGTTGATTTTGGGGGTGGAGCAGTACGGTCTCGGTGCGTGGTCTGGGACGCGCGCGCCTCGTCGCGTCGAATGGATTGTCGAACGGCGCGCTCGCTCGTTCGTTCGTGCGCGCGCGCGATGACTGACCAAAGTATGCGTGTGATGATTATATTGTATTTTGGGTTTCGTAGGTCAGTGGAAATTGATCAAGGAAGACTCGCGGTTTGGTCCGATATTGGTCAACCGAAGCAACGTTGACTGCAAGGACAAGTGGAGGCAGACGACGACGCCGGTGAAGACGCAGAGACGCGCCGCACCGCTTTCACCACCGCTTCAAGCCATCGTGAGTTCGCCCATGCATAATGATAGGACGTTTCAGAATGCGATGAATATGCCGCATTCACCCATGGGGTCGCCGCGATCGCCACCGAGTCACACGCGAGGCGTGCTTCCAGAGCTGTCGCCCGCGCGGTCGCCTCTTCGTCTCATCCAGCAACCGACGTTTGAGCCTTTACCGAGCTCGCCATCGTCGTCTGAAGACGGGTCACCCGCGACGCGCGATGAAGGTGGATGCACGGTGATGTAAATCATCGTCGGTTGTAATGAATAATGTGTCTGTGCTCATTAAAAGCAGCTATCTAAGTCTACGTCTACGCCTCGTGCGCGTCAATGTGTTTTAGTCTTGCGCGCTCGCCATCTCAAACCACTGTCGTAACAAATCGGACAACGTGGCTGGGAGCTGCGACACGTCTTGTACCAAGACGTAAAAAGGAAACGGAAATGAATCCAAGTATTTCTTCATCACTGGTTTACCACCTTCAAAAGACACGCTTTGCATGTTTAAGAGGCTGTTTTGTGGATTATCCAAGACGATGAACGCGACGAGCAAACCGCGTTGCGCGCCGACCTCGCGCATGCAACGACGGAGTGCTTCCTTCTCGTGGAAACGTCCATCAGCGATTATAAGCACGAGCTGCTGAAGCTTAGTTCCCCCGCCTCGCAGTTGTTCGCGAGCAATCGCCAGTCGGGCCGCCATGGTTTCCAAAAGCTGTACCATGGGTCGATCCGCCAACGTGTTGTCTTCGGCAAACGTGAGTTTGCTCACGAGTGAAGGACCCTCTTGATCGGTGAATGGCGCCCCGAGAGGATGAAGCGTTCGCACGGCATTCGCACCAGCGCCAAATCCAAACACGCCAACTTCGCCGACCTCCAATCGCGTCATCGCGCGCGCTAAAAGTACCATCGACTCGAGGGCGATGTGCCCGCAGTGGTTTTCAGCCATGGAACGCGAGTCGTCAATGGCGATTAACACCTGATACTTGCGCTGCGAAGGACGCGAACGGCGGAGCCAGATTTTATCCTTTCTAAAGTCACTGGCAATGTATGGGATAATCTTCCGCATGTTCAAACGCTTACCAGTCTTGTAATCGCCCTGTAAACGACTCGCGAGCGTCGGCTCGAGAATTAAACGTAACTTCTCTGCGAGTTCAGCTGAAAGCGCGGTGGTGAGCTGCTCGAGCTTTCGCCAGAGATTCTGCGCGTTCGCTCCGTTACCACGTTCTGCTGACGACTTTTCGCGCCATTGTGTCAGGCTCTGTTCAGCCTCCACTCGCGCCTGCTCAATGTCTTCAGCCGTGAGCTCGTGTTGCAAGCCATCGGCGTCTTGAAGCGACGTGTGCTCAAGCTGAAGCGCAATCGTCGACTCCTCACCAGTTTCGCCTTGACCGCCGGGAACGAGTTCTGGATCCGTATCCTCATCTTGTACGATGTCGTCGCCCTCCATAGCGGCCACGGTGGTGGCGTCTTGCGGAACGACATCATTCTTTGCGAGTGGTTCATTCTTCTTGCGTTGTTTGGATGAGCCTCTTGCAGACTTATCGTCCTCACGCTCTTCGCCATCGACACCGTCTTCTTCAGTAGAGTCATTTGTCGCGTCGGCTTTTTCTTCTCCGCGCATCTCCATCTTCTCTAAATCGTCATCATTGCGTTGATCGTCGTCATCTTCGCGCTCTGGCATGTCGTTCATATTGTGTCGCAGCGCTTGCTCCTCTGTGGCATTTGCAAGAGTCTGAATGCCGCCGTCACCGTCGACGTCGTCGTCACCCATGCCTTCGCGCTCTGCATTACGCTCGAATTCGTATTCATTTCCAGTCGTAGCGTTCGGATCACCTCCACCTTCCTGAGCATTCTCCTTTTCTTCAGACGCATCGCCGACGACGTTGAGACGGTCTCGCCAATTCTTCAAAGCGTCACCGAGAGAGCGATGTGGGTTTGCATCGGGTTGCTTTTGTTGCGGTGGACGCTTTTTATCTTGCTCGCCGCTTGAACCTCCCGTCATGGGCGCGGACATACCTTCACCGCCACTCGCACCCGCGCCTGTACCGTCGCCCTGCGCTCCGGCGCTCGGCACGTCTGTAGAAGATTGCGGAGGAGGAAGTGCGTCACCCTCTCGCTCGTTGGCGCCATCCTCGCCAGTGTCCATCGCACCATCAGGTCGTTGCGTTTCCTGGTCGCCTTCACCTTCAGCGCTTTGCGCATTCGCTCCCGCGTCGCCACCCTCGCCAAAAGTATCATTGGCATCCTGGTCGCCGCCGCCGCCATTCCCTTGACCTTGAGGGCCGCTTTCCTCGCCATCATCGTTCATGGCATCGTCAGCGGCGATAGCGTCATCAGCGAGGTTATCAGTGGCGAGCTCATTGTCGTCATCTTCTCCTTCATCGTCTTGA
>Ga0222714_10004281_pt1 | contig 14086 bp, 19 predicted proteins | sample C33_3DmetaG_FD_165048 | JGI IMG/M metagenome (GOLD analysis project Ga0222714, IMG submission 165048) | Estuarine water microbial communities from San Francisco Bay, California, United States - C33_3D | ecosystem: Environmental > Aquatic > Marine > Unclassified | place: USA: California... | reverse complement strand
GGTGCGCGCACCGGAATGCGGATCATCGCGATGGGCGGCCGAGGCCACCCGCGCGCATCACGACCGCGGCGGAGCGTTCGCGGGGCTAGCGTCCATACCGAGGAGCCCGGTTCCCCGACGCACGGCATGGCAGGCGACGGCAGTTCGGCAGGGGCGCTGGGGCACGACGCCGGCGCGCGCGCGACCTCGCCTCCTCCCGCCGACCACCGCGGTGCCGGGCGAGCCCGCCACACCCGCGGTGGTGCCCGAGATCTGGACGCCGTGCGGGAAGAGGAGCCCGGAGGCGGCCAGCTGCCCGTCGTCGTGAATCGGTCCGGCGTCGGCGGCGGAGCTCGCGGTGACGAGACCTGCGGTCGACTCCGCGACCGCGCCCGACGACAAAGCCCCGGTCGCTCCGAGCAGGAGCGCCAGGGCCATAAACACGCGTCGGGAGCGAGGCCCCCGCATCGTCGAATCCGGGTTCGGGCCGCTCCGCGGTGGCCGCCGATCGGCCGCCCTCAAGGGAGCGTGGACGAGAATCTAATGGCACGCCGATCCGCGAAGAAGATCAACCCTCGTCGGCGAGCTTCCTCAGGTACTCCCACGTATGGAAGCCCGTGGAATGGCCGTCGCTCCAGACGAACTGGAGCGCGTACCGGCCGACGTAGTGGATCGCCGTCGGATAGACGTCGGGCTGTACCTGGGCCGGCTGGAGCGTCCGCACGCCCGTCATCTCGTCGACGCACCCCGCGCAGGGGCAGGACAGACGGAGGTCTCGGGGCCAGTACTCGGAGCGGACGCCATCGGCCCAGTCGATGCGCAGCTTGGCGCCGTCTTCCGTGGGGCCGACGTGCACGGGCACGACGCGGGGTTCGCGGGCGGGCGTCATCCGGCGCCCCCGATGCGGTCGGCCAGAACGCGCGCGAGGGCCCGGAAGGCGGCACCGCGGTGACTCCGCGCATCCTTCTCCGCCGGCGTCATCTCGGCGAAGGTCTTGCCCACCTCCGCGTCGAAGACGAACGGGTCGTAGCCGAACCCGCCCTCGCCTCGAGGCGCGTCGACCACGACTCCGGGCGCCTCGCCGCGCAGAAGCAGCGGCTCCGCGTCCGCTTCGACCAGCGCGGCCACGCACACGTACCGCGCCGTCCGGCGTTCCGGAGGCACACCCGCCAGACTCCGCACCAGATGCAGGTTGTTGGCATCGTCCAGCTCCCGCCCCTCCAGGCCGGCGCCACCCGCGTCCGCATCGGGGGCGAAGCGCTTCGAACGCACGCCGGGCGCGCCGCCGAGCGCGTCGACCGCGATGCCCGAATCATCCGCGACCACGGGAAGTCCCGAACGGGCGTGAAACCAGCGCGCCTTGGACAGCGCGTTCTCCTCGAACGAGTCGAAGGGCTCGAGGTCGTCCTCGGCGGGGTCGTGGGGGATTCCGGCCTGGTCGAGATCGAGCACCTCCAGCCCCGGCACGACGTCGAGAATCCGGCGGATCTCGCGCACCTTTCCGGTGCTGCGCGTGGCCACGAGAAGTCTCACGAGCCGGAGAGGGCGCGGGCCTGCGCAGCGAGCAGCGCCTCGATCCCGCTCATGCCGAGATCCATGAGCGCGTCCAGGTCTCGCCGCGGGAACGGGTCACCCTCGGCGGTTCCCTGCACCTCGACGAGTCCGCCGCTCTCCGTAGCCACGAGGTTCATGTCGACCTGAGCCGCTGAGTCCTCCCGATAGTCGAGGTCGAGGCAGGCCACGCCGTCCACGAGCCCCACGCTCACGGCCGCGACCTTCTCCTTCATCGGGCTGCGCACGACCATCCCCTCGTGGAGCATCCACCGCAACGCGAGCTCGAGCGCGACGCAGGCGCCGGTGATCGACGCCGTCCGCGTACCTCCGTCGGCCTGAAGCACGTCGCAGTCGACGGTGATCGTATGCTGGCCCATGGCGCCCATGTCGGTCACCGACCGGAGCGACCGCCCGATCAGCCGCTGGATCTCCTGCGTGCGCCCCTTGGGGCCGGAGCGCTCGCGGCTGGTCCGCGTGTGGGTCGCGCGGGGCAGCATCGCGTACTCCGCGGTGACCCACCCCGCGCCGCTCCGCTCCCGCCAAGCGGGAACGCCCGCCACGACGCTCGCCGTGCACAGGACCCGTGTCTGTCCCGTGGCGATGATGCACGATCCCTCGGCATAGGGTGCCACGCCGGTATCGATGGAGACGGGTCGCCCCTGGTCGGGGCGCCGTCCGTCGTGTCGCTGCGTCATGGTCTCGTCCTTCGAACGGGAGTGAGATCGCCGTCAGACCGCGGCGGGCACCAAGAGCCGATAGCCGCGCTCCTCGAGCTCGCGAGCCACGGCCCTGCCGAGTACCTCGGGCTCGTCGAGCGGACCGGTGCGATCGGAGCGGACCAGACGTCGTCCGTCCGGCGTCACCGCCGCGGCCCAGAGGCGGATCCAGCGACCCGACGTCTGCGCCAGACAGCCGAGCGGGGCGTCGGCATCCATGTCAAGCGCCTCCAGCAGGGCGAGTTCGGCGCGCAGAGCGGTTCGCGTGGGAAGGTGATCGAGCACGGTCGCCTCGGCGATGGGGTGGCGGGCCACGAGGGCGACGGCGCCCTGGCCGGGCTCCGGGAGCCACGCTTTGGGGTCGAGCGCCTCGACGGCGGGCCCCACCAGACCGGCCAGCCGCGCCTCGTGGGCGCTGATGACGATCGCGCGCACCTCGCCCGACGCTTCCACCCCAGACTCCGCCCCGATCGGGATGCCCACCAGGGGTGCCGGCTCCAAGTCGGGGCGATGGGCGAGCAGAAAGGCGCTCCTTCTCGCTCCGGAGACCCCGACGCGGGCCCCGGTCGGAAGAGCATGCAGAGGCGTCGCCCGACCGGCGAGCCCCACCAGGACGTCGCGCACTTCCTCGCGCGGCAGCACCGCCACCGTCGTCAGATCGTCGGCGGCGCTTCCGCGCAGGGCCTGGATGCCCACGACGGCGAGGTCGATCGTGCCCTCGCGCAGCGCCCGAACGGGATCCGCGAACGGCCCGACCGACCGGAAATCGCCGCCCGAGGTCTCGTCGCCGACCAGCTCGACGTCGACACCCGCGGCGACCAGACGCGCCAGCACCTGCGGTACCCGCGACGCTACGTCGGGATGGGTCGCCAGCCTCGCGGTCGTGGGCATCCGGGCCCGTGGCTCAGGAGAGGTAGAAGAGCAGGTACGCGCTCAGAAGCAGTGCCACCCAGAGGACCATGCTGCCTGCCGGCCAGGACCGCGCGAGCGGCCCCATCTGGCCGTGCGCGCGGGCGACGAGTCCCAGGGTCGAGCGGACGAACTCCATGACCGATGCGCGAACGAAGGCATCCGCACGCCCCACCGTACCGCCCACCGTCTTCACCACCCACGGCCCGAGCTTCCGGTAGAGGATCTCCGCGTCGATGTGCACCGCCCGCTTCTCGTCGGGATACACGCCGGTCCGGACCAGCGTCACGAAGCCGAGGGCGCCGAACGTCAGCAGCTGGAGCTGCGTGACGACGTGGCGCAGGTCGTACGGGTGATAGTCCATCTCGAAGGGGAGCAGCGTGTAGAACGCGGCCGGGAACGCGCCGATGAGCACGCACAGCACCGCCCCGATGCTCATGGCCACGAGCATGTTCTTCGGCGGCTCCTTGGCGCGGATCCCCGAGTCGTGCGCGAAGAACGAGAAGAACGGGATCTTGATGCCCGCGTGCTCCAGAACGCCCGCCGAGGCGAAGAGCATGAAGAGCCACACCACGTAGTGGTGCTCCTCGATAGCCGCGACCATGATCATGGACTTGGTCACGAAGGCGCTGAACAGCGGGAAGGCTGAGATCGCCGCGGCGCCCATGATGCACAGTGTCGCGGTCACGGGCATCGTCTTGTACAGCCCACCCAGATCGGTGCCCTTGGTTCGGCCGGTCATGGTCATGACCGCACCCATGGACATGAAGAGCAGGCCCTTGAAGATGACGTCCGCGAAGGCGTGCGCGACGGCTCCGTTGACCGCCATCGCGGTTCCGATGCCGATACCGGCCACCATGAAGCCGATCTGGTTGATCATCGAGTACCCGAGAACCCGTCGCAGGTCGTTCTCGAGGACGGCGAAGAAGATCGGGAAGAACGTCATCGCCGTGCCGATCAAGATGAGCGGCTCGGCGCCGGCGAAGCCACGCGCCAGCGCGTAGACTGCCACCTTCGTGGTGAAGGCGCTCAGGAAGACCGTGCCGGTGGGCGTGCTCTCGGGGTACGCCTCCGTGATCCAGTTGTGGGCCAGCGGGAAGCCGGCCTTGATGCCGAACGACACCAGCAGGATCCACCCTGCCCAGCCGTTGCCCTCGAGCCCCACATGGCCGAACTCCACGGAGCCGGTCTCGTGCGCGAGCATGAGGGCGCCGGACAGGAGCAGGACGCCGGACACGACGTGGATGATCAGGTAACGGAAGCCCGTCGCGTACGAGCGCTCGGAGTCCCTGGCCCAGATCAGGAAGACCGACGTGATCGCGAGCAGCTCCCAGAACACGAAGAGTGTGATGAAGTCGCCCGCGAAGACCGCGCCGAGCGCGCTGCCCGCGTAGAGCATGGCCGCCACGTGCTGCAGCCCGGCCCTGGCGTTGCCGACGATGTCTTCCTCACCGACGTCACCGGCGACCGACCCGTCGGGGGTACCGTCGCCCAGGTGGAGGGCATAGACGAAGCCGAGGAAGGCCGCCAGGTGGAAGAGGTATCCGAAGAGGAGGCTGAGCTTGTCGGCCCGGAACGGGGTGAGCGTGTAGCCGAGCAGTTCGAGGGTCAGGTACTGCTGCGCTCCGTTCGCCGCGACGTCGGCGCCCGCACCGACCCAGAGCATGACCCCGCCCACCGCCGGGATCGCGAGGACCAGCGCCTTGCGGGCTGCGCCCCGTGTGAAGCCGACCAGGACGGCCCCGACGAAGAAGAGCACGAAGGGGGGCAGGCTACTCATGCTCGCCCCCCTGGTACCGGCCACCACCCTGATAGTAGTCCTCGGACCGGATCAGCAGCGTGCGCATGGGGCGCGCGAGGAGCACGAGGAACCAGAAGGAGAGGAAGCCGTAGACCGGGTACACGAAGAAGCGCATGCGCTCCTCGAGCGGATGCGGGTGCGCGTTCTCCGCGCCACCGAGCATGAACTCGGCCGCGAAGAGGAGGCCGCAGATCACGTAAAAGACGATGAAGAAGCGCTTCACCGCATCGGGACGATCCATCCACCCGACAGGCTCCTTCACCTCGTGATGCCCGTGGTGATCGTGGCTCACTGCCCACCTCCCGCGACGACCATGGTCATGAGCTCGTGCCATAGGTCCGGCCAGAAGAAGAGAACGACGGTGGCGGTGGCCGTGACGCCGATCGCAACGAGCGAGGGCAGCGGCGCTTCCTTGATGCCATCCGCGTGATGTGAATCAGGGGGAGGCGGGAAGAAGAACGCCTTCACGGGCACCTCGAGCAGGTAGTACAGCCCGAGGAGCGAACTCAGCATGAGGACGGCGAGCAGCCCCACCTGCCCCGCCTCGAGCGTCCCCATCCCGAGGAACCACTTGCTCCATGAGCCCCCGGCGGGCGGCAGCCCGATGATGCCGAGCGAGCCGACGAAGAACGCCCCGAACGTGATGGGCATGGTGCGGCCGAGGCCGTGCATCCGGCTGATCTCCTTCTCGTGCGCCGCGACCATGATCGCGCCCGCGGCGAAGAAGAGCGTGATCTTTCCGAAGGCGTGCATGGCGATGTGCATGCCACCGCCGATGATGCCGAGCTCGTTGGCGAGCATCGCGCCCAGCACGATGTAGGAGAGCTGGCTGATGGTCGAGTACGCCAGACGTGCCTTGAGGTTGTCCTTCCTGAAGGCGACGAGCGACCCGAGGATGATCGTCGCGGCCGCCGCCCACGCCAGCCAGTCCGTCGTGGGGAGCGTCTGCAGCAGGTCGATGCCGAAGACGTACACGGCGATCTTGAGCACCGTGAACACGCCGGCCTTCACGACGGCCACCGCGTGCAGGAGCGCGGATACGGGCGTCGGCGCCACCATCGCGGCGGGCAGCCACCGGTGGAACGGCATCAGCGCCGCCTTGCCGACGCCGTAGACGTAGAGCACCAGGATCGCGGCGAGCACCGCCGTGGAGGCCGTTCCCGCCAGAATTCCACCGTCGCGGAAGTCCAGGGTTCCGGCCAGCACCCAGGTCCAGATGATCGCGACGAGCTGGAGCCCGACGGAGGTCGTGAGCAGGATACCCAGGTAGATGCGCCCCGACTTTTTCGCCTCTTCCGTCTGATGATGCGTGACCAGAGGGAAGGTGCAGAAGGTCAGGAACTCGTAGAAGACGAAGAGCGTGAACAGGTTGCCGCTGAAGGCAACCCCCAGCGCCCCCGCGATCGCGATCGCGAAGAAGAAGAAGAAGCGTGTCTGGTTCTCTTCGTGGTGGCCGCGCATGTACCCGATGGCGTAGAGCGACGTGACCGGCCAGAGGAACGAAGCCACCAGGGCGAACACCATGCCCAGCGGCTCGACCTGGAAGGCCAGCTCCACGCCCGGTACCACCTCGAGAAGGCTCAGCGCCGGTCGCGCGCCCTCGCGAACCATGCGCAGCAGGCCGAGGACGTGCCAGAAGGTGACCCCGCCGGCCACGAGGGTCGCCACTTCCCTCGCATTGGGGTTCGAACGCAGCGCGAGCACGGCGAAGGCCCCCAAGACGGGGAGCAGCACCGTGAACAGAATCACCATCCCGGGATCACTCACGGAAGCCCCCTGAGCAGCGTCTCGGCCGCTGCGGTGGCGACCTCTGCCGTCGTGGTCGCGTCGATGCCGAACCAGAAGCTCGCGATGACCAGGATCCAGGTGGGGACCAGCAGGCCGAGGGGAGCCTCCCTGAGCTCGTGGTCGGGGTCGGGTTCACCGAAGTACGCGACCTCCACCACCTTCCAGATGTAGACCAGGGCCATGAGCGAGCCGACCATGACGACGCCCGCCACCGCCCACTGCCCCTGCTCCAGCGCCGCCTGCACCAGGTACCACTTGCTGACGAAGCCGACCGTCAGGGGCACGCCGATGAGGCTCAACCCGGCCAGCACGAACGCCGCCATCGTCCAGGGCATCGCCTTGCCCAGGCCGGCCATCCTGTCCGTGCTCACCGAGCCGACACGATACATCACACAGCCCATCGCCATGAAGAGCGCACCCTTCATCAGGGCGTGGTTGAAGAGATGAAGGATCCCCGCCGTCACGCCCAAAACCGAACCGAAGCTGATGCCGAGCATCATGTAGCCGATCTGGGCCACCGACGAGAACGCCAGCAGGCGCTTCACGTTGGTCTGGTAGATCGCGACGAGCGACATCGCCAGGATGGCCACCACGGACAGCGGCATCAGGACCCGATGCAGCTCCATGCCGACCCACGCGAAGTCGAAGCCGAAGACCGTGAAGAAGAACCGCAGAAGCAGGTACACGGATACCTTCGTGGCCGTGGAGGCCATGAACGCCGTCACGGCAGAAGGCGCGTAGGTGTACGCGTTCGGCAGCCACAGGTGCAGCGGGAAGAGCGCCAGCTTCAGCGTGACCCCGACCGTGAGGAAGGCGAAGGCGACCGGGATCGTCCGGTTGTCCGCCACGGCCGGAAGGCGCTCCGCGAGGTCGACCATGTTCAGCGTACCGGTCATCACGTACATGAGGCCGATGCCGATGACGATGAACGTCGCGCCCACGCTGCCCATGATCAGGTACTGATACGCGGCCGTGAGCGCCCGACGGTCGTGACCCAGCGCGATGAGCGCGTACGCCGAGAGCGACGAGATCTCGAGGAACACGAAGACGTTGAAGACGTCGCCCGTGATCGCGATGCCCATCAGTCCGGTCAGGCAGAGGATGTACGCCGCGTAGAAGAGCGGTGCACGATCCTCGGTGATCTCCTGGGCGATGCTCGTGCGCGCGTACACGACCGTCACCGCACCGATCGTGGCGACGATGAGCGCGACGAACGCGCTGGCCAGATCGACGCGGTACTCGATTCCGATGGGAGGAGCCCATCCGCCCAGCTCGTAGCGGATCACGCCCTCGGCCTGCACCCGCCGCAGCAGCGCGAGCGCGGCGCCGAACGCCCACCAGCACGCGGCGGCGGCCACGGCCCACGAGAGGTCGCGCCGTCCGACCAGCGCCGCGACGGGCGCCAGGATGAGCGGTACGACGATCAGAAGCGCCGGAAGATTCTCGCTCACAGGCCGTTGTCCTTCCGGTTGATCTCGTCCTCGTCGACCGTGCCGTATGCCTCGTTGATCCGAACGACGAGGCTCAATCCCACGGACAGCGTCGCCACGCCGACCACGATCGCCGTGAGCATGAGCACGTGCGGGATCGGGTTCGAATAGACGACGTGCTCCGCTCCTCCCCCTCCGTGGTCGCCGGACTGGATCAGGATGGGCGCCGTCGCCCCCGTGATCTTTCCGAAGGACACGTACATCATGATCACAGCCGTCTGGAAGATGTTCAGCCCGATGAGCTTCTTCACCAGGTTGCCGCGCGCGATGAGGGTGTAAAAGCCGACCATCATGAGGACGATGACCGCCCAGTAGTTGACCATTCCGAGCATGCCGCTCACGGCTCGATCCTCCTCCGCCCGGCGAAGGCGTAGAAGAGCGCGACCATGACGCCGAAGACGGTGATCAGGACGCCCAGTTCGACCCCGAGGATGCCGTAGTGCTGCCCGTGCGCCGGATCGTGCGCAAGCACGCCGTAGTCCAGGAATCCCCCGCCCAGCGCCATCGTCACAAAGCCCACGCCCACGAAGATGGATACGCCGAGGGCTCCGCATACGTAGGCTGCCTTCGGCGGGAGCACCCTGACCACGTTGCCCAGACCGTAGATGAGCGCGTAGAGGACGAAGGCGGCCGCGAAGATCACCCCCGCCTGAAAGCCGCCTCCCGGGCCGTAGTCCCCGTGGAACTGCACGTACAGCGCAAAGATCAGGATGAAGGGGATGAGGATCTTGGCCCCCACCCTCAGGATGACCCGGTCATCCATCGTGCGCCTCCTCGGTGTCACCCTCGTGGAGCGTCGCCTCGAGTTCTTCGCGCGTCGTGCCCGGCCGAACCGTGATCCACTCGCCCTGATGGAAGACCCGACGTGGCAGCGGCCCGCGGGCCAGCAGGAGCAGGACTCCGACCATCGCCGTGAAGATCACCGCGGTCTCGCCCATCGTGTCGTACCCCCGGTAGGAGGCGAGCACGGACGTGACGACGTTGGGGATGTGCCCCATGTCGTGGTCCGACTCCTCCAGGTAATACGGCGCCACGTGGAGGTGCGCGGGGTTGTCCGGTGCGCCGAACGGCGGAATCTGCGACGTGCCGTAGACGAGGATTCCCCCGGTCAGCACGACGACGAAGAGCGGCAGTACAGGCCGACGCTTCGGCTCGGCCTCCTTGTGCCCCACCAGAGCCAGCGCGCCGAGCATGAGCACCGTCGAGATACCGGCACCGACCGCGGCCTCGGTGAACGCCACGTCGACCGCGTCCATGACCACGAAAAGCCCCGCGGAGACGAGGCTGTAGATGCCCGCGAGCATCACCGCCGCGAAGAGATCGCGCATGCGGGTGACAGCGATGCCCGTGATGGCCAGCATGGCGAAGAGAACCGCGGTCACGACGCCGGTCATGCCCCGCCCTCCTCGTCGGCGGTCCACGGCTGAACTCCGCCCGCGAGCCCGGCCCTCGCGAGGGCGTGGGTCGCGATGGGGCTCGTGAAGAGCAGGAAGGCGTAGGTCAGCACGAGGCGGACGAGCACGAAGCCGTAGCCTGCCTCACCGTGGATCATGCCCTCGACGGTGACCACCGCCATGCCCGCCAGGAGCAGACCGGCACCCATCGTGTCGGTCATGCCCGCGGCGTGGAGCCGGGTGTACACGTCAGGCAGGCGCAGAATGCCGACGGTCCCGGTCAGCATGAAGAAGAGCCCCGCGACGATGCACGCCCAGGCGACCAGATCGAACACGATGTCCATCAGTCGGCCTCCCTGGAGATGCGGCGGGTGAGGCCCAGGTCTCCGAACTCGAAGAACTTCAGCACGGCGATCGTTCCGATGAAGTTGATGAGCGCGTACACAAGCGCCAGGTCGAGGAACTCGGGCCGCTCCGTGAGGAATCCGAGGACCGCGATAAGGAGGACCGTCTTGGTACCGAAGGTGTTCACGGCGAGCACCCGGTCGTACACGGTCGGACCCAGCAGAGCACGTACGAGCGCAAGTGACATCGACACGAGGACGCCGACGGTCGCGGTGGCGAACATCTAGGCTCTCCTTCCGCGTTCGACCCGGGTGCAGCGGGCGTCCATCTGCTCCTCCTCGTCGGTCTCGAGATCCGCAGCGCTGAGCGCGTGGATCTGGAACTCCTGCCCGTGCACGCCGGTCGTGATGGTGCCCGGGGTCAGCGTGATGGAATTGGCGAAGATCGCCCGGCCGAGGTCGGTGTCCTGAGACCCGTGGAAGACGACCATGCGGGGGCTGATCGGCATCTTCGGGTGCAGGATCGTCTTCGCGACGACGATGTTCGCCACGAAGACCTCCTTCATGAGCCACGGCAGGTACGCCAGGAATCGCCCGGCCACGTGCAGGGGAACGCCCTCGGAGTCGACCACCTCCATTCTCATGGACAGGTAGACCACGAGCACGCAAGACACCGCGCCCAGACTCAGCAGCAGGGGCGTGTAATGTCCCGACAGCGAGATCCAGAACCCATAGAGGACCCCGCCCAGTCCGATCGCTCGGAGCACGCTGACTCCTGACTGTTTTGAGGTGGGAAAGGCGGAGGCGAGAAGCCCTCCGGGAAGAAGCGGGGGCGAATCTACCAGTTGGACTGGGCCCCGTCCACTATCTCCTGAACGAGCAGCTCGATCGCCCGGATCCGGCCGTTCTCCTCAGGCGATCCCTCAGGATACTCGCCACGCCCCGTCACGTTCGACGACTCCCACAGGATCACGTTTTCGACCAGGTCCACGATCTCGACCGTGACCGAGATGTTGACCTGTCGCTGAAGCACCTGGGCGGCCGCCCCGGGCTGTCCCGCCCGGTAGTTGGGTGCCGCCACGTCGTACCGCGTGATCCTCCCGCGCACGATCGCGTCGGCGACGTCGACGCCGGCCGTGCGGATGCCCAGCGCACCCGGAAGCCGACGGAGAAGCTGGTCGTACAGCTCGCCCGTGAGCTCGAAGCGGGCCGTCTCGTTCTCGAACGGCTCGATGGCGACGGTCCGAATGTGGGGGGGCGGAAAGGAGCCCGCCCGAAACGAGTAGTTGCAACCGGACAGCGTCAGGGCGACCAGCACCACGGCCGCGACTCTCGCGGCCCGCCCGGGTCCCCTGGCCTTCGCGTCGATCGAGTTCATGGGCACAATCTAAGCGCTCGGCGCGGTCAGCGAGGATCCCAGATCGCCGGATCGAACGACTCGGCCTGCGAGACGGCATTCTTCGTGATCGTCAGCTCGCGGAAGTCGACCAGGTTCCGATACGTGGCGGACGTCGGAAACCGCTCGCCCTCGGCCGCCTCGAGGCGCACCCACTGGATTACCGCGTCGCGGTCGAGCATCTCGACCGCGCGGAGATACCGCCCGACTTCGAAGTGAAGCTCCGTGCGCTCGTCGAGACGGTAGCGCAACCGCTCCGCCCCGTTCTCCAGGCGATCCCCACCCAACAGCGTCGAGCCACCGACGGGCCGGAAGACGCCGAGGACCGCCCACATGAGGTCCACGGGAGGAAGCACGTCGTCGGGAGCGCCGGGTGGGAGCCTCAGCTCGTCCTCCACGACGGCCGCCGACACGACGGTTTCGCCGTTGTCGAGAAAGAGATCCAGGCGAGCGCGATGCGGAGGCTCGACGCGGGCCACGCCCACTCCTTCGACCCTGGATCCCCGTTCGTTGAGCGCCCAGGCAAAGTCGATCCGGGCGGGTCCCGGCAGCGCCGTGCGCTCCAGCAGCCGCCCGGCCGTGACCGCGGCGTCGACCGCCGGACCGACCACCGCGACACGCTTCGGGCCGCAGGAGGCCAGGGCCGACGTGCACGCCAGGCCGAGCGAGACGTTCCGAAGGAGGTCGCGGGCCGCGCGGGCGGGGCGAGAGGAGGACGCAGGGCGCCGAAGGCTCGAGATCATGGGCGTGCTACCCCTTCCTGCCCCGAGCGGTTCGCCCCTACCTTCGAGCGTGTCCGCGACCAAGCCCGTCCTCCTCGCCTCCGACGTCCATTTCGGCGCCGCCCCTCCCGCTCACGAGCGTGCGTTCCTGGCGTGGCTGGAGCACGCCGCCGAGGAAGCCTCTCACATCATCGTCAACGGGGACCTGTTCGACTTCTGGTTCGAGTACCGGTCCGGTGTCACCCGAGGCCACGACGCAGTACTCGCCCGGCTACGCGCCGTCATCGACGCGGGCGTCCCCGTCACGCTGGTGGGCGGAAACCACGACTGGTGGGGCGGGCGCTTCCTCACCGACGAGATCGGCCTCGAGTTCCTCCGCGATCCGGTCACCCGCTCGATCGCCGGGCACAACGCCTTTCTCGCGCACGGCGACGGTCTGGGCTCGGGCGACCGCGGCTACCTCGTGCTCAAGTCGATCCTGCGCTCGCCCGTGACCCGCTTCGCGTTCGGCATGCTTCCGGCCGCCCTCGGCGACCGGATCGCGAGTGGCGTGTCCCGCACCGAGACACGCTGGGATCAGTGGGGTGAGCACCAGCGTGCGCGCTCCGACGCCCTCGAGACATGGGCCCTGGACCGGCTAAGGGACGACCCGGAACTCGATCTGGTGCTCCTGGGTCACACCCACCTGCCGATGGTGCGCGAGGCCGCACCCGGGCGATGGTACGTGAACTCGGGAGACTGGGTGTTCCACCAGACCTACGTGACGCTGAGCGAGGGTGAGCCCCCCCGGCTGGACGACTGGAGGGAGCGGGCGTGAGGCGCCCGGGGCTCGTCACCTGCGCGCTCGTCGTCGCCGTCTGCGCCGGCCGGGCGCTGCCGTCGGCGGCGCAGGAGATCCCCGTGGTCGGCGCGCCCGCGCAGGGTGCCGACGTGCCCCCACCGCTCGGCACCTCCCCCGGCGGGGCCTTCCGGCGGGCGCTCCTTGTGCCCGGCTGGGGGCATGCCGCGATCGGCTCGTACACCCGCGGTGCATTCTACGCCGCCGCCCAGACCGCCTCGCTCTATACCCTCTTCCAGGCTCGCGCGCGCATCGGCGAGGCCCAGGAGCGCGTCGCCTTCCGGCAGGGGGTGCTGACCCGGGGACTGGAGCGGCAGGGTGTGACCGACCCCGACGCCATCGCCGCACGACTCGCGCAGGACGGTGAGCTCTCGCGCCTCGTGGCGCTCAAGGAGTCACGAAAGGAGCAGCAGGAGGACATGCTGGCGCTCAGCATCTTCCTGGTGCTCATCAGCAGCGCCGACGCGTACGTGTCCGCGCACCTGGCGCGCTTTCCGGAGCCCCTCGACCTCGAGGCGTCACCCTCGCCGAACGGCGGCGTCGAGGTCGGACTCAGGGTCGGCATCCCGCGTCGCTGACGGGCCACCAGCCGTCTCGGGCGGCTGGCGGGAGCGTGTGGGAATCGAACCCACCCACCCGGGTTCTAGCCGGGCTGCACGGTTTTGAAGACCGCCGGAGACACCAGTCCCCCTCCGCCCCCTCGGGAGCCGCTGCACCGTCTTCGTCCGTCGCCTGAACCGGCGACGAGCCGCTCCAACGGCGACGCACGTTATGCAGACCCGTCGCGCGGGCCAACCCCCGCCGGGTCGCTTCCCCACCGGTCGATGACGGCGTCGATCTCGGCGACGATCTCCGCGCGCAGTTCGGCGAGGCGCGTCACACGCCCCCGTCGCCTCAGCAGGCGCAGGAAGATGCGCAGATCCTCCCGAACCACGGCCCGGCGTTCACCCCACGCAACCGCGGCCAGTCCGCAAGCCGGCAGGACGCCGGCTGCGAGTCCGGCCGTCCCCCACCCGGCGGTCAGGCCGATGGCCACCGCCGTGACCGCCAGCCACGCCGCGAGGGCCATGCCGCCCACACCGACCTTGTACGTTGCAACCTGGTCCAGCTCGGGCCGCAGACCGGTGACGATGTGACGGGTGACGAGGAACGGAA
>Ga0222714_10004280_pt1 | contig 14088 bp, 10 predicted proteins | sample C33_3DmetaG_FD_165048 | JGI IMG/M metagenome (GOLD analysis project Ga0222714, IMG submission 165048) | Estuarine water microbial communities from San Francisco Bay, California, United States - C33_3D | ecosystem: Environmental > Aquatic > Marine > Unclassified | place: USA: California... | reverse complement strand
CCTAGCTTCCGCCAGCAGCGCGGCAGCCCACAGGGCCGAGGGCTGGGCATCGAGACGCGCCTTGGCTTCAGCATGGGCGGTCCTGGCCACCTCTGCGGCCTGGCGGGCCTGGGTCCTGGCGGCCGTCTCTGCTGCGAGCTGGCGCGCAGCCTCGGCTTGGGAGGCTGCAGCCGCCGCCGCCTCGGCAGCCGTTGTTGCGGCGCGCCGCTCGGCCCAGTCTGGCAGCCAATACACGGCTGCGGTCACCAGGGCCACCAGCGCGAGGGACCCGGCAGCCCACCAGCGCGCTGGGCGACGGGGCGCGGCGCCTGCGGGCGCCTTGGCGGCAGGCGCGAAGGCTGGCCTGATCGGCTCGGGTTGATCCTCATGCTCGCTGGCGGCGCGCTGAAGCTCGTTCAACACGACAGCGATCCCTGCAGGCCTGTCTTCGGGACTTTTTGCCAGCAGACGCAGTGCCAGTCGCCGCACGCGCTCAGGCGCAGGCTGTCGCGGCACCGGCGGCGCCACGGGCTCGTGCAACACCCGCTCTGGCCTGGGATCCGGGTAAAAAGGCGGATAAGCGGTCAACAGCTCGTAGAGCACGGTGCCCAGCGCGTAGAGATCGTCCGCAGCCGAGGCGGGCTCGCCGCGGAGCCGCTGGGGGCTCTGCCTGCCCGGAGTGCCGCCGTCCAGTCTGGCACCCATGGGTGCGCTGAGCTCGAAGTCGGCGAGCCTGACCGCACCGGATGCATCGATCAAGACGTTGCCCGGCTTGAGATCCCCATGCACGCGGCCGGCATCGTGCACGTGCCCCAGCAGCCTGACCAGTCCCTCGAAGTGCGCATTCCAGGCCTGCCAGGGGCGGCCGCGGAACTGGCTGAGGTCGCCGCCGGCGAGATAGGCCATCGGCATGACGCTCCAACCGTCCAACTCGATCGGCTCGGCACAGGCCGCCGCCACCTCGGGCCCGAGTAGCGCGGCGACTTCGGCAGCACGGCGCTGGCGAAGCGCAATTGCAGGGCCGGCCGGATGAGCCAGAGCGACGCACTTCAAGGCGCGTGTGTCGCCGTCCTCCAGCGACAAGGCAAGCCAGACCTGTACTGGTTCGCGGTCGGCCAGCAGCCGTTGCAGACGGAACCGTCCGCCGAGGTTCCGGCCGATTGCAAGCTCAGGCGGGATCACGGCTCATCCGGGACCGGGCACAGCAGCGGGCTCGGCCGGGGGCAGGCCCACCTCCTCCCGGTACAGCTCCTGCAGCAGCTTGCGCCACTCGGCGTATTGCTCATCGGCAGTGCCGGTCAGGCGCAGCGTGCGACCCTCAACCTCCACGACCAGCGGCGCGGCTTCGGACTCGAAGGAGTTGGACAACTCCTTCAGCGCGTCGGTATGCATCTTGGCCTCCTCGCGCTTCTTGATGCCGCTCATCACCGCCATGACGCCACCTGCCGCGGCGCCATAGCGCGCAGCGTCGACGACCCGGGCGCAGGTGCTGCCGCTGCAATTATCAGGCACCAGGATCGAGGCGGCGACCGCGATCGCGCCCATCGCGATCCGGTTGCGAGCCTGGGCCTTCAGCTTTTCCTCGGACTGGATCTCTTCGTAGGTGTAGCTCCGCCAGTTGGAATAGGGCTCGTCCATGCGCTCGGAGAACGAGGCGTAACTGTCGCTCACGGCATCCACCAGGTTGGCATCGCGCTCCCTGATCCGCTCGACCCGCTGCAGCATGGGATCGTCGGTCGCCGGCAGGCGGGCAACACGGTAGCGCCCGCTCTTCTTGTCAAAGGCAAGGTAACCGCCAAAGGCCTCGGGCGCGAACTCGCCCGCGAAGCGCAGGTCGGCCACGCGCTGCACCTCCAGCGTCTGCGCAGCGCTGAGCGCCTGCCGTGCCGCGAGCAGGTCGTTGGCAATGTTTACGTACACGTTCTGGAACGGATCGCGCCCGAGGTTGCCACCTTCCCGGTAGGAACGGGTATCGGCCATTCCCTCGTAGGATTTCTCCAGCCAGACCCGACCAGTGGCGTCGACCGCGCGGATCGCCAGGCGCAGTTGGGCGCCATCAGACGACTCGATGCGCCCGTCCACACTGAGGTCCGTGGCATCCACCAGCGTGGGGACCACCCGAACCACGCCCCACTGGCCGGTACCCGCCAGCGTCTCCCGCAGGCGGGAAGCCATGTAGCGCGCCTCCGCCCGGCGGATGTCCGGATACACCCGCAGTTCGTCGGCTTTTTCCGGGTCTTCCAGAGCCGCCTCGGGGATGCCGGGATCGAACACCCGGATGCCGACGTCCAGCAACTTGTCCTCGGCAATCTCGGCGCTGGCCTGGACGGCCTGCAGCTGCGGCAGGGGACGGGTTTCCTTCACCACGCAAGCTGAAAGAACGCCGGTCATCAATAAGACCAAGCCGATCCTGAGATGCATCCTGTTCATGTTCATACCCGTCCGCTACTGACCCTTCTTGTACCGCCGATACTCTTCCCACAAGGCCGCCCTGAGTTCGGGGTCGGTCTCGGCCATGGCGGCCTCCCTGATCTGGCGAGCCACCACGTCATCATCGCTGCCGTCCGGGATATCGGCCGGGATTTCCCGAGGCCCGGAACCGGTGCTGCCGCCCACGCCGGCGCCGCCACCCTGGGAACCACCTTCCCCTTCGTCTTCCCCGTCGCCACCGCCACCGGCACCGACCGATTCCATGCCGGGCCGACGCCCACCGCCGGCACCCTCGCCCGCGGTATCCGCCTGATCCTCGCCGCCAAAGGGATCGCCGGCGCCACCTGCCGAGCCGGCAGCTCCCTGCTGGGCGCGTTCCCTGGCGATCTGCTCCTGGGCCGTCCTGACCGCGGTATCGAAGGCACCGAAAGTGTCCTCGAGTCGACGGTCGATTTCAGCGCGGCGGTCGCCGCCCGACGAGGCCTCCGGGCCCGCACCTGCACCTCCCCCCTCGGGGGCAAAGGGATCATCGCCCGAACCATAGGACGGGTCCTTGGCGTAGGGATTCTCCTCGCCGGGTGCGCCGCCGCCGGCGGCCTCGCCGTCCTGTCCCTCGGCGCCGCCCTCCTGCGCACCGGGCAAGCCGCCCGCGGCGTTGGCTTCCTCACCCTCTGTGCCTGCGGTCGCCTCCGCACCGGACTGCCCGCCCGAGTCGCCGTCTGCGGTGCCGGACTCGGCGCCGGAGGGCCCCGCTTCCGCGCCTTGCGGGCCCTGCCCCCCCGTCTGACTGCCCTCACTGTCGCCGCCCTCCTGCCCCGGCGAGCCAGGCGTGGGCGGCTGGGGCCAGCCGGCCTGGCCGGGAGAACCCGACGGCTGGCTGCTGGGACTGGGCAGGGATGGTGGGCTACCCGACGACCCCGATGAGCCCGAACTGCCGGAACTGGGCGAACTGGGCGAACTCGAGGGGGGCACGGGCATGCCCGGCGCGCTCGGGGTAGAAACCGTGGCCTGGCTCAGGCATCCGCCCAGCAAGGCGGCCGTGCAGGCCAGGGAAATCAGACGTCCGCTGGAGCCCATATCCTCTCTCTCCGGTCCGGAAACCCGGTAGTAGACACCATCTTGTCAGACGCCCGGGAGCCCGGGCGGTTCCGTCAGCTGCCGGTGGTCCGGACGCTGGGATCGGTCCCGGCCAGGAAAGCACCGAGTTGCTCCGCCAGACGGTCACAGGCGGCCGCCTGGACCCGGGCAATGAAGGGCAGCGGCACGATCGCCCCGACGAGCGCCGAAGTGCCGGTGACGTTGGCCGAGACCGAGCCGGCTGTGCGGGCCTGCTTGAGGTCCCAGACCGTGGCGTCGTAGTCCGATTCCTTTTCCCACCAGCCGAAGCCCAGGCAGCCGCCGCCGCCCGGCCCGATGGCGCAACTGATGCTGCCGCCGCTGTCGGTCTGGCGGGTCACGCCATCCACCCACACTATGTAACGAACGCCGCTCCCCTCGATGCGTTGACGCACCAGTGGCTTGGCCAGCAACTGGGCCATGCCCTCCGCCCGCTGCGGGGACGTAGAGGGCTCGAACCAGGGGAACATGGCATCCTGAAAGGCGTTGTTCTCCCGAACCAGGATCCCGGACCGGCTGGAGACCTTGCCGGCCACGCAGTCCATGAACTCATCCTCGGCCACCGGCCCGTCGACCTGCGGCTTGGCCAGGAGGACCACCGCTTCGCCCGAGGCAATGGCGGTGTCCATGGAGCGACTTTCCTCCAGTCGGGCGGTCATGCAGCCGGACAGGGTGACCACCGGAACGATGAGCAGGCTCAGCAGTATCCGTGGGACAGCTCGATGGGTGGCGGCATTTGTCATAACACCCTCCTCAATTCTGCTGCAGGCTTCGTCCAGACGCCAGGCAATATTTCCGAGCCTAGAATACGCCATGCCCAGCGGTTTACCAGTCGCGTTCAGGATCTGCGCTACGCTGGTGCTTGCGCTTAGCCTCGCACACACAGCCGTAGGCGGCGAAACTCGCCCCAATATCGTACTCATCGTGGCCGACGACCTCGGCTATGGAGACCTGAGTGCCTTCTATCCCCGTGCCCTCCCGACACCAAACATCGACTCGCTGGCCGCTCAGGGCACGCGCTTCACCAGTTTTTATGCGACACCGGTGTGCACCCCTTTCCGGGCGGGACTGCTCACGGGTTCGCATGCCATCCGCATCGGCTTGAATCGCGCCCTGTTTCCAGGACAGCCGACCGGGCTGGCGGCTGCCGAAAAGACCCTGCCAGAACTTCTCAATGAGGCGGGCTACCGGACCATGCTGGCGGGAAAGTGGCACCTCGGCGACGCCCCGCAGCACCATCCAGAGCGTCATGGCTTCGACAGCTTTTTCGGGATTCCTTACTCTCACGACATGTGGCCTTTTCACCCACAGATGTGCCTTTCTTCCGAGCAGGAGCCGACCAGATTGAGGGAGGCCAGAAATCGGACCATCGTCTCTGGAGCGCGTCTGGGACTGTCCTGCTACTCCAACGAGCAGCTGCCGGACCTGCCCCTTTACAAGGACCTGAACATCATTGAGTTCAACCCCGATCCTGCTTTCCTGACCCGTCGTTTCCTTGACGCGGGACTTGCATTCATCGCCGAACCGGACCCGCGACCCTTTTTCCTGATGATCGCGTTGACGGCGCCACACGTGCCCCTCGCACCCTCGCCGCTCTTCGCCGGTCGGTCGGGCGCCGGACGCTACGCCGACACGTTGCTTGAAACCGATGCCGCAGTGGGAGAACTGGTCAGAACACTCGAGGCGCGAGGTCTGGGAGTCAATACCCTGGTGGCGTTTACTTCCGACAACGGCCCATGGCTGGACTACGGCATAGACGGCGGTCATCCTGGACCGTTTTCGGGCGGCAAGGGCAGCGTACGCGAGGGCGGTATCAGGGTGCCGCTCATAGTGCGCTGGCCAGGCGGGCGAACGCACCCGAGCCGGATCGATGCTCCACTGACCCACCTGGATCTGATGCCAACCCTGCTGGAACTCGCAGGTGCGCGCTCGCCTCTTTACGACCTCGACGGCCTTAGCTTTGCAGGCCGTTCAGCCGAGCGGTTGCGAGCCGTTGCCGATACCCGCCCACTACTCTTTTTCAGGCCGGGAGGTGAGCCGGGCGATGTGACCGGCCTGTTGGGCGCAGTCCGGCAAGGCCGCTGGAAATTGCACCTCAGCGCACAGCTAGGAATATTGGTTCCGACCGCGTTATACGACCTTGACTCCGACCCGGCAGAGGCGACGGACCTGAAGATCAGGGAATGGGAGGTCACCGCGCGCTTGCTGGCTCTGGCCCGGTCAGAGCGGGATCGGCTGGCTGCGGGGCTGCGGCTACCCGCCCGATCGAGACCAGGGACCGGCAACCTCCGGGTCGAAATTCGCCCGGACGATGTCTCCCGGATGGTGATCGACCGCATGGGGGCTGCAGCATGGGCCGTCTGGGATGTGTGGGGCCAGAAGATTGGCTACGCAAGCAGCTCGAGGCCACGTCTGGCCATGCAGGTACTCGGGGATACAGCGCAAGTTGCCAAGGAACCACAGATCGCTACCCCCCGCTATGGCGGCCCTTTGTCCGGCCCGGATGCCAGCCCCGTGAAGGGCTGGAGCACGAGAGCGGAAGGATCGGGATTCGAGATCGAGGTCGATGCCGGCAAGACCAACGGCATCCTGCACCTGTGGATCGGGGGAGAGATGGGTAGCGGAAGGCTCGAGGCGAGGCTTTCCGATGGATCCGCACCGCTTTACTCGACCGTGATCGGTGACTCGCGAGGCGAGTACGGGCGTTGGGTAGTCGTACATTTTACGACGGCGTCCAAGGGCGGCGCGCAACTCTCCGTACGCTGGAGACGTCTGGACGGAGGACCGGTGAACCTAAGAGCGGCAGCGCTGATGAGAGCCGGAAGACCTTGATGGCCGACCTCCAGAACGGGAACGGGCCGATCTTCGTGGTCGGTGCTCCGCGATCCGGGACGACCCTGTTGCAGTTAATCCTCGATTCACATCCTTTGGTCGGGATGCAGGGCGAGTTGCACTTCTTTGACCAGATCAACCAATTGCGCGAAACCTGGCCGTCGGTTGTTACCGCGGCAAGTTTGCAAGAGTTCTACCAGGGTCTCGACAGGCTGGCCGCCTTCCAATACCTCCCCGAGCTGGACCGCCATCTCGCATGGACCACCGAACAGCTCCTGCGTGCAGGAGGGGGCCGCCTGGAGGACTTCTTCCGATGCATGGTGGCCGCTCCGGCGAAGCTGGCCGGCAAACCATGGGGGGGAGAAAAGACCCCGGAGAACATCCGCTACCTTGCGGAACTCGTCGAAATTTTCCCCACGGCGAAAATCCTGCATATCCATCGGGATCCGCGCGCAGTCGTGGCGTCACTCATGCAGGCCCCATGGGCTCCGGACAGTGTGCTCATCAATACACTGAAGTGGAAGATCGACATGCTGTACGCGGATGAGTTCCTCAAGGCGGGTGGCCGACTGCATGAGTTAGCCTATGAAGAGTTGGTCACCGAACCCAGGAGCTGCCTGCAGGGAGTCTGCGATTTCATTGGCGTGGATTTCGAGGAACGGATGCTGGCTTTCCACCGTTCTGCCAGCGACAAGCTTCAAGGCGAGGCCTGGAAAGCGGGCACACTCCAGCCGGTCAACGCATCGTCGAAGGTGAAGTGGACCGCAGAGCTATCGAGGCCGGAGTCCAGGCTGGTGGAGATCCTGGCAGGGTCCCTGACAGCGCTGGGGCAGCCGGAAACGAAGGGAGTCGGCATTCTGAGCTTGGTTGGCTGCGCTGTTCGCGATCTGAGCCGCTACATCGGTGAGCGACACCACAAGCGGGAAGCCGGCTCAGAAGGAATGATAGAGGGTGAAGAAGTACGCCTTCGAGCACGCCTCGTTCAGGCGCTGCTGCAGAGATCGCGAAAGCATCGAGCCTTGGGTCAGTAAGGACGCTCGCCGCGCAGCCTTCGTCCGATCTTGGCCAGGTAGATCGACGAGAGCACCTTGCGTCCCGCACCCGGTAGCCGTTGGACGAAGTCCGACTTCAGGCGAACGCTGGTCCAAAGGTCCATACCTGGCCGGTTGTATTGGCGATCGACTCGAACCCCCCAAAAGAGCGCCTCGACCTCAACCGCCTTGCAGACCCTGACCACGGCCTCGCCGCCCAGCGTGAAGGGCAGGCACAACGTCAGGCCCACCCCCTGATCACCAAGCCGTTCACGCAGTAGATCCCTCGCGATACTGATGTCGTCGGCCATTTGTCTCTCGGCCTCAGCCAGGTCGATCATCGTGAAGGCAGAATCTGGAATCAGGCTCCTCGCCTGCATGGCGAGTCCGCGCCGGGCAAGCGGCAGGCTTTTTTCACCGAGTTGCCGGACCTTGCGACGGAAGGACTCCAGGGCGTCACGATCGACGCGGTACCTCGGTCGGTCTACGAAGAAAGCGTCCTCGCCAAACAGCGGCAAACCCACATAGTGGTCAGGCGGATATTGTCGCGGGTCCAGGCCCGGCTCCAGGTAAGCCCCATGCACCGGAGCAAGCGGGGAAAAATTCGCCGATCGAGCGATGATGCCCCGCAGTTCGCGGTCGACGAATACCCGTCGATGGAGGGAACTGTGGGACTCTATGGACACCCATCCCGAGTCGTGCATCCGGCGCAACTCGTCCCACGAGCAGATGCTGCCATCCCGGTCCGGATCCAACCCGGGCGCAAAGACCTCAGCGCGCTGCCGGGCCGGATGCTCGGGCGTCCAGCCAGTGATTACGAAAACCGTCGCACGACACTTATACTCAAGCAGCAACGGAAAAGCCGTGTGCCAGACACTGGAGCGAGCGTCATCAATGGTCAACAATACTGCCTTGTTGCCTGGCTCCGACTCACCGCGCATCACCGCCAGATACTCTGGCATCGATAGCGTGCGGTACCCATTTTCCCGCAAGAACTGCAGATCTCGGGCAAACTCCTCACGCTTGATGGTGTGATACACGAATACCGGGACCTCCCCGGTCGACAACGAGCCTCCGGCGACGAATGCCGGATAGCTTTTACGCAAATTCCTTAACTCGTGAGCGAGTTCGGCCAGACTCATCTGTGAGCTCTAGTGACCAGCATCCAGTTCAACTTGCCGAGCCAGACCATGGCATTAACCAACCAGCGAAGGATGGCCCTCCTGCCCACTGCAACCGGCACCTCGATGCCGCCTGCGGCGAACACCACTGAATCCGGGACCCGCCGACCTGCCTGGAAGCAGCGTCTCGTTGCGAGAATCTCCTGTCGCTCGCGCCAGAATCTGGCCCAACCCTTGAGATAGGCGGGCAGAAAACCCTGCAGCAGGGCAGCCATCAAGAGATTGATCTCGAACAACACTAGGGATGGCGCCATGACTAGCAGGCTACGTCCCTGCCCAAGGGTGAAAAGCAGCCGCAGACGGTTGTAGATCTGCCCCTCGGCCCTCGAATTGCCATGATCCTTGGCATCATGAAGGCAGACGGCTCCCGGAACGTGAAGGCATCGAAAACCGAACAGGGCCCCTCGCAACTGAAGCTCGGCATCGTCTGCCCAGGCATGCAGGTAGCCTTCGTCGAAGGCTCCCACCTCGGCCAGCCTGTCTCGATCGAAAAGCATAATGCCTCCCCCTGCAGTCGCAAAGGGTGGGGGACAACCCCGTTTGGCGACCGCGACGCCCCGGTGACTGCCCGTGCTCACGCCGAGGAAGCTGATCTGGTTGCCATCTTGGTAGATGCGCGTTGGATCAGTGGAATAAACCAGCCGGGGTGTCGCGCAGAAGCAGTCCGGGTGGGCCTCGAGAACCTCGCGCATCCTGGCCACCGAGCCGGGCAGGTAGGTGACATCGTTATCGGTCAACAGGATGAAGCGCGTATCGGCAACCGCCAGACCCGCATTACGAACCTTGCCTAAATTGCCCGTATTGCCCGGCATTTTCACGATTGTTACGGTGGGGTGCGCTTCGGCAAGCCATTGCAGAGACCCGTCGGTCGAGCCATCGTCAACGACGACCACGCGCTCCACACCCTCCGCAAGACCGTGCAGCGAGTCGAGGGTGACAGGCAGCGAAGCCATCCCGTTGTAGTTACAGATGACCGCCGTCACCCCTTCAGGGTGCTGGGAAGCGTTGGTCATTGCGGTGTTTCCGAAATGGGCATCAGCAACCCACGCTCGACATACCAGTTCAAGGTTCGTCTCATTCCGTCAAGCGCCCCAACCAGAGGCTGGTAACCGAGGGTCACACGAGCCCTGCTGATGTCGAATTCGCGATGGTGGGTAAAGAATCCAACCCGCCTCCGATGCAGCGGCGGATCTATACCCAAAGGCCGACAGGCCAGCTCGCACAGGGCACCGACCAGGTAGACCGGCCAGACGGGCATGGACCAGCGCGGCGCCGGGACACCCATTAGCCCTGCAGCCATCCTGACGATCTCCCACAGGGTCGGCGCCTCCGGCCCTCCCAGCAGGAAGATCTTCCCTACGGCCTCTGGCACGGAGCCACAGAGGACAAATCCGCTCACCAGGTCGTCGACGTGGACCAAGTGAAGGCGGGTTCTCCCCGATCCTACCATGACAAATATCCCGCGCTGAATCGCCCTGAAAAGCTTTAGGAAACGCTCGTCGCCCTCACCGTAGATGGCTCCAGGCCTGACGATCACCGCGGGCAGACCACTCGCCAACGCGGTCTGGACTTCGCGTTCAGCGGCAAGTTTCGATCGCTGGTAAATGTCGTCTGCGCCGTAGGGGTAATCCTCGTTCGCAGGCGGATTGGCCACGTGCCCATGCACTCCACCGGTAGAGCAGTGAATCAGCCTGGAGCAGCCGTAGGCCCGGGCTGCCGCGATGACGTTCTGGGTGCCGCCGACGTTGACGTCCATATAGTGCTTGTCATGATGCCCTGCCGTCCGGAACACCGCAGCAACGTGATAGATCTGCTCACACTCACGAGCCGCATTTAGCACGTCTTTCCTGGAGGTCAGCTGGCCAACGACTGGCTCGATGCCGTTCTCGAGCAGAGGTGCGGCATCCCTCTCCGACCTGACCAGCGCCCTCACCTCGTGGCCCAGTGATGCCAAGCGGCGGGCCAGGTGGCCACCCGTAAAACCGGTGGCGCCAGTGACGAGGATTCTCATGCCGCCGCACTCTTTGGCGACATCCTCGCAGTCAACCACGCGTAAGCACGGGCGAGACGACGGCGATAGGCAACAGGAGTGTACTCACGCAATGCCAGCTCTCGGGCAGACTCGCCAATCTGGCGGCGTCGGTCGGGATCGACGAGCAAACGGCGGATGCCTGCAGCAAGTCCCGCCGCCGTGACCGGCACCAGTTCGGCATTAGTGTGGTCGAGCACCTGGCTGTGCGACCTGATATCGGTCGCAAGCAGCGCGACGCCAGACTGCATATAGGCATAGACCTTCATGGGGGTGTTGACTCCCTCCAGCCTCGGTGACAGCAGGATATCAGCCTGTGCCATCAGGATTCCAAGCTGCTCTACCGGACGTGGACCGGGCAGGATCACCCTGTCCGCTATGCAGAGTTGCTCGGCGCGGACCATCAGTCGAGCCCTAGCGTCCTCGGGTCCGCCAACGATGACGAATTTACACGGTGTGTCGCGACCGAGTAGCGCAATGGCCTCCAGCAACAGCTCGATACCTTGATAATGGCCAAGGTTGCCCACGTAAAGAGCCAAGGCCTCACCCGACCTGAGCAAGTCCCGCAGGTCGTTGGATGGAACACCCTCCGGTTCGGAGGCCACGGAGAAGTCGGGCAAGACAACCACCGCCTCCGCACTGATATCGGTCATGACCAGCTCGGCGAGGTCGGGGCAGACGGGCAAGACCAGCGAGGCACGGCGGATGGCCCATCTCTCCACCCAACGCAGGAGGCTACGAAAGCCTGACAGGAAGCGCCATTTGCCCGTGACGCCCTCTGACAGGCAGGAGTCCATGTCATAAACGATTGGCGTACCACTCAACGCCGACCACAAGGCGGCCGGGAAGAGGGCTTCCTCAACCGCATGGACGACATCGTATCTCTGCCGGAACAGGAGCCAGAACAGTTTCGGCATCATCCACGCATCGCATGCCAGCTTGCCAAGGGAGATGCCGACACCCACTTCCCTTACCAACGGAGGGCGTGGACTGCGCAGGAGACGCAACCCCGGGTATGCAATGTCATTACCCATGGGGTAGGTGAGCAGGTCAACCTGATGGCCGAGATCACACAAGGCCTCCACCAGGAACCTGACGGCCATGGGGGTGCCGCGCTCCACCATGAACGGCTGCGGAGCCACCACCAGAATCCTTAGACCGGACGGTGTCACCGATCGGGCTCCCTAACCGCCCTGATCAGGACTGGTGACCCATAGCCAGGGGTCAGACCGAGCGCATCTGCCAGCGCCTCGATCCACCTCAGTGGGGCGACTGCACCCGTCATCCTGTGCAACACCATGGGCAGTATAAGTTGACCTGACCAGGCAACGGGCCTGAACCCATGACTCAGCAGGCACTCCTCGAGCTCCGCACGGGAGAAATTCCGATAGGTCCGAGTATTGCCCTCATAGCGTTTCTTCGCACCGAACAGCAGTGGAGTCAAGGCGTTGATGCCCTTGGTGCTCGGAAAATCGAAGACCAGTTCCCGGCTCGATGTCCTGCACAGTTCCGCCAACACGCCCTTCCAATCCTCTACGTGGGTCAGCAGGCGGATGGCAACGACCAGGTCATATCCGCGGTCCGGAGCGGGAATGGCCTCCAACGGGCCCAGCAGAAAACTGCAGTCGCGTACCCCGTGCAGCTCCCGCAGGTTACTTTCGCAAACTGGACTGGTGCCGTGGACAGTGACCCTCCATCCACGCTCTGCCAGGTGCGGGGCGAGTTGCCCGTGGGCCCCGCCCACATCCAAGACACGTCCGGCAGCAACGTCACCCAACAACTTCCAGAGGACAGTGGCCTGTCGCTGGAGAAAATATTTGCCCGCTGGACCTGAGAAGCGCCTGAGATAATCCGCAGAAGACGTCTCCACGTCGGGATTGGCAGCAGTGGTCGAGCGGGCGTGCAGGGCCTCCATCGCTAGTTTTCCCGGCCTATATCAGGCAACTCCGCTACCCGCAGATCCTCGCTGCCCGCATGGCGTCGACGGTCCCGGACAGGAAACAACCCCAACTTCCAGCAGCCCCCGAGGTATGCGCCGGCAAGGACTGTCAGCTCCGCGATCAGCCCGACGCCAGCCGAGGACCACCAGTGGGACAGCAAAGCTAAAGGCAGCGTAAGCGCAATGATCCTAACCAGGACCGCAGGCTCGATCAAAGCACCGTAGCGCCGTCTGACCTCGAGCGCCACCAGGGTCGTCGTGGAACCAAGTGCCAGCAGCGCCCCTGTAGCAGCCCCAACGGCGGACAAGCCTGGCACAAGGATAAAACCAGCCACGATGGCCAAGCCGACCCCCGCATAACATCGTCCGCCACCAGCCGCAGAGCGGTCCCCGGCAATCAACATGCCCTGCAGGCAGATGAGCGCGGTCAGGAAACCGCCATGTGAAAACACCAGCAGCACCATGATGCGCTGCGCCTCGAGGTAGGCATCAGAGTAAAACAAGCTCAGCAGATCGCCAGCGTTTACCGCACTGATTACACACGAAGGAATCAGGGGAACCAAGAGCATCCTGTTTCCATCAAACACTATTTTTCTCGTCTCATGCGGCGGATCGGCTACCAAGGACCTTGCCAGCATGGGAAGCATGACGCCGACGAGCACTACTGCCAGTGCATTGGGCACGCGTGCCAGACTCAGTGCGGCTACGTAGTAGCCCCGCTGCTCCGGGGCGAGGTCAGGGTCGAGAGCATTGAGAAGCCAGAGATCCATTGAGGTCAACAACACAATCGCGACCTCGCCGAACGAGATTGGAATCGCCAGAGCAACCAAGCCGCCAACAATGGCCCTTGACGGATAGACTGGAAAGCGACCAACCCGCAGCAGGATCACCATTACGCCAGATACAGAAGCGAAGACATTGGCCAACAGCGCTGCTTCGACGGTCAGGTTTCCGGTCCCCGCAAGCAGCAGGACCGCCAGCAAGCGGCTGGAGCCATAGACCGCAGTGGCAATACCCACCCATTTGAAATCGAATCGGCCGTTCAACACCGCCGTTAGCGCCAGATATGCTGCATAGAGTGGCAGGTCGAGCAGGGCGATCCTGATCAGCCCGCCCCCATTTCCGATGTTCAAAAGCTCGGCGAGTGCCGGCGCTGATAGCCATAGGATAGCGAACGCGACGAGGTTAGTCCCTACCAGAAGGAACGTGCCATGGGTGGCAATCCCGGCTGCTCCATCCGGATTACGACTGACCGAGCGAATCATCGCTTGCGGCACACCAAGGCGCAGGATCAATTCGCAGCTGGCCAAAACGGCATAGACCAGTCCGTACAGACCGTAGGTTTCAGGCCCGAACTGCCTGGCGAGCACTACGACAGTTGCATAGCTGGTGATGGACAGCACTCCGAAGCCCAGCAACCTCCAAGCGGCACCGGAGAACACCGTAGCGCTCAAGCAGTCACCTCCCGAGGAAGGCTCTGAAACACTGGCCTGAGGATCGATTCGAGCGTTGCTCGGTCCGAGTGACTCCAGGCTGTCCGCCTGCGAATAA
>Ga0222714_10004279_pt1 | contig 14095 bp, 9 predicted proteins | sample C33_3DmetaG_FD_165048 | JGI IMG/M metagenome (GOLD analysis project Ga0222714, IMG submission 165048) | Estuarine water microbial communities from San Francisco Bay, California, United States - C33_3D | ecosystem: Environmental > Aquatic > Marine > Unclassified | place: USA: California... | reverse complement strand
AACTTTTACCAATAGCTATCGAAAAATACAAAATAAACACGCCCGGTAGAATGGCTCATTTTTTAGGTCAACTTTATGCAGAAGCCAGTTTTAGATCATCAAGAGAAGACACCTTCTACCGAGTTAAAACACTATTAAAAGTATTTCCTAGTAAATTCACACCATCTGCCGCGGCAGATCGTGGATGGGGACCGGGACCAAAACCCACTTCCAAGCCCCCTAAATTTTTACCAAATAAAAAAGAAGGATGGCCAGATGTGGTATATGGTTCTTATGGAGCGTTGGGTCATTCACAAGAAGATAGGGGTAAATTGTTAGGACCTAGAAATGAACCCGTAGGGTATTTTTTCAGAGGAGGTGGTCCTATTCAATTAACTGGCAGAGATAATTATACCGCATTTGATAAAGAGTTCCCTGAGTTTAAAATACTGGAAGACACAGATAAAATCAAAAATGAAAAAATAGGCTGGTTAGCTGCTTTAAATTGGTGGAAAGGTAGAGGTGAAACAGTCCTTATAGATACAGTTACTGATAAAACTATTAAGTCAGTTGGTGGTAGAGTAAATGGAAAAACTCCACCACATGGTGCTGAAGAAAGAAAGAAATGGACTACCAAAATTTACGAACAATTAAAATAATATACAACCAAAGGTGGGAATATGGATACAACTAAATTTCTAAAACAGATTCGATCTATCATAAGAGAAGAAATAGAATATGCTCTTGATAAGAAAATGAACGAATCAAAACGATCTTCTAAACATGAAGACATTAAGGCAATTAATCACGGAGCTTCTTTGTATGAACAAACAACAAAGAAGAAAGTTCCACAAAAAAAGAAATCCATACCTTCTGGTGAAATGAATAGCATTCAGGATTTACTGAATGAAACTCGTAGGTCTATGCAAGCTGTTATGGATGAAGATTATGGTGAATATCGAGAGATGCGGTTTGATTCAAACTCTTTAAATTCATTTGCTTCTATGTATGATGATAACAGAATAGATGCAACACCAAACGGTATTGATCCAAATGAAGTTACTCCCGAAGTTCATCAGGCACTAACAAGAGATTATTCTGCTTTGATGGCAAAAATCAATGAAAAGAAGGGGAGATAATCCTTGGCTAGATATAGAAGAAAGGTAAGAGTAAATGAGATAGACCCAATATCAACAGTTGGTGCTAAACCGGTTGGTGTTACTATTCCATTCAATAACCCGAATGGTGTATTTTATCAGAGTTATACCAACAGAGTTCAAGTTTACTCTAACCTTAAAAACCTACTTTTGACTGCCAAAGGTGAACGATATATGTTGCCCGATTTCGGAACAGAGATCAGATTTATTCTTTTTGAAAACATATCATCGGAAGGTGAATTTGTTGAATCTATCCAAAATGAAATTAGTAACGCTATATCTACCTGGATGCCGTATTTAAGCATAACTGAACTAGACGTAAAAGTTAATGTTGAAGATAACTTAGTGGCCGATGATCCATATCACGCGGTAACAATAAGACTAGTTGTAAAGATCACTGGAACCAACATATATTTGCCTATACAGATATTTATATCAGATACTGGCAGTTTGACCATAGAAGAGGCAGTTTACAATGGCTGATTTAATAAAGAAAGATATACGTTACTTATCAAGAGATTTTGCCTCATTGAAGCAGAATCTCATAGATTTTACCAAGAACTACTTTCCAAATACTTACCAAGATTTTAATGAAGCATCTCCTGGTATGATGTTTCTTGAAATGGCGGCATATGTTGGAGACGTGCTTTCTTATTACACAGACGTAAATTTACAAGAGACATTCATACTACAAGCATCAGAACGTCAAAACATATTGAACATTGCGCAGTCTCTTGGATACAAACCAAAAAACAGTATAGCTTCGTCTGTTAAGTTAGACGTTTTCCAATTGGTTCCATCAAAAACAGTTGGTGGTAATATAGTTCCAGACTTTGATTATGCGTTTGCAATAGAACCTGGAATGGTAGTGGATGCTGTTGTTGGGGTTAATAATACTCGTAGTTTTAGAACAACAGATTATCTAGACTTTTCTTTTAGTAGTAGTATTGATCCAACAGAAATTACACCATATGAAGTAGATGACTTGACGAACGAAGTAACGTTCTGGTTATTGAAGAAATCTGTAAATTGTATATCGGGTCAAATACAGACTACAACATATTCGTTTACAGATCCAAAACCATATGATAAAGTAGAATTAACTGGTAACAATATCATTGAAATTTTGTATGGAATTGATTCTGATGGAAACAAATGGTATAATGTTCCTTACTTGGCGCAAGATACAATATTTGAACCAACACCAAACATACCAAGAAATGATAGAACACTTAGTTCAAACAGAGCAGAAACCCCATACCTGTTAAAGTTAAGAAAAATATCTCGTAGATTTGTTACAAGACAAACTGGCGATAATGTTATAGAGATACAGTTTGGTGCAGGCGTATCTGAATTAGACGATGAAATTTTGATACCAAATCCAGACTTAGTTGGTTCTGCATTGACTGGAATAGAATCTGCCGCATCGTTAGATATTGATCCTTCAAATTTCTTATACACCAAAACTTATGGTCTTGCACCTAACAATACTGATATAACAATATACTACACTGTTGGTGGTGGTGTAGAAGATAACGTTCCAAGTGATACCGTAAATAGAATTGTATCCAGAACAATACTTTTAGATGAAACGGGATTGGATAGTCAACTCTATAATCAAGTAATAGGTAGTTTGGCTGCAACAAATCCAGAACCTGCCAGTGGTGGAAAGTCACAAGAAGAACTAAATGAGATTCGTCAGAATGCATTGGCGTCTTTTGCATCTCAAAATCGTGCTGTAACAAAAGAAGACTATATCATTCGTGCATACAGTATGCCACAAAAGTATGGATCGATTGCAAAGGCATACATAACCAAAGACACACAACTTACAGAAGAATCTGTTTTTAATTCCGATAGACTACAAAATGATCTAGCGCTGAATTTTTATGTGTTGGGATATGATGGTAATAGTAAGTTGACAACTATAAATGATGCAACGAAAGAAAATCTGAAAACATACTTGAATCACCATAGAATATTGACGGACGCGGTAAACATAAAAGATGCATATATCATAAACATTGGTATAGAGTTTGACATCATAACCCTACCAGATCAAAATGGAAATCAAGTAATACTAAGATGTATTGATAGATTGAAGAAATACTTTGACATCAAGAAGTGGCAAATAAATCAACCTATCGTTATCAGTAATATCTATACAGAACTTGATAAGGTTGAAGGTGTTCAGACTGTTGTAGATGTTAGGTTCCAAAACTATTATGACACTACACTTGGTTATTCACGTCATGCATACGATTTAAATCAGGCAACTAAGAATGGAATCATATTTCCATCATTAGACCCATCGATCTTTGAAATAAGATTCCCAGATAACGATATATTAGGTAGAGTGAGGGCATTCGGATGATAAGAACAATTTACGCACAAAGAGATGCAACGATATACGAAAAGACCGAATCACTGAACACTGGAATTGATCCGGTTCTTGAATTATCACACGAGTCTCCAAATTCTTCATCGAGATACAACAGTAGAATCTTGATGAAGTTTGATGTTTCTGGAATTGAATCCGATATTAATGCTGGTAGAATATCTTCCAATGCATCGTATTACCTTTCTCTTAGAACCGCAGAATCTAGAGAGATACCACAAGAATATCTTGTTTATGCCTACCCTTTAAGTTCATCCTGGACAAATGGAACAGGTAAATACTTTAATAAACCAATAACCACAGATGGTGTATCGTGGAAATATAGAACATCAAAAACTACGGGGGTAGAATGGGAAATACCTCCTATTTCTTCTCAATTAACTTGGGATGAAATTTCTGAAACTTGGGTAACGTCATCTCTTATTTTTGGTAACATAAATGCTAATGTAACTTCATCATACTTTACAAATGAAGGCGGCGGCACTTGGTGGAACTATGCAGATTTAGAATGCACACAATCATTCTCATTTGAATCATCTGACATATACATGAACGTTACTTCCATAGTCAATAAATGGACAACTGGTTCTGGTAGATTTGAAAATGATGGATTAATTCTGAAGTTTGGTAACAATGTTGAATCATCTTATGATACTATACGTAGCTTAAAGTTTTTTGGAACCGATAGTAATACGATCTACGTTCCTCGTCTTCATATCATTTGGGATGATTCTGTATTTAATACTGGTAGCTTATCTTCTGTATCAAGTGACAATACCATAGTAAATGTTAAGTTGAAAAAGTATTATTCTGAGACAGAAAAATCAAAGATACGTATTTATGCAAACCAGAGATTTCCGCAAAAGCAATATACAACACAATCGTATCATACACAGAACTATTACTTGCCATCATCTTCTTACTATGAAATAAGAGATGCGCACACAGATGAAATAGTTTTACCGTTTAACACAACGGGAACAAAAATTAGCTGTGATGGGACTAGTAGTTACTTTAACTTATGGATGGACTCTTTCCAACCAGAAAGATTTTATCGTGTTGTTATCAAAATAGAAACAGATGGTGGAAACAATATTCAGATTTTCGATAATGAGTATTACTTCAAGGTTACACGATGATAACAATAGCAGAGTTTTTGTATTTAGACACTATTGACGAAACACAATCTAGGGGCATTCTTAATGATCCTAAATATGCTAATTTATCGTTTAGAACCCCAAACGAATTTAGAGAATTCTTTTCTTCGGAAGGAATACGATTGAGAAAAGAAACTATCGGAACCAGAACCGAAAGAGAATTGCTACTCGAACGATTCAAATCATTTAGGGGTTCTACTGATTACTTGATAGCTAGAAAATACGTTGAAGAACAATTCAATTTGAAGAACAGGTTAAGGGAAATACAATCTTCTCAACCTAATGTAGAGACTATAACTTCAATACTAAACGATATAACTTCACCACCATCTGATCCATTTTTCAATTTCATAATACGAAAAATTTTGACTGGAAGTGAGAATGGAGTTCTACCTTCGGAAGATCTAAGAAACATACTAGACCGATTGATCGAAGAAAATTCAAGAGAATACTATGATGAATCTTCTAATATCGTAAGAGATTCACAAGACATAATAGAAAGCTATCAGAACATCTTTAAAAATAAAGGTAGAATACGAGTTTCAATTTCCGACGAAAGATTTCTTAGCTCTGATTTCAGATACATTATAGACACATCCTTTCAATCACTACCAGACGCAGTTAGTGCAGAAAATGATATATCTTCAAGAATTAGAGAAGCAATTCAATCTGGCGATGAAGATGCTTCTGAGTTTCTAAGTAAATTAGATAACTTAGTATCTGCCAATTCAAATTCAATAGCTGGATTAAACGCTAAGATTAAACAGTTGGAAAATGAGTTACAAATAAAACAAGAACAGGTTAATAGCCTAATTGACCGTGAAATTGAAAATGAAAGCTTCTTAGAATCTATAGCAACTGATAACTTGAAAAAAGACGAAGAAATAGTTTCACTTAAAACTACTATAGATACTTTACAAGATCAAATAGATGAAACTCTTGTAACACTTGAGTCGGAAATTTCTACACAAATTAACAATGTAACTTCTGCAATTGACACGTTGTCACAATCCGTTGTTGGTAGTGCTAATGCTGCAAATGCTGCACAAGATGAAGAAATAAACGATCTAAAAACAAAATTAAGAGAACTTGAATCTTTGTTATCTCAACTAAAAAACTCCTCCGGTAATGGTGGTGGAATAGTTGTTCCAGACACAACACCCGTTGGTGGTGGTGACATAACAAAAGATGATGCAGGAAGTGATCCAAATCAACCGGCACCATCCTCATAACAATAGGTGATACTTGTGGCAAATTTTGAATACAAAAATATAGATGAGATTTTGTCAACTAATGCACCAACGAGGGGCATTAGAATTGATTTAGTTAAGGACACTAAAGTTATTGTTCCTAAGTTTAATCAATACAATCCAAATTTTACTGGAAACGGTATCGAAAGTGTAGAACTTCATGTATTCTTACCAAACACCGCATACATATCTTCTTTGTATAATGTCAGTAGTTGGAAAATAGAAGATACGGAAGTTCAAGTCGGTGACTTTATAGAGATAGTCCCAAAAGTTTCACTTGATGTTCATAGGGATCTTGGAAAAAATGCGTTAAACATACAACCCGGTGTTTACAAGATAGTCTATAACTTTTTCAGAAACTTCATAGGTGGATTCAATTCAGCAACAAAACTTTTTGTTTCAGAGATTTCATCTGATAGAAAAGAACTAAAACTATCTTTAACAAATCAAGATGATGTAGTTGGAAAAAATCAATTATCCGAATTTGTATTAAACTATCTAACACCGTCGGAATACTTACTACCAGTAGTTTTGAACTTTGGTGAAAACAAAATACTTGATGTGATAAATGTAACTTCTGATGGTAGTCCTACCAGTTTTTACGTTAAGTTAAATGAAGAACTTCCTGCCGATCTAGATTTGTATTTTGAATGTTGGATAGGAACACAGATATTAAAGCCATGGATTGACACGGTAAGGATAATTCCAGAATCAGTTCAATCAGAAATTCCTTTTATTAGTGGTCCAAACTTTGAAGTTGATTATGATTATTGGATAAGCACTGAAACTGGATTAAAGTCTTGGAATGAATTACTTTCCACAAACGTTCAAACTTCACAAGAGATAATTGATAGATACTTTTCTGGAAGTGGTGCACCAACAAAACTGAATGTCAATTTTAGAGAGTTTGAGAATTTTGTTTTCTACTCATCTGCCGAAGAAAGAATACGAAACTTCTACTATAAAGTTGGTTTAGTTGAGTATTACAATAATCAAATAGACACCATAAACACCTACACGGGTTCTGTGTCTGCTAACAGAATAAAGGTGCAGAATTTAAGAGACAAGGTGGTATCTGGATTTGATGAATTTGAAAAGTGGTTGTATTATGAAACAACTGGTAGTAACATATACACTTACCAATCTGGTTCAACTGTAACACCATATCCAAAAATAGAACTAAATGTAACCGCTAGTCAATATGACATTGCAACAAAAGAGGGTAAGTATAACCTATATCCAACCACCGCTTCGATAGTAGAAGATTGGTATAACAACTTACTTGTAAGTTCAAGTAACTATGATTTGAAGAATTACAATTCTCTTGATAAATCTATTCCAGAATATCTAAGAGATGATAGAGATAATGATCAGTTTGTTACATTCGTAAACATGGTCGGTCAACACTTTGATATTATGTATCTTTACACCGATCATATCATCAAAAAGAATCTAAGACAAGAACATCCAAAAGATGGATTATCGCAGGATCTTATTTACGAAGCTACTAGAAACTTAGGTTGGACACTATCTCATGGAACACAAGCCAAAGATTTGTGGGAATATGCACTTGGTGTTAGTGGAAGTGGTCAGCCTATTTGGACTGGAAAGACAACAACAAACAAATACCTTGCAAAAACGGAAGAAGAGAGAACAAAGGAAGTTTGGAGACGAATATTCAACAATCTTCCATACATCTATAAGACGAAAGGAACTGCCAGGGGCATAAAGGCACTTTTATCTGCATATGGAATACCACAAACACTTCTAACAATACGAGAATATGGTGGACCTGACAATGCTGACTTAGGACTTATTCCAAGAGCTGAATGGGAAAAGCACACATACTTCTTGAATTTCTCTGGTAGTTATGCGTCTCCCAATAAGAACAACTATGTTTATGTTCCCTGGGATAGAGTAAATAACGCTTCTGGAAACTGGCAGTATCCAGATACCTTAACGTTCCGTTGGAAAATGGAACCAAATAGACTTTATGAGTATGGTGCTGATCCAGAACAAACACTTTTACAAAAAAATTCTGGTTCACGAGTTGACTGGTTTGTAACTATGAACAAGAATGGAACTGATGTGGAAAAGGGAACATTAACCTTTTACATCGGTGATGGTTCATCATATAAGTCTGCTTCAATTACCGATGAATACTTGTATGATGATATTCCACTAAATCTTATGATTAGACGAAGTGTGTCAAGCGACCTAACTTCAACAAATCAAACATATGATGTATTTTTGAAAACTAACAAGTATGGTAAGATTGCGGTAGAACGATCGGCTAGTGTAACTGTTAATGGATCAACTGAGCCTAATGTTAATAGAGGATGGGTAAGTAGTGGAACTCTTTATGTAGGATCGGGATCAAATTCACAGACAAATAACATTCTGTCTGGATCAATTTACGAACTTAGATACTGGTCTTCAATACTAAACGAGTCTTCTTTTAACAACCACACGTTAGCTGCAAGATCTTACAATGGAAATACGGATACATCTTCGTTCTATGATTTACAAGCACAGTGGAAATTTTGGCAACCATTTGATGTTGCGGTTACAACTAGCTTAGCCAGTAATCATCCAGACCAAACAAAATCTTCTTTCTATGGATTACCAAAAAATGCAACGTTTGTAAATTTTGATTCTGGTGCATTTGAATCAATAGTCGAAACTTACAATATGGAAGTTGCAACCGTTGGTAACAATACACCTTTTGCAGAAAAAGTTCGCATTGATTCGGGTTCCTTATTCAGCACACTTAATAAAGATAGATCAGTTGAAGTTTCTGCGTTTGATAAGTTTTCATTAGACTCAAACAAACTAATGGTGGCATTCTCTCCACAAAGTGTAATCAATGAAGACATATATGAGGCGATTGGTAATGCAGAAATAGATGATTATTTCGGTGAATACTCAAATGTAGATAGTGATGATTATCCATTACTAAAATGGTTTGCACGAGAGTATTGGCAAAAGTATGACAACAAGAATGACTTCACTGCATACGTTAGGTTAATATCCGTATTTGATTTTAGTGTGTTTGACCAAATACGTCAAACTTTACCTGCTCGTGTAAATGAAATACTTGGTGTAGTAATTGAACCAAACGTATTAGAACGTTCAAAAGTAAAGGTAGTAAAAAGTTTCAGTGGAGAATCACCTGAACAGTATGTAAAAGACACGAATGACATATCCTCATCTGCTTCACCATCGATGGAGATAACATCATATTCTTCGGTGATACGAATTGGATTTGAAGACGATGAAGGCAGTGTAGTTGAAAACATAGAAGGTGAATATGATGTAGTAAATGAAGTAGAAGCCGAAAGATATGAAGAATACGGTAGTGATGTTGATTTGGTATTGGTGCCATTAGTTAATCAGAATCGATATAATCTAACAATATCATCTTCGAGTCAATTAAATCCTACTCCAATATCTACCTACAAAAATTACCAAAGTGTTTTAACAAACACGACTTCTTCTGTTGTCTTTAATTACAGTAGATATGATCTTACGGTATCAGGGTCTAATTTTAGAAAAGTTTCTGCTGAAAACAATCCTGTAACTTCTTCTGCGATAGTAGACACTTCGTTTACAACAACATATGCTAGAACAAATGTTGAAGTTGGAACGGATACTTTATCAAACATTGGATATGGATATGGTTGGATAACATCTAGTAATGATGATTTGAAAGCAACCGCATTATTTGATACGGTAGAATTATACCGAACAGATAATTATTACAGTGGCTTCTTCCTAACATATACTAGTGATGATAACTACGCAAATGGTGTTTATGACACATTAACTTTGATAACATCTAGTTATATGAGTCCACTATCTTTACCAACTTCAATTCGTAATCACCGATTTGAAGGATCGAAGATAACTGGACCAGATGTAAACGTTGACACAAATAATACACCTGATGGTAAACCTGTTGTTGAAGTTTATATTGTAGACGCAAATACTTTGAATTTTGATCAAAGATTCTCGGTCAGTTCAACGTAAGATTTTTGATTAATTGATATTTATAGTAGTAACAAAATTAATGATAGGAGTAGAAAATGGGTTATTTGAACAATACATCAATCACTGTTGATGCCATTCTTACAAAAAAAGGAAGAGAACTTCTTGCACAAGGAAGAAACGCTTTCCAAATTACACAATTTGCTTTAGCCGATGATGAAGTAGATTATGATCTATGGAATCCAGCACACCCACTCGGTAAAAATTACTATGGTGTTGCTATCGAGAATATGCCGGTAACAGAAGCTGTTCCAGATGAAACACAGGTAATGAAGTATAAACTTGTTACCCTTGAAAAAGGAACACTTTATTTACCAGTTGTTAGTGCAGGTATTACAACTCTTACGTTGTCACCAACATCACCATCTTCTGATGTTAATGTGTCAACAACACTAAGAGATGCAAATGGTGTTGCTCAGGCGTCAACCCTAAACACAACTTATACCGCAACAATCTTGGATTCAACATATGTGACATTTGGAACTGGTGTTCAAATGACAAATGGAAGACTTATGAATCAGGTTGCAACATCAATTAGTGCCACTGTATCGGCCGACTCGGATGGATCGGGTATAATTAGTCTACAAAGATTGTCAAACCCAACCAGTGCAAACAAGACAACTAAGTTGATTGTAACTGGTAACCAAACGGGTGGCAGAGTTGTAATTGATTTAACAATATCTCCTAATACATAAGATACATTTTTATTGACTAATAATTTTGAGTAAGTATCAAAGGAATAACAATGGCAAACGTTTTTGAACCAGTAGAAAGAGCTAGATCAGCTGGTGAAATGCCCGAAAAGCTAATCTTTACAAGAGGACTTTGGTCTAATAATTCTGGTAACCTATTAACATTTTTCACCAGCTCACTTCAAAATGCCACATCAAAGGCATACTATTATCAAGTGTGGCAATCTGCTTCTAATAGTTGTGACGAGTATCAGGCATTTTCTGTTGCATACGGACACATAAGTGGGTCTGGTTCTCTTAATTCTGGTGGAGAGGTTTCAGATACTCCTTCTCGTGCAATATACTCACAGTATAGATTACTATGTTTAAATCCAGAAGAGAATTCTTTCTATCATTACAATAGCACGACTAGAAAGATAAATCACTTTTATGCTATAAACTTTGATAGAAACCGAGTTGGTGATAAACTAGATCCGGGTAACTTTGAAATAAGTATAGCCGAACTTGATGGTGGTTCATATTCAAACAATGTCTTTACTGGTAGTAATGTTACCATAGCTGCATCAAATAAGGTAATAACTTTAATTGATGATTCAGGAGATGCAACAGATACTTTGGGATATGGTGGTATTCCATCAAATGTTCGATCACTTGTTAGTGGAACAATTGACGGTGGAATATACAGCACCGAAGGATATGGTTTAGTGTTTGCCGACCTTGGAGTTATTTTGATCGATGCTGATATGCTTAATGCATCTGCTAGTTTTAACACAGTAACTGGTAGTAACATTGCAGGTGATAACTCATTCAAAATATTCACCGCCATCAGTGGTGCTGGTGATTTAGGTTCCCCATTTACTGCAAGAGCAGTAGATATTAAAGAACAGGATTTCTATTTTGTTCGTGTAAACAATAGATCATTTAACTACTCAAACAATCCAACATTCAAGAGTGGTTCAAATGGAGAGCTAGCAGTATCATCATTCAGATTTGAACCAAATACATATGTTACATCAATTGGATTGTATAATGATCAAAGAGAACTTCTGGCAGTTGCAAAGGTGAGTCAACCACTCCAAAAGTCTTTTAATAGCGAATTATCAATTACTGTAAAACTTGAATACTAATTATTATGGCAAATTTAACACCAACATTCAAACCATTTATAGAAGGGTCTGATGTTGCGGCTAACCAAAAAGAAGTTGTAACAGCACCCCTATGGTCAAACAGTCAAGCTGCTTTGTTCACCGTATTCACAAGTTCCGCACAGTCAACTAATCAAAAGCGGTATTACTATGAGGTGTTCAATAGCCAGTCTAATTTACAAGGAGCTGAGGCACAATTTAGTGTTGCCTATGGTGATTCTGTTGGTAGTGGATCATCGACTGGATCCGGTGCACAAGACCTCAAAGACTTTCCAACAAAAGCCGTATATGGTCAATATAGACAATTACTGCTTCCTGCTGGACAATCTCTATTCTCATTCAGTGGCGGTGAAACATCTGAATACATTTACGTTCTCAATATAAACAGAACAAGATTTAAAGATAAAGTTGATACTAGCACCTGGCAATTAACTTTGGACGCTGGTGGTTCTAACTACATAACATTAATAGATGATTCTGGTGCATCAACAACGGAGTTGGCACAACAAGGTGGTAGAGTTTACAACGTAAGAAGTGGTAGTATTGCCGATGGAATTTATACCGCAGATACAACACCTTGGGGATTATTCTATCCAGATAATGGAATTATTGTTTTCAATGGAAAAGCTCTGGATGCATCTGCATCTTTTGCAACACAGAGAGTCCCGGCAACAGGAAGTGGATTTGATAATGCTCTAAAACTGTTTACTTCAATTAATGCTGCAATGACTGCTAATAGTGCATCATATGCATTCCAAGGCAGAACAAGTGAGGTAATTTCTTCAACATACTACTTTGTTAGATTATTTAATGGTGAATTCAACTACAGTAATAATTCTAGTTTCTACACAGGTAGTCAAAGTCAATTAAAGTATGATTCTATGCGTTTAGACCCGCAAGTTTATGTTACAACGATTGGTTTATATGATGATGAACAAAGATTACTTGGTGTTGCTAAGTTGAGTAAACCAGTTAGAAAATCATTTGACAGAGAATTGGTAATAAAAGTTAAACTTGATTATTGAGATAATATAATATGGCAAATGGAACAACAGACATAGTAGATACACTTGATAATACGGCACTCCGTCTTATTCAAGAGGCACAAAATTTAGCAGCTGCAAACAATAACGTTTCATTAGCCGCAGCTCTTGCAACGGCAGCTGGTGTTGCTTCATCAACACAAGCTACTCAAGGATCACAAACTACGAGTAATTTTGTAAGAGTTCAAGGACCAACAACAGTTACCCCACCACCGGATGTAAATCCTTGTCAAAATCCAATATACAGAATTGGTAACATTAAGGAAATACGAGTCGGTAATTATCCTGGTTTGGTAAATATTGACTTTGCAAATTTAGGTCTACAACAATGTGTGTTAATTGGGGAAATGTTTAAGTGTTGTCCTGACTCAAAGGAAGAAACTTCACTCGGATATGTTGAATTAGGTAGAGCTCAAGTTTCACAATACTATGAATCATGTCCAGACGGTAGCAAAAAACCTATATTGAAATCATATTACAACATAGACAACTTTTATCCTTCTACGTTTGTAAATCCAATAACTGGTCAATCTGTTACTATTCCATCCTTTGGTGCAAATGTTCCAAACGGTCCTTGGAGTCCTAACGCGTGTGATCCAAATGCACAATCGTCAATAACATTTACATCATTTACGGACTACATAAACAACGTAATTTTCAATACGGAATTAAATGGTGGATTTGTAGATGGTGTGTTATCTGTAAATAACGCAAATAGACAACCATCCAATATTCAATTGAGACAGGATGTAACAAGAAATAATCCATTGTTTTTACCTGCAATACGTGCAATAGAAGCGGAGTGTTCTGCTGAAGGGACTTGTGTGGATGACAGAATACCGGACGGTCCACCACCACCACCTCCATCAGACCCATGTTCTGGAATAACATCTTGGCCAGTTGCAAACAATACGGTATTTGAAGTAAGTTCAGTTGGTGAAGTAATAACTTCTCGTAGACTGGTTATACCAAATGGTTGGTTACAATTCAATCAATTTGTGTTAAACGATTCTTCAAATGTATTTTCCACTTCAAGTGAATTTGAAGTAGTGCCTGGTGAACCATGTGTTGTTGGTAGAAGACGTGTAACTAGAAGAACACAAGATATTGTTTACACCTACACATACACCGTAGACAATAAGCTTTGTCCAGACGGCACAAGAAATTACATTGAAAGACTTACAACTGATACAGTAGAATATATTGATAGAAGACCTAATACTGAAA
>Ga0222714_10004278_pt1 | contig 14098 bp, 14 predicted proteins | sample C33_3DmetaG_FD_165048 | JGI IMG/M metagenome (GOLD analysis project Ga0222714, IMG submission 165048) | Estuarine water microbial communities from San Francisco Bay, California, United States - C33_3D | ecosystem: Environmental > Aquatic > Marine > Unclassified | place: USA: California... | reverse complement strand
AGCTCGGCCTTGGCGCGGGCGGGCTCAAGCTCTTCGCCCTGTCCAAGGTCGGCTGTAAAAGTGACGACCTCGCACCCATATTCCGTCTGGAGCCATTTCAGAATGATCGAGGTATCGAGACCACCGGAATAAGCGAGGACGACTTTCTTGGGGGCAGACATCGCAGAGACTCCTTGTCAAACTCGGCTGCGCGATAGCGGGTTTTGGACCTCAGGGCAAGCAATGGACATTGACCCGGCGCCCAAGGAGGTGCGACTTGTCGTCTGGACGGTCGGAAGGAGACAGTGATGAGCTTTGAAATCGTGCGCCATGCTTTCGTGATGGTATTCGGCAACCTGCGCAATTCCGTCAAGGTATCGGCCTTGCCCCTGATCCTGACGGTCTTGGCGACCTTCGTTCTGCCTGCGCTTTTCGGCCTATCTGCCGTCGACGTCGCGAGCGCCGCCAATCTTCAGGCCATGATCGCGGGTCATCCGGCAGGGCCGATCGCCTCGGTCGTCGCCTTCTTCATCGCCGCACTCTATTTCTTTTCGATGTCATGGATCGCGGTCGGCTGGCACCGCTTCATTCTTCTCGAGGAATATCCGCGCCTGATCCCCGCTCTTCCCTTGCGCCAGGTGCTTGGCTACCTCGGCCGGTCTTTCGTGATCGGAATCGTCGTCGTGTCTGTGGGCATTCCGATCGGTTTGATCGGCGGCGCCGCCGCCGGCCCGTTTGCGGCGCAAGGCGGAGAATCGGTCGGGGTCTTGATCGCGCTCTTTGTCATCGTCCTCATGGCCAGCATCCTGACGTATGTCTGGCTGAGGCTCGGGATCGTACTTCCGTCGGCGGCGGTCGGTGCGCCGATGCCAATTCTATCTGGCTGGAAGATCAGCGCCCCTATTGGCGGAACGATTTTCACCGTCTCCCTGATCCTCGTGGCGTTGAACCTCGGGATCAACCTGACGGTGCCCGCGCTTCTGGGCGGCGTGCCGATCCTGGGTCAGGCGATAACGCTCGCGGTCTCATGGACGACGCTGATGGTCGGGGCGAGCATCCTGACGACGCTTTACGGTCACCTCGTCGAAAATCGCGACCTCGTGTAGAACTCGGATACAAAGGCACGGTCGCCGGGGCTGGCAATCGCGCGGGCGGCTTCAGCCATCGGCATCCAAAGCGGCGTGTGATCCGGCTCGGTTGGCGGGCCAAGGCGATGCACGGGCCGAGCCATGTAGATATGGCACAGCTTTTCGGCCCATTTGTCGTATTCCGGCATATAGCAGAACCGCCGATAGGCGCCGATTTTGCGGACGCCGCCGATCTTCCAGCCGGTTTCCTCGAAAACTTCGCGGTGCAGGGCGTCGATCGGGTTTTCGCCGGGATCAATGCCGCCGCCGGGCAGCTGGACCTCGAAATGCGGATCGTCCTGAAAGGTCAGGAGCAGATCGTTCCCCTGTGGCAGGATCGCATAGACACCGGGCCGGAACCTGTAGTTCTGGCCCTGTTTGACAGCCCCTCCATAGCGCCGGATCATCTTTTGCCCCTTGGACCTTTGCTTGCCGCCCCTATATGGACGCGGTATGCCAATTCCCGACCCGCAAGGAAAGCCCATGACCCTCGGCAGCCAGATCGCCTGGGACGACACCGTCCTGCCCTTTCAACTTGACCACACCGATACACGCGGCCGCGTGGCGCGGCTTGACGGCGTCTTGAACGGTGTGCTCGAGCAACACGACTATCCGGCGCAGATCGAAGCGCTGGTGGCCGAGATGGTTCTCCTGACCGCGCTGATCGGGCAGACGGTCAAGCCGCGCTGGAAGCTTTCGCTTCAGGTGCGCGGCGATGGACCGGCGCGGCTTATTGCAACCGACTATTACGCGCCCGGCGCCGATGGCGAGCCAGCCCGCATTCGCGGCTATGCCAGCTATGGTGCCGAGCGGCTCGATCCGGCCGCGCCTGCCTTTTCCCAGACCGGCAAAGGGTATTTCGCGATCCTGATCGATCAGGGCGAAGGCACGGCGCCATATCAGGGGATCACCCCGATTGCCGGCGCGTCTCTGTCTGCCTGTGCCGAGACCTATTTCGCACAGTCCGAACAGCTCCCGACGCGGTTTTCGCTCAGCTACGGCAAGAGCCGCTTGCCGGGCCAAACCGAGCGCTGGCGTGCCGGCGGCGTGATGATCCAGCAGATGCCCAAGGCCTCGCCCTTTGCAAAAGGCGAGGGTGGCAGCGGCGAAGGCGGCCTTCTTTCGGCAGGAGACCTTTTGGAAGACGACGCCAGCGAAAACTGGTCGCGGGCAAACATCCTTCTTGATACCGTCGAGGACCTCGAGCTGATCGGCCCCACCGTCCAGCCGACCGAGCTTCTGGTGCGGCTTTTCCACGAGGAAGGCCCGCGCGTTTTCGATGCGCAGGCGGTGAAATTCGGCTGCACCTGTTCTGAGGATCGCGTTCGGCAAAGCCTTTCGATCTATTCGGCCAAGGACATCGCCCATATGACGACCGACGACGGCATCGTGACGGCGGATTGCCAGTTCTGCGGCGCGCATTACGATCTTGATCCGGCAACGCTTGGCTTCGAGGCCAAAGAGGCAGGGAATGACGAAGCCTGAGATCATCGACCGGCTTGCTGCCGCCCTTCTTGCCGAGGGCGGCCCGTCGTCGGACTTTGATCTCAACCCCGACACCCACCTTCCACCCGACCGAAAGCTGCGCCCCGGCGCGGTTTTGATCGGCGTTTGCGCCGAGACGGCGCAACTCGTGCTGACCAAGCGCTCGATGCACCTCAAGCACCATCCAGGACAGGTCGCGCTGCCGGGAGGCAAGGTTGATCCGACCGATGCCGATGCGATCGCCGCGGCACTGCGTGAGGCCGAGGAAGAAGTGGCGCTGCCACGCGGTCAGGTCGAGGTTCTCGGAACACTTGCCGCGCACGAGACCGTAACCTCATTCATGATCACGCCGGTGATCGGCGTGTTTCACGGCCGGCCAGAGTTGAGGCCCGAACCGGGTGAGGTGGATGAAATCTTTTATGTGCCGCTGGCCCATGTAACCGACCCTGCGAATTTTCGCATCGAGGGGCGGATGTGGCAGGGCCGCCGCCGGTACTATTTCACCGTTCCCTATGGTCCCTATTACATCTGGGGGGCGACCGCCCGGATCCTGCGCGGGCTTGCGGAAAGGATGAGGGCATGATGCGGATCTCGCCGGAATGGCTATCCTCCGCGCCCGCCCGCGCGGTTTGTGCGGCGTTGGAGGGTGGCGGGCATCAGGCGTGGTTTGTCGGTGGCTGCGTGCGGAACGCGCTTTTGGGAGAAGAGGCGGCCGATCTCGACATCACGACCGACGCGCGGCCCGAGCGGGTGATCGAGCTGGTCGAGGCGGCGGGCTTGCGGGCTGTGCCAACCGGGATCGAGCATGGAACAGTGACGGTCGTCGCCGAAGGACGCGGCTTTGAGGTCACAACCTTTCGGCGGGACGTCGAGACGGATGGCCGCCGCGCGGTTGTCGCGTTTTCTGACAGCATGGAAGAAGACGCCGCCCGACGCGACTTCACGATGAACGCGCTCTATTGCGGGCTCGACGGGATCGTCGTCGATCCGGTTGGGCAGGGGCTTGCCGATCTGGCCGCGCTGCGCGTGCGGTTTATCGGCGATGCCGAGGAGCGCATCCGCGAGGATTATCTCCGCATTCTGCGCTTTTTCCGGTTTCATGCTTGGTATGGCGGGGATGGGATTGATCCCGAGGGGCTTGCCGCTTGCGCCGCGCTGGCCGAGGGAATCGAAGGGCTGTCGCGCGAAAGGATCGGCCACGAGATCATGAAGCTTCTCGCCGCGCCCGATCCGGCGCCTGCCGTCGCCTCTATGGCTGCGAGCGGGGTCTTGATGCGGGTCTTGCCGGGGGCCAATGCGGCACTTCTGGCACCACTGGTTCACCTTGAGGGGCATGCGGGCGAGGCGCCCGATCCGGTGCTGCGCCTTGCCGCGCTGGGCGGGCATGAGGGCGGGCAGCCGCTTAGGCTGTCGAAGCCGGAAATGCGGGCTCTGGAAGCCCTAGCCCGATCTGTCGAAGAGGGAAAAGGCGCCGCCGAACTTGGCTATCGCCTTGGCCGCGAGATGGCGCGCAAGGCGCTCCTCTTGCGAGGGGCGGTGATGGGCGCGGCACCAGCGGAGACAGACTTCGCGGCCATCGAGGCGGGCGCGAAGGCCACCTGTCCGGTCAGCGCCAAGGATTTCATGCCCGCGCTCGAAGGCGCCGCGCTGGGCCAGGCCCTGGCCGAGGCCGAGGCGCGGTGGATCGCTTCGGGCTTTGCCCTCACACGCGAAAATCTTCTGTCCTGATCGAGACCTGTCCTGTTTCCCTCGCCGGCAAAGCGGGCTATATCGCCGGGACAAGGAACAGAGGCATTCATGTTTCGCTTTTTCGAGGGCCTCGTCGACCCCTACGTCCCGTACGAGGAAACCGACACCCCGCCGCAGCGGCTCTGGCCGTTCATGCGCCAGTATACCCAGCCTTTCAAAAAGGTTTTCTGGGCTGCCGGGGTCATGTCGATCCTCGGTGCCGTCGTTGAAATATGGCTCCTGTCCTACATGGGCCGGCTTGTCGACATGCTTACGGAAACCGGGGTCAAAGAGGTCTGGAATGCCCACGGCTTCGAACTCTTGCTCGTCGCCCTGTTCATCTTGATGGCGCGGCCGCTGATCTACGGCACACAGGTCGCGCTTCTGAACAACACGATCATCCCCAACTTTGGCACGATCGTGCGCTGGCGCGCGCACCGGCACGTTTTGCGCCAGTCGGTCGGCTGGTTCGAGAACGATTTCGCGGGACGCATCGCCAACCGGATCATGCAAACCCCGCCCGCCGCGGGCGACGTTGTGTTTCAGGTCTTTGATGCCGTCACATTCTCGATCGCCTATCTCGGCGGCGCGATGTTCATCCTTGCCGGGGCCGATCCTCGGCTCGTCGTCCCCATGTCGATCTGGTTCATCCTCTATGCCCTCCTCGTGCGCTGGACCGTCAAACGGATCGGCCCCGCTTCGACCGCGTCGTCCGATGCGCGCTCTGCCGTGACTGGGCGGGTTGTCGATAGCTATACCAACATCCACTCGGTCAAGATGTTCGCCCATCATGACAGCGAGGTGGACTATGCCTATGAGGCCATCGAAGAGGCACGGCGCACGTTCAAGGTCGAGATGCGCTATTACACGATGATGGATCTCGCGCTGGTGACGCTTAACGGCTTCCTGATCGTGTCGGTCGTTGGTTGGGCCATCTGGCTTTGGAGTGCGAGCCTCGCCTCCATCGGCGTTGTCGCCGTGGCAACGGCGCTCACGCTGCGGCTCAACGGCATGTCGAGCTGGATCATGTTCGCGATCTCCAACCTCTTCCGCAACCTTGGCGTGATCGTCGAGGGCATGGGCACGATTGCCCAGCCGGTGACTCTGACCGACGTTCCGAATGCCAAGCCGCTTCAGCTGGGGCCGGGCAGGATCGAGATTGTCGATCTCAGCCACCACTATGGCAAGAAGCAAGGCGGCCTCGACAAGATCAGTCTGACGATCAACCCCGGCGAAAAGGTCGGACTTGTCGGTCGGTCGGGTGCAGGCAAGACGACTCTGGTGAAGCTTCTCTTGCGGTTTTACGATGCCGAAGATGGCAAGATCCTGATCGACGGACAGGACATCGCAGGCGTGACGCAGGACAGCCTGCGCCTCAGGATCGGCATGGTTCAGCAAGACAGCGCGCTTTTGCACCGTTCGGTTCGCGAAAACATTCTTTACGGAAACCCCGGCGCGACCGAGGACGAAATGATTGCGGCGGCCAAGAAGGCCGAAGCGCATGACTTCATTCTGCGGCTCGAGGATTCAAGGGGCAACAAGGGCTATGCCGCGCGAGTGGGCGAACGGGGGGTCAAGCTCTCGGGGGGCCAGCGTCAGCGCGTGGCCCTTGCCCGCGTGATCCTCAAGGATGCGCCGATCCTCTTGCTTGATGAAGCGACCAGCGCGCTTGATTCCGAGGTCGAGGCGGCGATCCAGTCGACCCTCTACGGCATGATGGAGGGCAAGACCGTGATCGCCATCGCGCACCGCCTGTCGACCATCGCGCAGATGGACCGGATCGTGGTCATGGATCAGGGTCGGGTGATCGAAGACGGCAGCCATGAGGCGCTGCTTGCCGAGAACGGGATCTACGCCCGCCTTTGGAAGCGTCAGTCGGGCGGGTTCCTCGCTGATGAGCTTGAGGAAGAGGAGGCGGCGGAATGAGCGTGCAGGAAATCGCCAAAGGTCCGCGCTGGATGCAGTGGATGTCGAAGCTGTTGCCAGCATTCGACGACGTGCGGATGAGCCCGCCGCCGGAAACCCTGGCCCGTTTCATGGTTTGGGCCTTGTCCGGAACATGGTGGGTCTTGCTGGTGGCCGGGATCGTGTCGGCCGCAGCCGGCACGGCCGAGGTGATTGCAGCCTTCCTTCTGGGTCAGGTCATCGACGCGGCCATCGCGCACGGAACAGTCGGGCTTTTCGCGGCCTACGGCTGGTTTTTCGCGGCCATCGCGGCCTTCATGGTTCTTGTCCGGCCCTTCCTGTTCGGGATGTCGGCGGCGTTTCAGGCCGTGGTTCTCAATCCCAATCTCAACGTTCTGATCCTCTCGCGCCTGCACCGCTGGACGCTTGGTCAGGACGTGACCTTTTTCGACAATGATTTCGCGGGCCGTATCGCACAAAAGCAGATGCAGGCCGCGCGGGCGCTGACCGAGGCGACCGTCGAGACGATCAACACCATCGTTTTTGCGTTGTCGTCGATTATCTCGACCGGCCTTCTGGTTCTGGCGATCGACTGGCGCGTCGGGGCTGTTCTTGGCGTCTGGCTCGTCGGCTATTTGCTGTTCATAAGCCACTACCTGCCGCGCATTCGCGCCAAGGCCGAAAGCCGCGCCGCCGCGCGGGCGCGGGTGACGGGGCAGGTTGTCGACACGATCACCAACATCAAGACGGTCAAGCTTTTCGCCCATGCAGACCACGAAGATCAGGCCGCCATTGGCGCGATGGATCGCTATCGCGACCGGACGCTGGCCTTCGGGTTTGTCTCGACCAGCTTCCGGTTCGAGTTGATGGTAATCGCGGGCCTCTTGCCGCTGCTTCTGGTTGGCACGACGTTGTGGCTTTGGTCGCAGGGGATAACGACACCTGGCGAAATTGCCACCGCCGGCGCTGTAAGCCTGCGGATCGCGCAAATGTCGGGCTGGGTCAGCTTCACGCTCATGGGGATCTACGCCAACATCGGCGAGGTTGAAGACGGGATGCGGACACTCACGCCGCGCTATCGCCTGACCAATGCCGAGAGTGCGATCGACCTTCCGCCATCGCGCGAGATCCGGTTTGAGAATGTAGGCTTTGCCTACGGGCGCGAGAGCGGCGGGGTCGACGGGATCAACCTGATCATCCGTCCCGGCGAGAAAATCGGCATTGTCGGCGCATCCGGCGCGGGCAAATCGACCCTCGTCGCCCTTCTCCTGCGGCTTTACGACGCCGAGAGGGGCGCGGTTGTGGTGGGTGGCCGCGATGTGCGCGGGGTCACGCAGGAGAGCCTGCGCCGCAACATCGGCATGGTCACGCAAGAGACCGCGATGTTCAACCGGACCGCGCGCGACAACATCCGATATGGTCGGCCGGACGCCGACGAAGACGCGGTGATCAACGCCGCCAAGCGCGCCGAGGCGCACGATTTCATCCTCGGCCTCGTCGATCACAAGGGGCGGCAGGGCTATGACGCCTTCCTTGGCGAGCGGGGCGTCAAGCTTTCGGGTGGCCAGCGCCAGCGGATCGCTTTGGCCCGCGCGATGATCAAGGACGCGCCGATCCTCGTTCTTGACGAAGCGACCAGCGCGCTCGATTCCGAGGTCGAGGCGGCGATCCAGTCGGCCTTGGAAGAGGCGATGAAGGGCAAGACGGTTCTCGCCATCGCGCACCGGCTTTCGACCATCGCGCGGATGGACAGGATCGTCGTTCTTGAGGCCGGCAAGATCGCAGAAGAGGGCTCGCACGACGAGCTTCTCGCCAAGGACGGCCTTTACGCCCGCTATTGGAATCGCCAGTCGGGCGGGTTCCTTGGTGTTCCGGAAGAGGTTGCCGAGGCGTGACGACCCGCGTTGAGCATCTGACCCATCAGGGCCTTGGCCGCACCGCCGAGGGCCAGTTCGTGCCCCGTGTCCTGCCGGGGGAAGAGATCGAGCTTCTCGAGGAGGGGTCCGCGCGAATCCTGACACCCTCGGCGGATCGTGTCGCGCCGCCGTGCCGCCATTTCAAGAGCTGCGGAGGCTGTGCGATGCAGCACGCAAGCGATGAGTTTGTCGCTGGATGGAAGGTCCAGACCGTCGTCCGCGCGCTTGCCGCGCAAGGGATAGACGCGCCGGCGCCTGCGATCGAAACATCCCCGCCCGCCGCCCGCCGCCGCGCCAAACTTTCGGGCCGCCGCACCAAGAAAGGGACGCTCGTAGGCTTTCATGGCCGCGGCTCGGATGTCTTGGTCGAGGTGCCGGAGTGCAAGCTTCTGTCGCCCGCTTTGATGGCGACCCTTCCTGCGCTGCACGACCTCACCGCGATTGCGGCGTCGCGCAAGGGCGAGATCGGCCTGACCGTCACGGCGAGCCTGTCTGGCCCCGACATCCAGATCGATACCGACAAGGAACTGACCGGAGAGCTTCGGATTGAGCTTGCGATGCTTGCCCAGCGCCACAAGATCGCCCGCCTCGTCTGGCAGGACGAACAGGTCGTGATGATCGAGCCGCCGCATCAGCGGTTTGGCAGGGCGTTGGTCGTGCCGCCAGCAGGGGCCTTCTTGCAGGCGACGGCTGAAGGGGAAGCCGCGCTGTTGAAAGCCGTCAAGGCGGCTGTTCAGGGACGCGCGCGGATTGTTGATCTTTTCTCGGGCTGCGGCACCTTCGCCTTGCCACTGGCCGAAACTTCCGAAATCCATGCCGGCGAGGGCGAAAAGGCGATGGTCGAGGCGCTTGATCGCGGCTGGCGCGAGGCGCAGGGGCTCAAGCGGGTCACCACCGAGGCGCGCGATCTGTTTCGCAGGCCGCTCTTGCCGGAAGAACTGTCAAAGTTTGACGCTGTCGTCATAGATCCGCCCCGCGCTGGCGCCGAGGCGCAAGTGGCCGAGATCGCGGCCTCGACGGTGCCTCTCGTGGCGATGGTGTCGTGCAACCCGGTGACATTCGCTCGGGACGCGAAAGCCCTGATCGCCGCCGGTTTCAGGATCGAATCGCTTGTGGTTGTCGACCAGTTTCGCTGGAGCAACCACATCGAGGTTGCCGCCAAGTTGGTTCGATAAGGCCCCGCGAAACTGTTACTGGCCTCAGGGGCGAATCTGCTATAATCGGAGGCAAATGGCGCGCAAAGCGCACGAGTAGGCAGGATGCGGAATCTTATTATCGGACTTCTCGCGGCGGTCATGCTGGCGGTGGGCGCGCTTTCGGCTGCGCCCAAGTTGCCCGTGTATGAAGGCCCGCAGATCACCGCGATCGTCGTGCACAAGGCGACGCGCAGGATGTTTCTGGTGGCGGGTGAGGCCATCGTTCGTGCCTATGATATTGACCTTGGCTTTGCGCCCGAGGGCCACAAGGCTTTTGAAGGCGATGGCAAGACGCCCGAAGGCGCCTATCGGATCTTCTGGAAGAACGAAAACAGCGAATATCACCTGTCGCTTGGCATCTCTTATCCAAATACGCGAGACAGGGCTGCCGCCGCTGCGCTGGGCAAATCACCGGGCGGAGATATTTTCATCCACGGCACGCCGAACGGAAAGCTGCGCGCCAAGGATTGGACCTATGGCTGCATCGCCGTCACGAACAGCGAGGTTGAAGAGATCTTCGCCATGGTCGAGACCGGTACACCGATCTTCATCCACCCCTAGCGGCCCGTCACCAGCGTCCACCAGATCTTGCCGGCAGGCTCTTGATACCAGGCAAAGCCGATCACGGTGACCGACGGATCAAGGACCACGGATCGCGTATCCTCTTGCTGCATCCATGCCGCGAGCGTTTGCAGTTCGGTCTCGTAGGTCTCGGAAATGTTCTCGCCCATGATGCGTCCGGGAAAACCGACGCGGCGGGCGCGTTCGAGCGGGGATGAGCCGTCAGACCCGAAATGCCAGGGCCGGTTCTGGATCGCCATGTCGCGCGAATGGGTTGCGGCGGCTGCGTTGAGCTGGGCGTTGTAGGCGACGGCCGCCACGCCAGCCGCTTTCCGCAACGCGTTCATGCCGTCGAGAAAGTGAAACATCACCGGATCTTGGCCGTCTGGCGCTATACGATAGATCTGAGGAAGCGGCAGGCCGTCGGGGCCGATTTTGGCCCGAGTTGTGGGCGCGCAGGCGGCGACGGTGGCCGAAAGCAGAGCCAAAAGTGCAGCGCGGCGGTTCATCGGGGCCTCCTCAAGGTTTCCGCGTCTGATTAGCCTGTCCGCTTCGGCACATCAAACCCGGAAAGCACATGTCACGCCGGATTGAATTGCGCCTGCCGTCGGTTCTCAACTATGAGGCGGCATACAGAGACGCTGGCCAGACCCAGGAGCAGAGCAGATGTCGGATCATACCACCCGCACCTTTGGGCGCCGCGCCTTCGTGGCCGGCCTTGCCGCAACAGCGGCAAGCGGAGCGATGGCGCAGTCAGAGGGCACGACCGAGATCGAGCGCGAGATATCGCAGACCCTCACCCACAATATTTCGAGCTTTCGGTCGCTCGACTGGCAGCCCTATTTCAGCAGCCTGCGGAACGGGGCGATTTTGGTCGATATCACCTCGCGCGCACTGCACTACTGGTCGCAAGACGCAACGATCTACAAACTTTATCCGACCAGCGTCCCGCTCACCGACGATCTGACGCGGAAGGGGCGCACGGAGGTTGTTCAAAAGGTCGTGAACCCGACCTGGAGGCCGACGCCCTCGATGCGCGAGCGCAATCCCGAGTGGCCGGCAGTGATCCCGGGCGGCGATCCGACCAACCCTCTTGGCCCGCTGGCGCTCTATCTGTCTTGGCAGTATTACCGGATTCACGGCACGCATGACACGCGCAAGATAGGTAGGCGGTCGTCAAACGGCTGCGTTGGCCTTTACAACGAGCACATCACAGAGCTCTTTTCGCTGGCCAAGGTTGGCACGCAAGTGTTGCTTATTTGACGAATTTTTGCTGATCTGGGGGTGTTTGCTGATCTAGGGACTTGGCAAATCGCTAATTCTTCTGCTTAGAGATAAGCACGAGGTATGTCTTGGGTGCCCGCTGCCATCCTCTTACAAAAAAGGTGGTGGGCGAAAACTGGAGAAATGTAATGAAAAAAATCGTTGTCGTCGCCGTTGCTCTCGTGGCTGTCGCGTCGGCCGCCTTCGCTGGTGGCATGGCCGAGCCGATCATGGAAATGAGCCCGGTTGTGATCGAAGAAGCCGCTGCCGGTTCGGCGGGCATGGGCATGCTGATCCCGCTGATCCTGATCGCCCTCATCGCCATGGCGCTGATGCCGTCGGCCTAAGTCGGTCAGACAGAGATCTAGGGAGAAGGGCGGCGGAGCAATCTGCCGCCCTTCTTCTTTTCAGGCCCAACCTTGCAAATTGGACTGAATTAGCCCCGCAAGGGCGGCGATATGCGCGTCTTCAGCATTGAGGCAGGGGATATAGGTGAAATTCTCGCCGCCCGCGTGCTCAAAGCTTTCGCGGATCTCTTCCTGAATTTCCTCGAGCGTCTCGATGCAGTCGGCAGAAAAGGCCGGGGCGATCACGGCGATGTTTTTCACGCCTTTCTGGGCCTGCCGCGCGACTTCCTCGACCGTATAGGGCTTGAGCCATTCCTCGGGGCCGAATTTCGACTGGAAGGTCGACATCAGCTGGTCGTCTGACCAACCGAGCCGCTCCTTGAGGAGCCGCGTCGTCTTTTGGCACTGACAGTGATAAGGATCGCCTTCCTGAAGATAGCGCTCCGGAACGCCGTGATAGGAGCAGACGAGAAGATCGGGCTTCACCTTGGCTGCCTTGTAGGCGCGCTCGACCGAACCGGCAAGCGCGTCGATATAGGCGGCGTCTTCGAAATAGGGCGGGACGATCCTGATTGACGGCTGGCGCTTCTCTTTCATCAGTGCGCGGAAGAACTGGTCATTCGCGGTGGCCCATGTGGCGCCCGCATAGTGAGGATAGAGCGGGAAGAAGAGGATCTTGTCGCATCCGGCGTCAATCATCTCGCGAACTTTCGATTCGGTTGACGGGTTGCCGTAGCGCATACAGAAATCGACAAGAACCTGATCGCCATAGACCGCCTCGAGCGATCTGCGGATCGCGTCGGTTTGGTCGCGTGTGATGGTCAGAAGCGGGCTTTCATTGCGCTCGGTATTCCAGATCGACCGATACGCGGCGCCGGATTTCTGCGGGCGGCGCGAGAGGATGATCCCCTGCAGGATGGGTTGCCATTTCCACGCAGGATAATCGACCACGCGCTTGTCGGAGAGAAACTCGCTCAGATAGCGCCGCATCGGCCAATAGTCGGTCGAATCGGGCGTGCCGAGGTTGGCGATCAGAACGCCGACCTTCGCAGGCCGGATTGCCGGGTGGTCCTTCGGGGCATGGGCCGGGCAAACCGCGGGTGCGCCAGCGACGGCGGGAAACTTGGCGTTGGTCATCGAGCAGGGCCTCTTATCGTCATTCTGTCAGTCTGGCATAGAGGATTACGCGGGCGGATCAAACCGGATCATCCGGCAAAGGCGTTTCGGCCGCACCAAGAGCATCGGCCAGCCGTTGGGCGGCACTTCCGGGGCGGAGCGGCTTTTGCTGGCTTTCGTCAGGAGCCCAGCCTGTCAGGAGAATGATCTCGAAAGTCGCAGCGACGCGGTCGTCGCCGTGCGGGAAGCTCTCTGCATAGATGCGGGCCGCCTCGTTCAGAACGGCGCGGCCGGTCGGGTGACGAAGCCTGTTTGCCAGCGCGTTGGTCTCGCCCATGGCCCGCAAATCGCGCATGAGGTGCCAAGGTGTCTCATAAGACACGGTCAGGGTCATGCTGTCGGCGACCGGCAAAGCGAAGCCGGCTCGCTGAAGAAGTCCGCCAAGGTCGCGGATCTCTGCCATCGGCGCGACCCGCGGGGACAGACCGCCGCTGACCCGCGCCTCCGCCTCGGCAAGCGAGGCACGCAGCTCGTGCAGGGTCCGCCAGCCGAAAAGTGCCGCGATCATCAAGCCATCGGGCCGGAGCGCGCGCCGCGCCTGAACAAGTCGCCCAACCGGATCGTTTGCCCAATGCAGCGTCAGCGTATCGAGCACGAGATCATGTGCCACGGGTTCCAGCGACACGGTTTCTGCGTCGATGCACGTGGTCGCCCCCGGAAGGGCGGCGGTCCAGACCTCGGGCCAGCCGGTCACGATGGCCGGGGCCGTAAAGACTTTGTTAACCTCGGCGAGCCTTTCCTCAATCTCGTTCAGGAGGGCCTCGTGCAGAAACAGCGCGGGCCCGCTTGCAAGGCTGCGGGCGCGCTGGCGGTTCCGGGCGAGAGCAGTCTGGTCAGTGAGGATGGGCGGGGTATTCATGGCGAATGTTCTTACGGCTCTGTCAGCAGGAATGCAAAGCGTCGTCGCAGCGCTTTATCCGCCCAAATGCGCCCTTTGCAGCGAACCTACCGAGGCAGACTTTGGGCTTTGCCCAGATTGCTGGCGCGACACAAGGTTTGTCGAGGGCGCGATATGTGACGCTTGCGGAGTCGGCCTTGCAGGCGAGGCGATCGGCGGAGAGCGCCTTTATTGCGACGATTGCCTCGCGCACGCCAGGCCCTGGCTGCGCGGCAGAGCCGCCTATGCCTATGCCGGTGGGGGCCGCAAGCTGGTCATTGCTTTGAAAAGCGGCGACCGAACCGAGATCGCGCGGGTTGTCGCTCCTTTGATGGCGTGGGCGGCAAGGCCGCTGTTGCGCCCCGAAACCGTTATCGTGCCGATCCCGCTCCATTGGTCGCGCCGGATGCGTCGCCGCTACAACCAGGCCGCGCTTCTGGCTCTGGCGCTGGGCAGGCAGACGGAGAGGCAGGTCTGTCCGGATGCGCTGGTGCGGATGCGCCGAACGCCCCCACTCGATTTCCCAGACCGCAATGAG
>Ga0222714_10004271_pt1 | contig 14104 bp, 20 predicted proteins | sample C33_3DmetaG_FD_165048 | JGI IMG/M metagenome (GOLD analysis project Ga0222714, IMG submission 165048) | Estuarine water microbial communities from San Francisco Bay, California, United States - C33_3D | ecosystem: Environmental > Aquatic > Marine > Unclassified | place: USA: California... | reverse complement strand
CCCACATGAAGCCGACAAGACCACCAGCCGCCAGCCACCAGCGCATCGACATGCGACCGGCTTCGAAGCCATCACGATAGTCTGGAAGGCGCGACATTTGCGCCTTCAGGTATCTGGCATTCAGATCATCTGTGTTCATTTGGTTCTCCCGTATTCAGCGAAAAGGAAAATGCTGTCCTTCGCTTCATTCTGGCCATTCGCCACAATCACTGTGTGGCCACACGATATAAGATAATCGCGCCAGTCCTTTTGCTTGGCGCTTAGAACTCCGCCTTTGGCGCGTTTCATTTCAATCCATACATTCCATGCTGGGATATATAGATCAGGGACGCCAGCACTGACGCCTTCGGCTTTCAATCTGGCAGCGGCGGCAATTCCTCTAGCGCCGCCATTTGGTATGGCAAAAATTCTGATGCCTTTATAGCGATGGCGAAACCATGCTACAAATTCGCGCTGTTCAAGATGCTCGCTTTTCAAAACGGAACCTCTTGAAAATATTCATCGCAAGCGTCCGGGGTTGCTGCGAATTGTTCTGGCGGGCGCATATCAAACTTCATGCAGTCTCCAGATTTAGAATAATGCTCGCAAGTATGGCAGCAGCGAGGCGGTCCTGCGCGAAGCCATTCCTCCCATTGCGTTACAATCTCAGGCTGCGGCGGTCTCGTGTTCATGGCTCCATTTCCTTTCTATCACGCGAGCATACTTTCCATCCATCCGGTATTTGATTTCATTTGGCGGATTGGATTGGTTCATATTCTGCGCGATGGCTCCCAGATCATTAGATGCCAGACATCCGTCAGGCGCTTTCGATGCCATTGCGATCTTGTATAAATCGCGCGCGGCTTTCTGCCCAGCATATCCTTCATATCCAATTGCAAAATATTCAGCCACTGGCGGTTCTGTCAACCTGCCATAATATCGAACGCAAAGTAGTTCTTTGCCGGACGATCTGGATATATGTTTCTCCCAGCGCCATGATGATACGGATATATTCGTGCCATTTCCTCCCATTATATCAACATCATGCAGCCGCCATTTCTTTGGCTCTGGCGGCGGAAATATATAACCGCAACTAGGACATTTTTTCACCGAAATATGGCAAATCTCGCCGCATTCTTCGCAGATTTTTGCAGGGAAATCGCCCGCTCCTTCGCCTTTTCGTTTTGGCGGTTGCACTGCTGTGATCGGTCCATGCTTTTCGACTACGCCAGCGAAGTCCAACACCATGCAATGGTCGGTGTGAGATTTCGGTCTCATGCCGCGCCCTGCCATCTGGAGATAAAGGACCGGACTCATAGTCGGGCGCACCATTGCGATCAGGTCAATGTCTGGATAATCAAACCCGGTTGTCAAAACATTGGCGTTAGTGATCGCCCTGATTTTCCCGGCTTTGAAATCATCCAGCAATCGCTCGCGTTCTTTTTTCGGCGTATCGCCAGTGATGCAAGCCGCCTCGATACCATTCGACAATAACATTGAAGCCATATTCTGCGCGTGATCAACGCCGGTGCAGAAGAACAGCCACGCCTTGCGATTTTCGGCGCGACTGATGACTTCGCGCACCACTTCAGAATTGATTAGCTGAGTATCAACTGCCTTCTGCAATTCACTTTCGATATATTCGCCGCCGCGTTTGTGAACGCCGGAAACATCCAGCTTGGTTTTGGTAATCTTACTATTCAATTTAGCTAGATGACCTTTATAGACAAGTTCTTCAATTGACACCGGCTCAATCAAGGCATCAAAGATAGCAGGCTTATCGGTTATAAATCCATGACCAAGCCGATATGGCGTGGCGGTCAATCCAATCACGCGCAGTTTAGGATTGATGGCAGCAAGATCAGAAATCAATTTGCGATAACCGCCAGCATCCTCGTGCGAAACCAGATGGCATTCGTCTATGATGATCAAATCAACGTAGCCGATTTCGCCCGCTCGTTTTCTGACGGATTGAATACCTGCAAACGTGATTGGCTCGCCAAGGTCTTTCCTGCCAATGCTGGCGCTGAATATTCCCAGCGGCGCGTTCGGCCAATATTGCAGCATCTTTTCTGCATTTTGCTCGATCAATTCTTTAACATGCGTCAGCATCAAAATGCGCGTTTCCGGCCAATTCTGAATAGCATCACGGCAGATCGCCGCAATAACATGACTCTTTCCTGATCCGGTCGGCATTACGAGGCATGGGTTTCCTGTGTTGCCAGCTTCAAACCAGTCATAAAGCTGGTCGATAGCGCGTTGCTGATATTCGCGGAGGTTCATGAAATCCTCTTGAATAAGTTCATCGGGATTAAACAGCAGGGTTCAATGTCTTGCCAGTCGTTCCTGTCTTTCCGGCCAGCCATTTCGACGGTCCATTCTGGCCAGTCGCCGTCTGACTCAAGCACCATGTAGAATAAGCCGTCCTTCAGTTTAACTACAAGGACGAATGGCACTCGAAGCAGCACAACCCAGCTTTGCGCTGCCATCATCTTCCCAGCGCTCAAAATCAATCCACCAAAACGCTCAATATCTGCGCTTGAATAATTGCGGCTTTTTACTTCTGCAATGGCTACAACCTTCTTGCCGTCCAGAAGCGCAAAATCAATCACGTTAGAGATTTTCATTTTAGCAAAGCCAAGTCCCCACATTGATGCCATTTTTTCAATGACCTCTCGCTCCACAGTGCGATCAGCTTCGCTTTCATAAAGCGGTCTCATCCCACCACCTCCGCGCCGGGCATATCGCGCCTGATTTTCTTCACATCGTCGTTAGTGCATCCTGTCGCGTTTGCGATCAATTCGCGGCTGGCAAAGATCGTCGCATCTGGCTCGCCGTTGCTAACGTCCTGACCGTCGATCACATAAACCGCCGTCCATTCATTCAGCCCTTCTTTTAGCTGCCAAGGCACAAGATCGGGATGAAGCACATGGCTATCGCATCCGTTTAGCTGGTGATCGAATGGGATGCCGTCAGCATCGAAACGCTCGCAGCGCCATGTGCTGCCTTCCTGCGCTGTGCTATGGGCGCAGGTTCTGCAATTCACTTCCTTAGTTAGTTTTGATCCGTGACACAAATCATGCGCCGGGCAGAATTTACATTGATACCAAGATGGATCGGCGCTGATCGGCTCCGGCATACGATCAGATAGCGCCAGCCGCTTGCCGCGTTCGATCAATTTTGTCGCGGCCTTTTCGTCATATTTAACGCGCTCAGTATAAAGCCGATCATCATCCTTGCAAACGGCTACATACAAGGCGCGATCTATATTCAGACCAGCCATATAAATCTGCATCTGTGCCCAGTGTTCGGGCTTGGATTTTTCGACGCCTTCGCGCTCCAGTGCGTCAAATGATTTCTTGTTGTGCGTTTTGAACTCTGCAACATGGCGGGTCTTTTCAGCCAGCGGGACGCCGCTTTCAATGATCGCGTCGGCGCTGCCAGAAACATGCGAGCCAAAATTGACGTAAGCCTGCGATTTGGAAAACACAACGCCGATACCTTCAAGATCATTCATGAATGTGCGTTCTTCCAGATTTCCGCGCCGGAATAGACGCAACACACGACCGGGAAACTTATGGCGCACTGCCCATCGGAATGAAAGCCAAATCCACCTGTCGCAGGCATGTCCTAAAATCGAAGCGCCCATGTGAGGGCGCGGCTTTTCTTCCCGCGCCTCGTGTGCCGCGTCAATCAGGCTAACAATATCGTTGAATGCTTTTGGAATAACGGCCATGTTCTCGCTCCATTGATGTTGCCGGGGCCGCAGCCCCGGCGATTAAGTTTTATTTCTGCCAAGGCGGAGCAGCGCGTTTCTGCGCTGGGGCGCTTGCGGCTGGTGCAGGCTTGGCGGATGGTGCTGGCGGCGCCGATCCGTTTACAGATCGAAAGCCTTTCACCACATTCTTGTCGCCGTATTCCGCAGAACTTTCGATTGCGACCTTGATGCAGAGATCGCCACCGACAAGCTGATCACTATCCTGCATGTCTGACAATCCAATTGCCCGCATGATTTCGCCAAGCTGGCGGCGTCCGATTTCCTCCGCTTTTGCGTTCGGATTGAACACGTTGAGGTTATCGAAAATGACGCGCCCCTGATGGCTAGGGCCAGTCACATCATAGCGCACCGATATATACTGCCCAGTGCCTGATTTGGTATTGCGCAGTTCAGTCGATGCGATTGTGGCGTTATACCAGCCAGCCGGGATTGGATCGTATGAACGATCATTCTCCGGCATTTCATTGCGTTTAAAGGTCATACCAAGGTTTGCCATTTTTATTGCTCCTTCGTTATTGTGAATGATGGGCGGCCCGGTGTTGTGGTGATCGCAGCCAAAAGCGGGCCAGTGATGCTTTTGTCGGCGGCTTTCCAAATGGTCAGATTGATTTCAGGTTTCCAGCGAAACAGGCTTGGAAGGTGCGCTTCCAGCCCATTTTCGCGGGCGACTTCCTGAAGCAGATCGCCATCAACCTTGCGGTTGAGGCGACCAACAACCTTGATCTTGTAGGCTCCGGTGTTGGCCGTCTCAGTGCCATCAAGGTTTTCAGCAATGCCAATCAGGGACAGCATTTTGTCCTCGATCTGGCGGCGGCGCTCGACCGCCACACGTTCCGCCTCTTTCGCGGCGATCCATTCGGTCGAAAGATCATCAAGCATTGCCGCCTCCGATCTTTTGAATGATCGCGCCCAAATCTGGCATTTCCCATTGATCCAGCTTGCCGCTGCGGTCTTTGGCTTGCCAGAGGCCATCGCTGTCGCACATCAGCCCGCGCTGGGTGACGCCTTCAGCATCGCGTTCGACACGCAGCGCCAGCACTTCGTCGAAGAAGTAAGGCAACTGCTGGCCGGTTTTGTTTCCCGGCATAGACGGCGCGTAAAGAATACGCCCCATTTCATCCTGCGATTTTTCCAATTTGGCAGACATGTAAACATGCTTGCCGGGCAGATCGCGAAAGGCGCGGATCAGGTCTGCGACCTGTTCTTGCATCGCGCCATATGCTTGGCGCGGGTCTTTCGTGTTTTTCTTTTCAGCATTCAAGATCACTTCAGCGATTTCTGAAATGCTGTCGAGCGCCACGCTTTGAAATTCATCGCCTTTGTCAGAGGTGATGAACTGATAAGCCTCGCGCAGATCGTCGATGCTGCTGATTTCGATGAACGGCAGATCGGCGTCTTGAATAGACAAGAGGCCAGCTTCCGCCGACAAAATAATCGGCTTGGGTAGGGTGGTGACTAACGTGGTCTTGCCTGCGCCAGCCTGACCATAGACGAGCAGCTTAACGCCATTTCCGGCCAGCGCGCCGGTGCGCTTGAGTGATATCGCCATGATCAGGCCACCATCAGAATGATGATGCCAATAGCGAATGCGCCCCAAAACATTTTCGGCATGTCTTCTTGTGTCATGATATTCTCCCGCGCCCGTTCGGCCTATTCCGTTTGGGCAACGATTTGCTATTTACAGACCTTTTGTTGTAATGTAAACCTCTAATTTCGAAAAAGGGACAAAAAAATGATAAATATCGACAAAATCAAGGAAATACTCAAAGACATGAACCTGCGAGCCGTGGCTAAGGGCGCGGGCATCCATGAAAATTCGCTGTATCGGATCATGGCCGGGCAATCCTGCCGGTTCGATACGATGTCTAAGCTGGTCGTTTACCTTCAGCGGAAAGGCTTCAATCTCAATGGTTAAAATTTTCGACCTCCCGTTCGTTCCGCCGCCGATTGTCGAGCCCGCACCAATCGAACACCAGATCGCAGATGCCATGCAGGCGGCGGGGCTGGAGCCGCCGTTCCCGATATACATCGACGGCAAGCTGCACCGCTTTCGATCTGGCACGAAGGGAACGCCGGGCATCGACAAAAGCGGCTGGTATGTCTTTTATTCGGACGGCATTCCGGCAGGCAAATTCGGTGATTGGCGATCTGGCATCGAACACAACTGGCGGGCTGACATTGGCCGGGAATTGTCGCCAGCGGAGGAGATCATAAACCAGCGCCGGATGACGGAGGCAAAAGCCGCCCGCGACACAGAACTAGAAAAATCCCGGCAAGCTGCTGCCAATACGGTCGAGAAAATATGGGTCGAAGCCCGCCACGCGGAGGAAGGCCACCCCTATCTAGTCCGGAAAGGCATCAAGCCCCATGGCGCGCGGATTACAGGCGACGGGCGGTTGATCGTGCCGCTCTATGGCGATGACAACAAGCTGTCCAGTTTGCAATACATTGATCCAGAGGGCGGAAAACTTTACCATGCCAGCGGCGCCACCAGCGGCAAATACTGGCAAGTCGGCACGAATGATGATCCGGGCGTTATCTATATTGCAGAGGGTTTCGCGACCGCCGCCACAATCCATGAAGTCACCAATCGGCCATGCGTGGTCGCCTATTCAGCGTCCAATCTGGTGCCGGTGACAGGCTCAATCCGCGAGAAATTCGGCCCCACGCAGGAAATCACAATCGTGGCTGACAATGACGCTTCCGGCGTCGGGCAGAAATACGCAGATCAGTCATCAGCTAAATTCGGGGCGCGGGTTATCATGCCGCCGGAGCCGGGCGATGCGAATGATTTTCGCGCTAATGGCGGCGATCTGTCTGCGCTGCTGATGCCGGTGAATACCGATTGGCTTATCCCAGCCGATGAATTTTCCGCCCAGACAGCGCCGATTTCATGGCTGATCAAACACTGGCTCCAGCGCGATGCCCTGATCATGGTTCACGGCCCCAGCGGCGGCGGCAAGACCTTTGTCGTGCTAGACTGGTGCCTGCACATGGCCGCAAACATGTCTTTCTGGGCCGGCAATAAAATCCACCCCGGCCCGGTGGTCTATCTGGCCGGTGAAGGCTGGCACGGGCTACGGGGTCGCATCGCGGCATGGAAATCTCACCATAAGGCTAAACGTCTAAATATGTGGCTTTCTAAGGCCGGGTGCGACCTGAATACATCGGAAGGCTATTGGCGGGTCATTGATGCCGTCAGGGCGCTCCCAGAGCCGCCTAAGCTGATTGTGGTTGATACACTGCACCGCTTTTTGAATGGCGACGAGAACAGCGCTCAAGACGCCAAAACGATGATCGACGCCTGCGCGGCCCTGATGCGGGAATTTTCGTGCAGCGTCCTGCTGGTGCATCACACAGGCGTCAGTGAGGAGGCCCAGCACCGGGGTCGCGGATCGAGCGCGTGGAAGGGCGCGTTGGAAATCGAGATCAGCATAGCGCCGGGAAAAAAAGGCGAGCCGATCAGCATCATTCCCCGGAAGATGAAGGATGGCGAGGAGCCTGATCCGGTCTACTGCGAATTGCAAAGCGTCGAAATTCCGGGCTGGATTGACGAAGACGGCGAAAAGGTTTCCAGCGCCGTGATCCGCTTGACCAATGCGCCGCCGACTAAAGTTGACCAGAAATTGCACGATAAAAAGAAAATTATGGAGGCCGCTTGGTGGGCATCTGGGGCGGAAATTCTGGATGGTATGCCATACGTCACCAAACAAGCCTTGATGACTTACATGCAGAATGAAACCACCTATACCGGCAAAACTGCTGAAAGATATGCCAAACCAAAGTCGCCATTCATCCAACCAATGATGGATATTTTTCTTAAAGAACACGCCAGCGGCTGGGTGATATGCGATCAGGAAACGGCAAATATTCTTATGATGCGAAAGAACAATGGTTAAGGTTAAGCGGGAAAAAGGGAAAATCTGGGAAAATTCCCGAATTTTCAAACGGGGGCAAAAGAAGGAATTTCTGGGAAAAACGGGAAAAATACCTTTAGGTATTTTCCCTTTTCCCATTCCTTCGCGGGCGGTTTGTTCCCCGGATTGGATATGGCTCAGGATAAGGCGATGATGGGGAATATTTTCTTATGTTCGATTGTTGAAAATATTTCTGGACATGGGTGGGGAAATTCTATAGAAATAATTTCATGGAAGGCGGATGGTCCGCCGGACGGGAGACTGAAATGAGCAGCAACCTGACAATCGCGCAGCAAATCGGCATCGCGAACGCTGAGGAGGCTTTCGATCAGCAGCATGAATATGCCTGCCTTGAAAACGCGGTTGATAGTTATTTCGGGAATATGAAGGACACGCTGATCGAACAGCGTATCCTGACAGACGAGACATTCGCCGCTGCGCTCAGAGCTTTTGACGCCCGCGTCGCAGCGCTGAGAAATTCCTGAGGGGCTTCGGCCCCTCCCCACCACACAGGAGGATAAAACAATGAACGTATATGAGCGCAAACTGGAAGAACGCCGCGCCCGCCTTGAGGCTGCTGCGGAAAAGGCACAAGCCAGCGCAGATGCCGCATTCCGGCGCGCTAACTTGCGCGAGGAAGTGAGAGGCATTCCGTTCGGCCAGCCGATTTTAGTTGGTCACCATAGCGAAGGCAGGCACAGGGCGGCGATCCGGCGCGCAGACAACGCCATGCGCAAAAGCATTGAAGAAAGCAAGCGCGCGGCCGAACTAGCCGGCAGGGCGGCAAGTGTAGGAACAGGCGGAATCAGCAGCGACGATCCGGACGCGATCGCTAAGTTAAAAACAGAACTGGCGGAGTGCGAAACCCGGCAAGCCGCCATGAAGGACTACAACGCTAAATGGAAAGCAAAAGGCAACAAGGCCGGGCGTCAGTCCGATGGCACATGGGTAGACTCGCCATTTCCAGCCTATTGTCTCACCAATAATAGTGCGAATATGCGCCGCATCAAATTACGGATTGAGCAGCTGGAGAAAGCCGCCACCCGTGAGCATAAGGAAGAAAACCGGCCAAACGGCGTCAAGATCGTGCATAATGTCGAGGAAAACCGCTTGCAAATTCTTTTCCCCGGCAAGCCAGATGAGGCCATGCGAACCAAGTTAAAAAGCAACGGTTTTCGCTGGTCGCCCATGGCCGGAGCATGGCAACGCCAGTTAAACAACGCCGCGATCTGGGCTGCAGACTATTGTTTGAAAGACTAAGCAACGGAGGAAAAAATGACCGCAGCAATCAAATTCAAAACCACAACCTCGGAACGCTTTTGGGAAATGCTGGAATGTTTGCCGCCAGCTTGCCAGACTGGCGCAGGCTTTCTTGTAGGCGAGCCTTACGATCACGACGCTGCCGGACGCCCGCGCTTTACGGCGTTTTTTGAGGCGAGGCCGGATGGCACGGAAGCGGCCTATTACCAATCCGCCCGCCCGATGACCGTCGCGGAGTTCAAGGCGACAACCATTCCGATGGTGCGGGCTAATCTCACCCCTTGACCAGATATAGCCATGGCACAACAAAGGTAGCCGGGCCACACAAAAGCCCGGCTTGTCTGGCGCTGGGACAGTGCCGGGCATTGTCACAATTGTTTCCACTATTAAAAATACATACATTTTCTGATATAATCTTTTTATGAAATAGTTTCTTGGAGCATACATGCCGCCCGCACCATTGCCGCGCAAAGTCGCCTTGCTGATGAAAAAAGAAATTGAGCAGGCGTTGCGAGATGGCTTCACGCCGCCCGGTGTCCACGCTGGGTTGGGCAGCACCATGTCCGCCATGACCATCGCGGCGCAGCGTCTGGGCATCGCTAGAGCCACGATGCAGGGCCGTGTCGCTATCATGGAGCGGATGGGAATTGTGCCGGACTGGAGCCTCTACCAAGCGCCAGAGGTAGCCGCGTCTGGCGTCAATATGGCGGACGAAGTGAAGTCGCTAAAGCGGCGGCTGCGTGAGATGGAAGAGGCGGAGACAATCGACAAGGCGATCTTGGCCGTGATCGGGAACATGGCATCCACGCCCGTCGAGCCGCCAAAATGGACGCTGGCCACGGACGGGAAGGGGAAAGGCAAGCATATCGTTCTGACAATCTGGAGCGACTGGCACGCTGGCGAGGTTGTGAACCCGCGCGAATTGCACGGGCTGAACGAATATAATTCCCAGATTATGGAACGCCGGGTTCGCGATTTGGTGGAAACCACAATCCACCTGTGTCGCAATCACGGGCCGGGGAATTATCAGGGCGCTGTGGTTTGCCTGCTGGGCGATTTTATCTCCGGCGGTCTGCACCCTGAACTGCTGCGCTCCGACGAACTAACCCAGATGCAGGCGGCGTTGCATGTTCGTGACACCTTGGCATGGGCGCTGGAGCGGATGGCGGATGAATTTAAATCGCTCTATATCCCCTGCACATCCGGCAATCATGGCCGGAACACGCACAAGCCGGAGTTCAAGGGCACGGTTTACACTAATTTCGACTGGTTGATTTACGAAATGCTTATTCGGCATTTCTCGAAGGATAAGAGAATTGTCTTCGACAATCCTCCGACGAACGAAGTCCACTTTCGGATTTTCGGGCAGCGATACCTTGCCACCCACGGCGACATGCTGGGCGTGCGTGGCGGTGACGGCATCATTGGTTCGGTTGGCCCGATCATGCGCGGCAGCCTGAAAGTTGGCAAGCAAGCGGCGGCTTTCGGGAGGGACTTTGACTATCTTTTGATGGGCCACTGGCACCAGCCTCTTTACTTGCCCGGCATCATTGTGGCGAACAGCCTGAAAGGCTTTGACGAATACGCCGCGAAGTCCCTGCGCGCCCCGCCGTCGATCCCGTCCCAGCCGCTTGTGTTTGTCAACGACCGCTTCGGCCATGTTTCATATTCTGAAATCTTTCTGGAGAAACCCAAAGGGCCAACGCAAGCGCAATGGGGTAAGTCATGAGCGAAGATGAAGTGGAATACATCGAGCGTTCAGAGGAAGGCTGCCCGCATTTCTATGACATTGCTGCGCAGCGAGCGCAGGCAGCACAATATTTGCTAACCGCCTGCGTCCATATGAAAGACGAACGCGCCGTCGAACTGGCATATGCCTTCGTGGACACTCTGATGCGTTCAATCGACGTTAAGCCAGTGAGGGTTGTGAAATAATTGTGCGTAAGATTGCCGAATGTTTTACAGAATAAAACTATGCGAATATATTACGCGAGCCAAAACAGGAGCGAACCATGTTGAAACAATTTCTTGACGACTATAAAATCTCAAAGGCCCGCGCGGCTGAAATCGCTGGCTCGACCACGCGCACGGTCGACAACTGGCTGGCCGGGAAAAACCCGACACCGCGCTCTATAGTTCTGATCATGGAAGCTGTCCGCGAAGGCAAAGTCGATCTGGAATGGATCGAAGCAAAAGCACGGACGGTGGGGCAGAATAATGGCGAAGGATAAAAACGAATGGCCCGCCGATCATGTCGAGCGGCGCTCAGTTGAAAGCCTGATCCCATACGCCCGAAACGCCCGGACGCACAGCGACGAGCAGGTGGCGCAGATCGCGGCCAGCATCAAAGAATGGGGCTGGACAACGCCTGTTCTAGTCGATGAAGAAGGCCAGATCATCGCTGGCCACGGGCGCGTCATGGCGGCTAGAAAGCTGGGCATTGAGGAAGTGCCTGTCATGGTCGCGCGAGGCTGGAGCGAAGCGCAGCGCCGGGCTTATGTGCTGGCGGATAATAAGCTGGCGCTTAATAGCGGATGGGATATGGATATATTAAAGGTCGAGTTGCAAGATATAGGCGAAATGAATTTTGATCTAGATAAGATCGGTTTTAGCGTTGGGGAGATGACTAATATATTTTTAGAAACAGAAGTAGGAGAAACTAATGCGGAGGAAGAGTGGAAGGGGATGCCTGAATTTATAGATGATGATCCATGTTTTAGAAAGATTGTAGTTAATTTCGATAGCAAAGAGGATGTTGAGAAATTTTTCACTTTAATTCAGCAAGACGACACTGGGAAAACAAAATCAATTTGGTTTCCTGAGAAAGAGCGTCGTGATCTTAAATCAAAACGATGGTTCCAAGATGAGCAATAAACCTCAATTTCCCTTATATATTCCTTCTAAGGGAAGACATGAATTTATGATTACGTCAAAGGCTCTTACTGAAATGCAGGTGCCGCATTTTATTATTATTGAGCCTCAACAAATGAAGGATTACGAGCGGTCAATTCGCGCAATGAGATTGCTCGCAACTCCTTTAGAGCTTGATATGTCTTTCAAAGAAAAATACGAACTGTGTGACAATCTTGGATTATCAAAAAGCACAGGGCCGGGACCAGCGCGAAACTTTGCTTGGGATCATTCTATTAAAAATGGTTTCGATTGGCATTGGGTTATGGATGACAATATTAAATCATTCAAAAGAATGACGAACAAAGAGCGCATTAAAGTCTGCTCCCCATCATTCTGGAGAGTTATGGAAGATTTTGTGCTGCGTTATAATAACGTCGCAATGGCTGGGCCAAATTATGCGATGTTTGCATTCGGCGCATCAAAACTTCCTCCGTTCATTATCAATACTCGCATATATTCCTGCAATCTAATCAAAAATGATGTTCCGTTTCGTTGGAGAGGACGGTATAACGAAGATACAATCCTTTCGCTTGATATGCTCAAAGCAAAATGGTGTACAATTCAGTTTAACGCTTTTCTTCAAGAAAAAATGCAAACGCAGGTATTGCCGGGAGGCAATACGCAAGAGTTTTATCATTCTGAGGGAAAGGTCACTAATAAGTCGCCTTATGCAGATGGTGGAACAATCAATAAATCGAAGATGTTATTAGATGTGCATCCAGATTGCTGTAAAATGAAATTCAAATTTCAGCGCTGGCATCATCACGTTGACTATACGCGCTTCAAAAAACAAAAACTCATAAGGCGTGATGATATAGAAATATCAGATCAGCCTAATGAATACGGGATGAGGCTAAAGCGGATTGATAGGGTATAGGAGCGGAACGATTGCGATCATCTACGGCATAGATCATGGGAAAGCGGCTTGATGTTGAATAATGCGCCTTCATGTCTCTTGCTGCCTGTTCAGCTTCAGAGCGGGTTGTGGCTTCTGCTCTGGCAAATTCGCCTGTGCCAAGAAACATGGAAACCTCAAAACGGACAGCATTTTCTACAATGCGGGCGTTTTCAACATCGGCTGGGTGAATTTTCTTGCGGGTCATGATATGCTCCTATGAAATATGTTCTAACATATATGTGGGAAATGTAAAGAAAAATATTCGAGATTAAAGGCGAACATGGCAAATCATCCGCACAAACCTGACGAACGATCTAGAAAACAAGTCACGCTGATGGCCGGGATCGGCATCAATCACGATGATATTGCCCGCATCATCGGTATAAGCGACATCACGCTGCGAAAGTATTACGCGAAGGAATTGGCTGAATCCAAGTCAATCCTTAATACGCAGGTGGCTTCAAACCTATTCCGCATTGCTACCAGCAGCGAAAAGGGCGCTGTGTCTGCCGCTATCTTCTGGATGAAAACCCGCGCGGGCTGGAAGGAAACGGTTAATCTCAGCAATGAGGATGGATCGCTCAAGCCGGAGCCTGTTCAGGTGGCGGTTATGGCAGCGTTGAAAAAAGTCCATGATGACGCCTGAAGAACACGCCAAGATATTAGGGCGTCTGTTTCCTTATACGAAATACATTTTCAAAGCCCGCAAGGGCGTTGCCATGCTGGAGAATTGGCATCAGAAACGCATCTGCGAGGCTTTGGAGCGCGTTATTCTTGGCAAAACCAATCGCCTGATTATCAACATTCCGCCGCGATCCGGCAAAACGGAAATAGCCGTCAAGGCGTTCATCTCATGGGCGATGGGGCTTTATCCCGATTGCGAGTTTATTCACGCCAGCTATTCAAAGCGCCTTGCGACATCGAACGCATATGAAGTCCGCGCCATTATGCAGTCGGACGAATATCGCAAAATATTTCCGTGGACGGCGCTGCAAGATGATAGCAAGGCCAAGGATGAATTTCGAACCAAGCAGGGCGGGATCGTTTACGCCACAGGCGCAGACGGCACGATCACAGGCTATGGCGCATCCAAGATGCGTGAGGAGTTTGGCGGCGCAATCATCATTGACGATCCGCACAAGGCTGGCGAAGCCACTTCCCAGATCATGCGCCAGAACGTCATAGACTGGTATCAGAACACGATAGCCAGCCGTTTGAATAAAGCCGATGGGCCGGTCATTGTGATCATGCAACGCCTGCACGAAGAAGATTTGTCTGGCTGGCTTTTGAATGGCGGGTCAGGCGAGCAATGGGAGCATCTCATTATTCCCGCGCGACTGCCCGATGGCCGCTCATTCT
>Ga0222714_10004270_pt1 | contig 14105 bp, 12 predicted proteins | sample C33_3DmetaG_FD_165048 | JGI IMG/M metagenome (GOLD analysis project Ga0222714, IMG submission 165048) | Estuarine water microbial communities from San Francisco Bay, California, United States - C33_3D | ecosystem: Environmental > Aquatic > Marine > Unclassified | place: USA: California... | reverse complement strand
GTCCAGCACGATAAAAATTTTACTTTTTTTGACGCACCAGTCGGTGTGATTTTTACAATCGAACGAGAGTTAGAGATTGGCAGTTGGCTAGACTATGGCATGATGCTTCAAAATGTGATGATTGCCGCTCGCGCAGAAGGTTTAGATACATGTCCTCAAGCTGCATGGGGTGACTATCACAAAATCATCCGGGCCACATGTGGCATTCCAGATAGCCAAGTAATCGTTTGCGGAATGGCTATTGGCTACGAAGACACATCAGAAGTTGCGAATGCCCTTGTTACCGAAAGAGCACCCCTCGAAGATTGGGTTAGGTTTGTTGACGAATAGATTTAAGTATTTCGTCTTAAATCCTTAATGACTGCTGCGGCCGCCCTCACTGCGGGAGCTCCCCATACACATCCACCAGGATGGGCCCCTGCACCACACAGGTAGAGACCTTCTATGGGTGTTCGAGCTCCGGAAACTCCTGGTGCTGGGCGGTTATCAAAAAGTTGACCTGGCATTATGTCACCATGAAACTGATGCCCTCCAGTCATGGAAAAGCGCCTTTCTAGGTCAAGAGGAGTCATAACCTCAACCGTCTCGATACAGTCGCTAATATCAGGCGCAAACTGAGCTACAGTATCTAAAACTCTCTTTCCTGCCTGAGCACGCGCCTTGTCCCAATCACCATATTCATCAGCAAGGTCGAAGGGAAAGTATTGGGCATAGCAAGTGAGTGTATGTTTCCCAGGGGGGGCTAATGATGGATCAATTGCTGATTGCATGTGTATTGTCATAAATGGACGTTCAGACATTCTTCCATGCTTACCGCAATCCCAAGCATCCTCAACGTAATCGAGGCTAGGACAGAGACTTACCCGCGGGGGCGCTACACCCTTTGGAACGCCAACAAAGGTTGGCAATCGATTTAAGGCTGCATTAACTTTCAGAGCCTGGCCGCACATCTGAATGCTATTGATTGCTTGCACAAATTTCCGATCTAGAAATTTCTCATCTATCAGACCAAGAAAAGTCAATTTTGGATCTGCGTTAGACAATACAGCTGATCCCTCAAAGCTTCGGCCATCCTTTAATTCGACCGCCACCGCGCGATCATCATGGACAGCAATTTTGGCAACCTCGGCATCGTGAATTAATTCGGCTCCAAAGGCCCTCGCAGCACCGACTAAAGCGTCGGCAAGGCCTCCCATTCCGCCAGCGACATAACCTGCTCGCCCACGCCCTGCAGTTGCACCAAAAAGGTGATGAGCCATCACATAGGCTGTACCAGGCGTCCTGGGACCAGCATTAGTGCCAAAAGTAGCGGTGAGGCCAAGGAAACCTTTCACAGCATCACTTTCAAACCTACGACCCAAAACGTCGTGGATACTTCCAAGCACGAACTCTCTAAATAAGTCACGCCTATCAGCTCGTTTAAACGCTGCTTCTACGTCGCCAAGTGAGGGTGTCTCTTCGCGATACAAGAGAGGTTCAATAATTTCACAAAAATGTCGGCAGTCATCATGATAGGATGGCAAAGCATCTGCATCGCTTGCAGAAAATGCTGATATGTTTTTTCTTGTTTTCTCTTGATCTTGCCAAATAACCAAGGCGTCCCCGTCGAGGCGAGGAAAAACAGTCATTGGATCAGGCATAAGAAGACGATAACCGTGTCGCTCCAAATCTAAGTCACTTATGATACTAGGCATTAAATTACCGAGCTGCGCCGCCCCAGTAGACACCCTAAAGCCAGCAGCACCGGCAATCTCCTCAGTAACACAGGCTCCACCGAAGATATTTCGACGTTCCAACACTAGAGTCTTTAGTCCAGCTTTTGCCAGATAAGCAGCTGATATAAGACCGTTGTGACCACCACCAACGATGATTGCGTCATACATACTGCGCATCTCCAAATCTCCGCTAAGCTTAACAGTTACCTGGACCGAACTGCTGCGGAACTAATGAGGTGCAGCACGACGTTATCTCAAAAAGAGGTCTCGGACTTTAATCAAGAGATCGAGTTACTTCGTCAAAAAGTTCATCAACGTTGTAGCGCCTCTCGATAAGACCTTGCGCGTAGACACAATCAATAGCGAGCTCGAGGTTATGTCGATTTTCCTCAAAACCAAAAGGGTTAAGGTCAATTTCTCCTAACTTTGGCAGCCCCGCTGCAGCCTTACTAGCTTTCAATTGTCGGTAAACATCCCGCACCGCATCCGGATATTTTGCCAATATATCGTTACGAGCGACCACCATATGATTGAGCTGAATTGCCCGGTGTTTTGCGTGCCACTCCGCGGCCGCAGCCAATGGATCAGAAAACAGAGTTTTAACATCTGGGTGATCTATAGGTGCACCAAGAATAGCTGCGTCTATGTCACCATCTATAAGCATCTGATCGATGGCTTTCTCAGGGCCAGCGCGCACGACACCCGGAGGGTCTTCTACTCCAGCAACATGAGCATCTTCAAACGTTACCCAGTTGACCTTTGAAAGGTCTAATCCGAAATCGTTGATCAGCATGCCACGGACCCAGGTCACCGTGGTAACCGTTATAGACCGAATTCCCACGCGCAGTCCTTCTAAGTCTTTCGGTTGAAGTGCGCCTTTTTTTGAGTTGTATACGATGTAGGGATGCTGAAAGCGCGCCAGCAAAACTGCGGGCAGTAAAGTTAATGGCACTCCCTTGGATTTAGCTATGAGGAAAGTCATCACTGACAACTCTGCGACATCGAATACCAAGTCACGAACCACGGGTTTAAAAAGCTTGTGCGCTTCTGGGACATCAGTCAGGTCCAGTTTTAAGCCTGGGGATGCAAAATCCCCCCTCTTGAAAGCTTCACTAACGGGGAAGTCGCCAAACATCGTTTTCAAGGTGACATCAGACATCACTGGCTCCAGAATCATCATCAAAGGAACTTTCCAGAATTGTATAGGTCTTTCCTAACGTGCATACCCATGAACACGACCTATTTTGCAGTAACAGATATTGGCTGTGGCACACTGAAAGTTGTCGCCTTCCAAGAAAAAGTTCCAGGAAGAATCGCTGGTGATATTAACCTTGGAGCTATAGAAAATAGCTCCAAGGTTGATCACATGGCAGCTCATGCAAACAACCAGTAGCGCAGCCAAGCACCTCAAATAGCCGGCTACTCTCTAGCTGACCTCTGCGCCTAACTTTTTTGTAAATAGAAGAAATTGCTACGGGTATTAACTTTTGCTCAAAGCGCCGCCAATTCTTCTAAGGCCACAAGTAAAGCTTTTCGGACAGACGAGATCTTACCTTCATGCTCAATCTTAAGCCCAAAGACGTCCTTAACATAAAAGACGTCCACAGCTCGCTCACCATAAGTATTGATGCGAGATTGCCCGATCTGCAAACCTTGTTGCGTCAGTGTCCATGCTATCTTGTTCAAAAAGCCAATTCTGTTGCGACCAACAACCTCAATTACCGTATGGGTTCGGCTTGCCTTGTTATCGATAACAACTTGCGGTGGGACCGAAAACGCATCTGAACGCCGTTTCCACGGAGGTGACTTAGCAAGTTCTTTTGAAAGGCTTACCTTACCTGACAAAGCGGCCGTTACTCCATCACGGATACGCCTATCTCGCTGAGCCAATCCATCAGAGTCTGGATCACTAGCTACAACGAAGACATCGAGTACAAAACCATTTGCGAGTGTCGCCGCTTGTGATTGAACAATATCAACACCAGCCAAGGCTAAGCCCCCAGCTATGCGGGCAAATAAGCCAGGGTGATCTAGAGTTGCAACGATTACCTCGGTGGCGTCCCCTTCTGGAGATTGTCCAACCTCGATCATCAAAGGTGGATCTAGTTTTTTAGCTTTCTCATAAACTCTGATCCTCCGCGCCAATTCTTGAGGTGGTGCCGAGAGCCAAAAATCCGCCGGCAGTAAATTTGTTATTTCAGAGAGCGCACCAGGATCCCAATCAGCAAATTCTTGTGTTATCAGATCTTTCGCAGTTTCAATCCGGCCCGCCATGCTAGAGGCTTCGTCGCCACCAGCGATAGCCTCTTGAGCGCGAAAATATAGTTCACGCAATAGCGAAGCTTTCCACTCTGTCCAAGTGTTTGGGCCTACCGCACGAATGTCGCAAACAGTTAAAACTAAGAGGAGACGAAGCCGCTCCAAAGATTGAACAACGTCGACAAAATCTTTGACCGTCTGCGGATCACCTGGGTCTCTTTTGAAGGCGATATGGCTCATAACGAGGTGATGTCGGACAAGCCATGAAGCAGTTTCTGTTTCGCCTTCGTCGAGTCCCAATCTAGGTCCAAGGTATTGAACGACCTCAGCTCCGAGTATTGAGTGATCCCCACCACGCCCTTTTGCAATATCATGACAAAAAAGGGCTACATAAAGGGCTCGACGTGAATCGGTTTGAGTGACGACTGAGCTGGCAACGGGAGCCTGCCCTTGAAGCGCACCAATCTCTAAATCTCTTAAGATTCCTATTGCCCGTATTGTGTGCTCATCGACGGTGTAAGTGTGGTACATGTCGTATTGCATTTGCGCTACCACACGACCGAAGTCGGGGACAAATCGTCCAAGCACTGCTGCTTCATTTAAATGGCCAAGAGCACGAGCCGGTGATTTTTCGGATGTCAGCATAGCCATAAAAATGCGATTTGCCTCAGGGTCATCACGAACAGCATCAATTCTCTTTAAATCGCGACGAACAAGTCGAAGAGCAGACGGATGTATATCCAAGCTAAGTCGCTCACCCAGTTCAAAGATTTTTAAAATCTCAATTGGGTTTTCGCGAAATGCTTTATCAGTTTTGACTGCTAATCGTCCTCCAATCAGATCAAACCCCTCAACTTCTTTGTTCTGGCGCCAAAGTTGAGAAATAGAAAATCGGGCAGGCTTATGCTGATTGGCCTCCAAGGCGGAACAAATAATTCTGGTTAAATCTCCGACTGTTTTCGCAGTTAAATAATAATATTTCATAAATCTCTCGACACCCCGCATATTGGGGCGATCGGAATAACCCATACGTTTTGCTATCTCGACTTGAGCATCGAATGTTAGGCGTTCTTCGGCACGGCCTGCCCAATGATGCAAGTGACAACGAACGGTTGATAGAAACTCACCAGCCTTCCGAAAGCGTCGGCGCTCCGCGGGAGTAAACACCTCGAGTCTTACAAGATCATCAATCGTTTCTACCTGGTAATGATGCTTAGCAATCCAATAAAGTGCATGCAGATCTCTGAGCGCACCCTTACCTTCTTTGACATTTGGCTCAAGCAAGTATCGTGAATCACCAAAGCTACGATGTCTTTCTTCTCGTTCTTCAAGTTTTGCCGCCATGTACTGTGCATCGTCAGCAGCAACATCATTCCAAAATGCGGTCTTGAAATCTTCAACAAGCGAAACTTCACCCCAAAGGGCCCTCGCCTCAAGCAGTGAAGTGCGGATAGTCATGTCCGCCTTAGCCAAACGAACACATTCGTCTACACTGCGCGTGGCGTGGCCAACTTTAAGACCAAGATCCCAAAGTAAGTAGAGTATGTACTCTACCATCTGCTCCACCCGGGACGCCCGTTTGTAGGGCGTAAGAAATAAAAGATCGATGTCTGAGAATGGAGCTAACAGGCCACGACCGTATCCCCCCACTGCTATGACAGCAAAGCGCTCCCCGGTAGTTGGGTTTGCCGCGGGAAACACGCGTTGGTCGGAATGGTTAAGCAAAGCTTTGATAATCGCATCCATAACACTTGCGCGATCACCCATCACTTCAAGCGCTGGTGCCCCCTGCATGAAGAGGGATTCCAATTCCTTGGATGCAGCCGACAAAGTCTGTTTGGCTAATGCAAGAACTTCCTTCCGCTCTTCTGCACTCGCGGCTTCTATTCCTGATAGACCATCAAATTTCTCTGATATGAGAGCTGTTGCGCTCATGCACGCCATTCCTTCAAACTCACACTATATGTCATAGCACAACATTGGTTGGCATATGGATATTGAAACTGGAGAAATCAAACATGGGTACCGCCGCCTTAATTACTCAAATGGATATCCCCGCAGAGACGGAGTCCGAGTTCAACAACTGGTACACAAATGAGCATGTAGCCGAGCGTGTTGACTTACCTGGCTTCAAATCAGCATTTCGTTTCAAAGCCCTGGATGCCTCGCCAAAATACTTTGCCTATTACGAAACCGACGATTTAGATGCACTTACAACCCCGACATATAAGGCAATCCTTGCCGACCAAAGTGATTGGTCAAAGCGGGTAATGGCACAATTTCAAAATTTCAGCCGGTTCTGTGGACCACTCATTATGCGAGCAGGCCGAGGGCATGGCGCTAATGCCCTAGTCGTCCAAGCCAAAGGCGGCGAAAAACTGGGTTCATTGCTAGCGGACGTATTAAAAACATCAGTCGATCTCCCCCTAGCTGTCACAGGATACCTCTGGAGGGCTGACCCAGAAGCAACAGGAGATAACTCCGTAAAAGATCAATACATAATGGTTGTAGAGGCGCTCGATGAAGAAACTTTGCGAAATATTTCGGCTAATCGGCTCCGCCCCTCAATATTTGCAGAGGCTGGATGTGAGGCCGCACCACGGATTGGCTTTTATCAATTAATTTCTTTTATGGAGCGCTGAATATTTGATAGCCAAATTCAGAAATCGCACTCTGCTTCATGCAATGACTTCCCGAACATGCCCTTCACTCAAAACAAAAATTCGATCCTGCGGCTCTTCTAGGGACATGATGGTTTCCCTATCAAGCTTTGCATAAAGACCGCGAATGACTCGGGATGTGACACCATGACAAAAACAGAGGACAGTCTCTTCTTCGTCCTGGTCTGACAACCAATCAGCTACCCTCTCCGCAACCATTGCAAAACTTTCGCCGCCTGGCGCAGGAACATTCCATCGATCTTTCATCCTGGCAGCAAGAGCAGGACCGTGATTAAGCTTCACTTCATCCCACACAAGGCCTTCCCATTGGCCAAAAGCATGCTCAACCAATCGATCGTCTAGTACTATGAGTGAAGGATCCGCCCCCATACCTGAGACAGCGAGAACGGCTGTCTGCCAGGCGCGTCCCAACGGACTGGAGACTGCTTGAACGGCCGATGGCTTTTCTATGATTTGCGCAAGTCGTGCACCGAAGGCTTGGGCCTGGGAGACGCCAAGGGCGGTTAATGGAGAATCACGCCTGCCCTGCAGGCGTTTTTGGACGTTCCATACCGTCTGACCATGACGCATCAAATAAATCAAACGCTGGACGCCAAAATATCTTCAACAATTTTCTGTACTGCAAAAGCCTCTAGTGGTGAGGCCAGATCATGGCTATGGCCCGCAGTCATTGCCGCAAGTTTAGTTAATTGATCCCTTAGAATTAGAGGTCGAGCCTCGCTGTGAGGAAGCGCGTCAGGCGCTGTGATCCAACCGGCATTAGGATCATGCCGCTCAGCCGTTGACCAATCAATAAGCCGAACAGCGCCTTTAGTCCCTTCAAGTAACCAAAGATTATGATCTTCCTTTTTTGTCGTTCCAACCCCGCCAGTAAGGGTGACCGGAAGGTCTCCAACTCTCAGCTTTGCCTGAATAGACGTCTCAGAGAGGCCATCTATTTCGAATGATGCTTTTGCCTGCTCTAGAGTGGTTTCTCCCAACAAACGGCTAGTTAAAAACAGAAAATGAGAAACAACTTCACGGGTAAAACCACCTTCCTCGCGCCTGGCAAGCCAAGATACAGCATCCATTTGCCAACCTCGTGGCCAGGTCGCAAAGTCAGTCTCTATTTTTAAGGAAGTCGGTTCACCAACAACACCCTCATCAATCCAGCGCCGAAGCTGCGCAACCGCTGGAGAGGATGCGAAGATGAAGTTAACTGCAACGCGATTACCTGATGTCTCAGCGACAAACTTTTGGCTATCTGAGAGAGAAACCCCGAGAGGCTTCTCGGTAAATACTGCTTTTCCCGCGGCTAGCGCTTCCCGAGCCAAGCTAAGATGAGTTTTTGGTGGTGAGGCAATATATACGCAATCAGCTAACGCTATGGCCTCTTCTAAAGATGCGGCCGACGGCGCAGATGGAATATCCTTTGCAAGCCTCGTCATCGCATTGGTTGATGGATCCCAAACAGCAACAAGATTTACTTCTGGACTTGGGTGTTCCAAGGACGCGCGGACGATGCGTTCGCCCATAACACCAAAACCAATAACTGACAGTTTCATCGTCTTAAGCCACCACGCCAGAGTTTTTTAAACCAATTACCACTTCCGCAGATAATCCCAGCCAATCTGATAAAACCTCCTCCGTATGTTCTCCCAGTTTTGGGTTGGGTCGCCATTTTGGTCTCGGCGAACCGTGAAACCGAAGTGGTGAACCTGGGACTGTTGCAGCGCCTAATTCCTCATCAATGATGTCAAAAAGGGCACCACGTTCGTGTAAAGGTTGGTCCTTTACGACCTCGGGCATTTCGCGCACCGGAGCTGCAGGAACACGTTCCTCTTTGCAAATCCGTGCAACTTCATATTTCGAGAGCTTAGCCGTCCAGGCGCCGATGATCTCGTCAACCTCCGCTTCCCTTTCAGCTCGATCAGGACCAAGTCGGAAGCGAGGATCATCTGCAAGGTTTGGATGACCGGCCGCCCTCACTAATGCCTGCCAGTGGCTATCACGAACCACGATAATTGCCACATGACCGTCAGCGCAGGGATACACATTATAAGGAGCACCTGTCCCCGCGGGATGATTATTACCGCGTCGCGGTGGCTGCCCCCCTCCTGCCATTTGCATGGCTGTAAAAGAGGTAGCGAGAGCTGTCAGGGCTGTTTCCTGCATCGCCACTTCAACGACGCGACCCTTACCAGTGACCGAACGCTCATAGAGCGCTGTTACTAAAGCACTGTAAAGATGAACTCCTCCCAAAAAGTCGACAACCGCGAGGCCAGCCTTTAGCGGAGGACCGTCGGCGGGGCCATTTATACTCATGATGCCTGAATAAGCCTGAATGGTGAGGTCCATCGCCAAATTATTCATATCTGGCCCCCAAGCACCATATCCAGTCGAAGATCCATAAATTAAACGTGGATTTCGCTGGAGAAGCATTTCAGCACCAAGACCCAAACGTTTCATGGCGCCCGGAGCAAAATTTTCTAAAAGAACGTCAGCTTTCTCGACAAGGTCGAGAAAAACTGCGCGGCCGTCATCAGACTTCAAGTCGATAGCAATGCCACGCTTTCCAGCATTCAGCATTACATGGGCAAGTGGCGTTTTCCCACCACCACGGGACCTTAAAGCTTCGCCTTCCAAGGGCTCAATTTTTACAACATCAGCACCTGCTTGCGCCATTAACATGCCGGCATAAGGTCCATTGTAGACCTGACCCATATCTAGAACTTTGACGCTGTCGAGGGGCCAACTACCTGCATTATTAAATGGCGCGCTGGTCATCGGAGGCCTGCCCCTAAGATATCGCGCGCAATAACATGCTTCTGTACCTCGCTGGGCCCCTCGCCGATGCGCCTAATTCTCATTTCACGGAACCACCGCTCAAATGGAAGGTCCTTGGCAACGCCAAGACCGCCATGGATCTGCATAGAGCGATCCACAACTCGGAAGGAACTTTCAGCAGCTACATACTTAGCTATTGCAGCTTCTGTGCGGAAAGGCACACCCGCATCGGCTTTGGCAGCAGCCTCAAGACACATTAAACGAGCTTGGCGAATTTCAATCTCGTTCTCCACCAGCATCCACTGGATGCCCTGCCGCGATGCTAAGGGGGCGCCAAAGGTTTCTCTAATTTTGGCGTATTCAATCGCCCTTTCGTGAGCAGCAATTGCAACAGATACGCAGGCTGCCGCATAAGGAACACGCTGCCGAGACAAGCGGTCGTTGGCAATTGCAAAACCACCGCCCTCCTTACCCAATATATTTTCATGCGGAACACGCATGTCCTCGAACTGCAGCTCTGTGGCGTAACGGGATGAGCGAAGAGTGTGAACAATACGACGGACATGGAAGCCAGGCGTATCCGTATCAACAATAAAACATGTAACTCCGCCACGCCCCTTACTTGCATCAGTCCTAGCAAAAACTAACCCGTAATCAGCCTTGTCAGCACCGCTAATCCAAAGTTTCTGGCCGTTGATTACCCAATCATCTCCATCACGGACAGCACGCGTTTGAATCGAACGGGCTGGATCAGATCCCCCTGATGGCTCCGAGAGACCAAAGAATACTTTTTTCTCCCCCCTTAACATCGGATAGAGATACTTTTCCTTCTGCGCATCTGTCGCCTCAAAAAGCTGTGCTTGGCTGGCACCGCCAAACACATTGTAGCAAGGCGCGTACAAACCAGCCCTATGTTGAGATATCTCAAAAGCAATTAGCGTCCGGGTGATAAGATCAATGTCGGGGCCCCCAAACTCTGGGGGAGTATCAAGACCAAAAAGCCCCATATCTTTAGTAATCTGTGTAAGACGGGCGTGGTCTTCAGGCTCTAACTCGTCCGTATCGGGATCAAGTTTATCTTCGAGTGGTAAAATTTCTTCACGTACAAATCGCCGACACATATCGACGATCATTTTTTGCTCTTCGGTGAGTTCAAAATCCATAAGAGTGCCAGTCCTTCTGCATCAAGACAGTCATCCTAAGCGAAGTTTTCGGAATAGGTCAGCCCATTCATAGAAAGTGTCTTTGCTCAATCGAAGAGAAAGTCGACTTCAAGGGTTAAAGCCCCGAGATCCAGTGAATTTTGCTTTTTAGTCGGGGTAGACAAAAGCAAACTTGTAAAGAAAAACGCCCGAGCACAAGGCCCGGGCGTTCCCATTGTAGAAAAGTGATTCCGATTTACTGGAACAGAGGTAGATACTTCTTAGCCTCTGCCAAAACTTCCTGATATTGGGCCTGAGCCTGATCGGGCCCGATGTAAACGACATCCTCACCTATCTTCGCTATTAACTTGGAAACTGCCTTATTCTTTAACAGTTCGCCAATTTTCTCGCCCATAGCCTTAACCTGATCGTCCGGAGTATCAGGATGCATGCCGATAAACCGAGGTGGATTGAAAGGCTTCAACCCCAGTGACTTTGCATTTGGCACCGGACCAAGTTTTTTTTGCGCCGCCTCTGGGTAATCGAGATCAGTTGAATTCACGATGATAGCGTGATCCTTAGCTAAGCCCGTAGCCGTCGAAGTCGTTACATTGACCAGAGATATATGGCCGCCAAGGTAATCGTTAACCGCCTTACCCGTGCCACTATAAGGAACAAGTATGACTCGCTTCTCTAGACCAAGCTGAGCAAGCAGACTTGCTGGTCCTAACAGCTGAGTTATCGTACCGCCGATACTTAGCTTTTTGTTGTTGTTGTCTTTTAAATAGGCAACAAGCCCTTCCCAAGTGCTGTATGGTTTGTTTTTTGGTCCCACCAAGGTTGGCTTCATAACAGAATAGTAGGCCGGTATCTTAATGTTAGCAGGATCATATGGAGGGTTCTTCTCCATCAGAGCTGCCATTATTGGCGTTGGGCTAGCCAGAAGGATTGAATGTCCATCGGCTTTGCTGTCCATCATGAATTTCCAACCAATGGTGCCATCAGCACCACCGCGATTTTGAACATGCATACCGTGACCAAATACATCAAAAGCTCCGGAAGCTAGCACCCGTGCCCAGTTATCTGTGCCACCACCGGCTCCAAAAGGAACAATAGTCTTAACGGTGCCCGATGGATAACTATCGGCTATCACGAGGCTTGGTGAAGCAAAGGCAATGCCTGCTGCTCCTATCGCTGTAATCATCATGCGACGGGTAAAGTTCATAAGGTGTTTCTCCTTCCTCCGTGTTCAGATTGAGGCTCTTTTACTTGAGCCTATCTCAGTTGCTAGAACGATCACTAGAAGCCTTTGACTCCGCTTCCAGCTGTTCCTCCGAAATTTCCATCATCCGCTCAGATATACGCATGCGGGAGGAAATATAGGTTAAAAGGACAACCCCAATGGCAAGGCCAATAGCGAGTGGGCTGCTCAAAAGGGTAGCGAGCCAGTCTCCTTCATTAATAAGTAAGCCCCTCCTTAGGTTCTCTTCAGCTTGCGGGGCTAGTAAGAAGGTAATGATCAGGGGTGCCTCCGGGATACGGAAAGATCGCATGAATAACCCTACAATCCCAAAGAACAACATAATCAAAACATCATAGGGATTATTCTCGTAGGCATACGCTCCGATAACGGCCATCATCATCACAATGGGCACCAGTAAAGGCGCAGGTAACTCACCTAGCTTTGCATAGACAAAAGCAAAAACGCGCCCAATTCCAAGATTGAATATATTTCCAAGTAGCAACACCAAAAACAATGAGTAGATGATTGCTGGATATAGCTCGAACATTCGAGGACCAGGTGTTGCTCCCTGTAGCATGAGAGCTGCGCCAATGAGTGCTGCAACTGCACTACCCGGAATACCAAATGCAAGCAAAGGAACAAGTGTTGGGCCAACCGTCGCGTTGTTACCCGCCTCAGCCGCTGCAACGCCCTCTATCCTGCCGGTACCAATTTTTTTGTGAGGTGAGGCTTGTTTTGCAATACCGTAGGAGAGAAAAGCCCCAACAGTTGACCCTAGTCCTGGAAGCATTCCCACAAACGTCCCAACGCCAAGTCCTATCGACATTTCCTTCCAGCACGAGAGGTATTCCCGAAAGGATAGACCCTCCCCACTCATCGAAAACAAACCCTTAAAAGTTCCTCCTATTCGTTGCACCTTATGTCTCACAGAAGAAAGCTCACACACTTTCTCCAACATTGCGCCCATTGCAAAAATTCCGACCACCAGCGGGATCAGGTGAATTCCATCGGCTAACCACCAAAAATCAAACGTATTGCGTGGGACAGAGGAAACAGGGTCTGCTCCGACCGTTCCAATGAAAAGCCCCAGAGCAGCTGAGAACATACCCTTTGCAAAGTGCGCTCCAGAGAGAGCACCTAATAGACAAACAGCCAACACCATCAACCAAAACCGCTCGGATGGACCGAACTGAAGCGCAACCAACGCAAGCATCGGAGCAATCAAAATTGTAATCACGTCAGATAGGAAGTCGGCAGTCACGGACGCATAAAGCGCTATCAATAGGGCTTTTTTACCCTTCCCGCGCTGCATTAGCTTATGTCCGTCAAAGACAGTTGCTGCTGCCTCTGAGGTGCCTGGTGTGGCAAAACTAATTGCGGAAATAGATCCGCCGTAAACTGCTCCTTTGTACAGTCCAATAAGAAGCCCTAGTGCAGCCGCCTGATCCATGGAAAAGGTTAGCGGGAGCATCAGAGCAATACCGGTGGTCGCTGTCAGACCAGGCATTGCCCCAACACCAACCCCGATAGTCACGCCAATCGCAAGCCAAAGCATCGTGTTAAATGTGAAGACCATTGAAATGGCCTGATTTAGGGCGTCGAAGTCGATCATGCTGGTGAACTCCGAACGTCTAGAAGAGCATGCTTGGCAATTCGATGCCAATTATTCTGAACAGGAAGAAGATGACAGATCCCACAACTACGCCAGCTATAAGAGCCGAGAGCAACGGCCGTACACCCAATAGGTACGAACCCAAAGCCAAAAAAATTGGTGAGATAAGAAGAAAATCTATATTCCAAGTAAAATAAAAATAGGTGTAACAGATGGCCAGCGCCACTAATCCTAGGATCCAGTGTTTGGCCTTTAATCTGGCAATTTCCGGTGTGGTATCTCTTTTGTGCCGGTCCACGAGCATTGCCAAAGCGCATAGAAGCATCGCTCCAGCAGCGATCATCGGAACAAAACCTAAATGGAAACCATCGCGTAGCTGCTGGTAGACCCATTCTTGATTCAACAAGTAGATGATCAACACAAGGCAAGCAGCGCTCAAACACGCTGAAACGCCTTGATTTGTCTTAATCCACGAAGTCTTGCCTTCTGCTGAGGCCATTTGCGAACACCTTCTTCATATTCAAACGTCCCGCAACCAAGCCGCATGAATTTTCCGTTCTGAAACTGTAGGTAATTTCATTGGCTAAAGGCAACTTTGCATTTCAAAAAATACAAATAAAACAGTTAAAAATTATATAAATTACTTTAATATAATATTTTAATATATTGTATTATAATCATTTTTTG
>Ga0222714_10004269_pt1 | contig 14106 bp, 10 predicted proteins | sample C33_3DmetaG_FD_165048 | JGI IMG/M metagenome (GOLD analysis project Ga0222714, IMG submission 165048) | Estuarine water microbial communities from San Francisco Bay, California, United States - C33_3D | ecosystem: Environmental > Aquatic > Marine > Unclassified | place: USA: California... | reverse complement strand
GAGCGTGCCCGCGCGAATCATGTCCCTGGCCTCCGAGACGCGCTGCACGATCTCGGGCGGAACGCGGTCGAGGAGTTCGGGATTGAATACGAAGTCGATGACGTCCTGGCGCGTGCTCGCGTAGATCGCGGCACCCCCCACCTCTCCGGCCTGCCACATCCGGGCCGTCTCGACGAAGGCGTCGGCGATGCGGATCACCGCGCTGCCGATGATCACGTCGGGCGCGACGTCGTTCTGGTCGGAGTTCATCCCGATGGCCCACGCCGTGCGGCCGGCAGCCCTGGCCTCCCGGACGGCCTGGAAGACGGCGAACGAAGCCGCGTCGAGATTGTGGATCACGACGTCGGCGCCTCGGCTGAGCTGGGCTACCGTCGCCTCCTTCGCCGCCGCCACGTCGTTCCAGTCGCCCGTGAAGACTTCCAGGACCTCGATGTCCGGATCGACGGACCGGGCCCCGGCCTCGAAGGCTACGAAGGTGCCGCGCGCCGGGGGGATCTCCACTCCGCCCACCATGCCGACGATGCCGGACTCGGTCATCGCCGCGGCGGCCATGCCCGCCAGGTAGCTACCCTCCTCGAGTCGGAAGATGAGCGGCACGACGTTCTCCGAGACGCGCCCGCCGCCGGAGACGATGATCGTGAGGTCGGGAAACTGCTCGCCCGCGCGGATGGCGGCGTCCTGGTACTCGTTGCCGTGTGCGAAGATCAGGTCGTAGCCCGATGTCGCGTAGGCGATGAACGCCTCGTCGAACTCCGCTGGCGTTGCGGTCTGCTGGTGGCTGACCTGGGCACCGAACTGCTGCTCGATGCGCATCAGCCCCTCGTACGCCCCCGCGTACCAGCCCGCGTCGCTCACCGGACCCGACGTGAGGAGCGCCACGCGGAGCGTCGGCTCGGCCTCGGGAGCATCGCCTCCGCCGCACGCGGTGGCGGCCGCGACGGTGAGCGCGACGAGGGCGGCCGTGCGGGCTCCTCGGGTCGGGAAGGGGTGGGCCATGAGGTACCTGGATGGGCAGTGACGTCGTGAGCGCCTGAATAACCCCGTGTCTGTCGGAGGTTCAGCAGGCTCCCTATGTTCGGGCCGAAATACCGTCCCGGCGAGTCCGCACCGTTTTGGACCCTCGCCGGATCACCCCGGAGACAGCATGACAGAGCAGCGCGGCAACTGGACGTCGAACGCCGGCTTCATCCTCGCGGCCACCGGAAGCGCCATCGGCCTCGGCAACCTCTGGAAGTTCCCGTTCATCACGTGGGAAAACAACGGAGGCGCGTTCGTCCTCGTGTACCTCGTGTGCATCGCGGCGGTCGGGCTCCCCATCATGATGGCCGAGCTTCTGATCGGCCGGAAGACGCAGAAGAGCGCTGTCGGTGCACTCCGAGAGGCCGTGGGCCCCGGATGGGGAATCGTCGGCGGGTGGGGCGTCCTGTGCGGCTTCATCCTGCTGAGCTACTACACGGTGATCGCGGGCTGGTCGCTCTTCTATTTTTCCAAGACGATCGGGTGGACCGTGGGTGGGTTTCCGGCGGACATGCAGACCGGCGATCTCTTCGGGACGCAGGTCTCGAACGCCGGACTCCAGCTCACGCTCTCGCTGGGCTTCAGCATCGCGACCGTGGCCGTGGTCTACTTCGGCGTGCAGAAGGGCATCGAGCGCATCGCGAAGCTCTTTCTCCCGATCCTCTTCGCAATCCTGGTGCTCCTCCTGGTAAGCGCGCTCGGCATGAGCGGTTCCGGCGAGGCGCTGGGCTTCATCTTCCGACCGTCCTTCTCGGAACTCGAGCCGGGCGGCGTGCTCGAGGCCCTCGGGCACTCGTTCTTCACGCTCTCGCTCGGCATGGGCGCGATGATCACGTACGGCTCGTACATCGACCGGTCTCAGTCGATCGTGAAGGCGTCCGCCGTGATCGTGGTGCTCGACACACTCATCGCACTGGTGGCGACGGTCATCATGTTCTCGGTCATCTTCTCGGTGCCGGGCATGGAAGAGCAGGTGGGCGGATCGACCGTGGGCATGCTCTTCATCTCCCTGCCGCAGCTCTTCTACACCGAGGTGCCGTTCGGGACGCTGCTCGGGCCGCTCTTCTACGTCCTGGTGGCCCTGGCCGCGCTGACCTCCACCATCTCGCTCCTCGAGGTGGTCGCGGCGTACGTCATCGACGAGCACGGCATCGAGCGGCACAAGGCGACCATTCTGTGCGGCTCCGCCATCTTCGTCTTCACCATCTTCGCCGCGCTCTCGTTCAGCGACGTGCCCCTGCTTGCTACGATGGAGCTCTTCGAGGGCAAAATCGGCTGGTTCTCCACCGCGGACCACTTCGTTTCGAACTGGATGCTTCCGACCGGGGGCCTCGCGATTACGATCGCCGCAGGATGGTTCATGACGCGGGAGGCGACGGCGGCCGAGCTGGCGGACGAGACCGCACCGGGCTGGTTCAACTACGGCTTCTGGCGCTTCTTCATCCGCTTCGTATCGCCGCTGGCGGTGGGCGCGATCATCATCGCGGTCCTGTTCTTCGGAGTGGACTTCAGCTGAGCCGGCTCTCACCCCCCTGAAACCGACGGCCCCGCCGGATCCCACAGATCCGACGGGGCCGTCGGGTCTTGCATCACCCTTCCCGGGCGGCACCTTTCAGGTTCCTCCGACGTATCCGGAGCGACGAAGCTTCGACCGAGGACGCGCACGCCAGGGCTCTCCCGAAAGGACGCGCATGATCAAGGACCTGCTCGATCGGAAGATCGAAAAGCGACCCACGACGCTGAAATTCGAGGGTCGCATCCTCCATCTGCTCGACGACGCCGACCTGGTGAAGGCGCAGCTGTACGAGGGAAGAAACGTGACGCTGACGCCGGAGCTGAAGGAACGGCTCCGCGACCAGATCTCGACCGACGAGATCACGCCGGCGTACATCTGCTTCTTCTACGACGAGACGCTGGGCGACTTCCCGTACCTCGGGCTCCGTACCACGAATCGCTCCACCGGCGAGACCGAGTATCCGGTCCAGCGCAATGCGGTCCGCGACGGGGGCTTCGTCTGCTCCGTGGCCGGCAAGCGGCGCGGCAAGGGAAGCAGCCGGGAAGCGAGTCCGTACGCGGAGCTCCACGCGGGCATCCAGGTCGTCGTGGCGGAGAGCATCGAGCGGATCTACAACGAGAACTGTCAGAACCTCGGCGTGCTCACGACGAGCGACTTCTCGATCATCGACCGCATCCTGGCGGGCGAGGAGATCCAGCTTTCCGAGTTCACCGACGGCGCCGACGAGATCACCCGCCAGATCATCGAGTACGGTGGGCTCTTCGAGTTCAACGTGGCGCGGCTCCAGGGCAAGGTGACGATTCCGGTCACGACGGCCCTCCAGCCGGGAGCGGCGGACCGGCGCCCCATGACGCTGGCGGAGAAAATCTTCGCGAAGCACCTCGTGACCGACGCGGCCCGGGGTGAGCTGGGGGTCCCGTGGGTGGAGCCTGGCGACGCCGGCTTCTTTCGCACGGATATCCGTTTCAGCCACGAGTACGTCACGCCAATGGCCTCGATCTTCTTCGAGGACAAGGTCGGCGCCGACGCGAAGGTGGTGGACGCGGACTCGATCCTCTTCTTCCGCGACCATCTGACCTTCCTCGACAAGGTCATGAGCCAAGAGCGCATCGAGCAGGGTCTGCTCGACGTCGCGAACGAGCTGGAGGTCAAGCAGCGCACCTTCTCCGAGAAGCAGGGCGTGAAGCTCTACGGGGAGCAGATGGGCCACAGGCTCGGATCGCAGGCCATCTGTCACTCCAAGATCCTGGAGGAGTACGCCGAGCCCGGGATGCTCATCATCGGAACGGACTCCCACACGCCCCACGCCGGAGCGATCGGCGCCGTGGCCTTCGGCGTCGGGACGACGGCGATCTTCAACTCCTGGATCACCAAGGACGTGCGCGTCCAGGTGCCAAAGTCGTTCAAGGTCGTCATCACCGGCACGCCCGCGGCCAACGTGACGGCGAAGGACTACATGCTCGAGATCCTGCGCCACCCCTACATCCGGGACGGCGAGGCCATCGGTCAGATCATCGAGTATGCCGGTCCGGCCGTGGAGGCCCTCGGCGTGGACGAGCGGGCGACGATGACGAACATGGCGGCCGAGGTCGGGGCCTTCACCGGCATCATCGCGGCGGACCGGAAATCCGTTGAGTTCATGGTGAACGAGCGCGGCATGGACCGGGCTCGCGCCGAGGAGCTGGTGGTGGGGATGCAGTCCGACCCCGGCGCGGAGTACGTGAAGGTCATCGAGATCGACGCGTCGGCCATCCGGCCCATGGCCGCCCTCCCCAACGATCCGGGCAACGGAGTCTTCATCGACGAGCTGGGCGACGCGCCCATCCGCATCGACATCGCCTACGCCGGATCCTGCACGGCGGGCAAGAAGGAAGACATGGACATGTACGCCCGGGTCTTCGCCGAAGCCGATGCCCAGGGCCTGAAGATCCACCCCGACGTGAAGGCGTACATCCAGTGCGGCTCCACGGAGGTCCGGGAGTACTGCCGGGAGCGTGGCTACCTCGAACTGTTCGAGCGGATGGGCGCGGAGTTCATCGAGCCCGGATGCGGTGCCTGCATCGCGGCGGGGCCGGGTGTGACGAGCTCACCCGACGAGGTCTCGATCTCGTCGCAGAACCGAAACTTCCCCGGCCGCTCCGGCCCCGGCAACCTGTACCTCGGGTCGCCGTACTCCGTGGCGGCCAGCGCCGTCGCGGGATACGTGACGAGCTGGACGCCGGGCCAGCAATTCGACCAGCTGTCGGCGCGGAAGCTCGCGACGGTCTGAACGGGCCCGATCGCGAGGGAATCCCGCCGGGTCGGCGGGGTATTCCCCTCCTTCCGTTCACGCGTTCGCGCGACGCTTCCGGAGCCCGTCGATGGAGAAGTCGCCCCCGCCCATCGCGGCCATGGCGAGGAAGGTCAGGCAGTAGACGGCGGCGAGCTCGCCTCCGTTGTCCCAGTGCCAGAGCCCCCGGCCGCCGACGTGTCGGTACCAGTAGGCCACGGCCATCTGTCCCGAGAGCACGAACGCCACCGGGCGGGTACCCAGGCCGAACATGATGGCGAGTCCACCGACGGCCTCGATGATACCGGCAGCGCCCAGCAGGCTGGCGACGCTCCCGACCTGATTGCCGCCGAACCAGCCGAGCAGCTTCTGGGGGCCGTGCGTGAAGAAGGTGAAGCCGACGACGATGCGCCACGCGTTGAGGGCGAGCGGGCGGAGACGGTCCAGGAAGTCGTTCATGTGGCCTTTCGGAGGAGGGCTCGGCTTCGTGACCGATCAATAGCCGAGAGGCATCCCCGAGTTCCACATGTCGACGACGACCTTCCACGAACCGTCGGGCTGCCGACGCCACGTGTGGAAGTCGCGCACCACGTCGTGCCCGGTCGAGCCGTCGGGACGCTCGATGGTGATGTCGCCCACGGCGAACGACCACCCGATGTCGCCCGACTCCGCCACCTCGACCCGGATCAGCTCGAACGAGAGCGAGACGCCCGGCGTGGAGATGAAGCCGAACCGGTACCCCCTGACTCCGTCGAGGCCCTGGACGAGATCCCCGTTCGGCGGAATCATCAGCGCCGACTCGTCGTACATCGCCACCACCGCCGCGGCGTCCTTGGACGTGGCCGCGGCCTGGTACGCCTCCGCGGCCGCACGGAGTCCCGCGCGCAGGCCCTCCATCCCGGCCGCGGCGGCGGCCGCCTCCCCTTCGCCCGACGCCGGCTCTCCGGCCGGGCCGGAGCAGCCCACCGCAGCGATCAGCAGCGTCGTAAACGCCAGTCGTCTGTTCGTCACGCTTTCCCTGCCTCCAGAAGCATGTCCACGCGGCGTTCCGGTGCCGCCGGACTTCAATCTCCCTCCACGCAGTCCCGATCGCCACCGCCACGCCGAGCGGGACGCCCCGTGCCGGGGTGTGGACACCGGACGAGTCGAGCGCCCGCGCCTTGCGCCCACGGCGCGCTGTCCTCGGGCGAGCTGCCCCTCTAAGCTGTCGGCAACCCCATTCAGGAGTTCTTCGATGGTCCGCACCCTCTCGACCCCCACGCGCGCCCGCGCAGCCCTCGGGGTGATCCTGGCCCTGCTGTCACCGACCACCGCGGCATCCGTACAGGGCCAGCAACTCGACCCCACGGCCGACCTCATGCGACGACTCACCGAGGCACCGGGTCCTTCGGCGTTCGAGGAGGAAGTGCGGCGCATCGTCGTGGCGGAGTTCGACGCCCTCGGGGCCGACGTCGCCTTCGACGGTCTCGGGTCGGTGCACGCCGAGCTTCCCGGCAACGGAAACGGCCCCCGCGTCATGGTCACCGCCCACCTCGACGAGGTAGGCCTCATGGTGCAGCACATCAACGCCGACGGCTTCATCCGGGTGAAGAACCTCGGTGGCCTCCTGGGTCACGCGTATCCCGACCAGCGGTGGACGATCCTCGGGCGGAACGGCCCCGTCCTGGCGTTCAGTGGACTTCCGACCACGCACGTGGCCACGGCGGCGCAGCGCAACCAGGTATGGGACGTGGCCGATGTCTTCCTGGACGTGGGGGCGACGTCGCGCGAGGAGGTCGAGGCGATGGGTATTCGACCCGGTGACGGAATCGCCCCCTGGAGCCCCTTCACGGTTCTTCCCAACGGGCGCTACGCCGCCAAGGGGTGGGATGACCGGGTCGGGATCGCGGTCATGATCGCCGCCGCGCGCCGGATCCGCGCCGAGGGCATCGACCTGCCCGGAAACATTGTCTGGGTCGCCACGACCCAGGAGGAGATCGGGCTACGGGGTGCCCAGACCGCGGTGGACATGGCCCGCCCCGACATCGGCATCTCTATCGAGGCCGGCGTCGCGGCCGACTACCCCGGCATCGGGCCCCAGCAGGCGCAGGAGCGGCTGGGCGGCGGACCCGGGATCTTCCTCCTGGACAGCTCCATGATCCCGAACCGGAAGTTCCGCGACTTCTTCTTCCGCGTAGCCGAGGAGTCAGGGATCCCGCTTCAGGCAGACGTGCTCACCGGGTATGGGGAGGACGGGGCTGAGATCCAGCGCTTCGATACCGGGCGCGCTTCGGTCAACATGACGGTGCCCGCCCGCTACCTCCACGCACACAGCGGCATCATCCAGCGTTCGGACTTCGACCACGCGGTCGACCTGCTGATCGAGGTGCTTCGGCGCCTGGATTCGAGCACCGTGTCGGACCTCTCGAGCTTCGACCCTCGATAGCCGCGGACGCGACGACGAAAATCCGGAACGACACCGTCCTTCCGACCGGGGGACGAGGGGGCGATATTACCCGCCTTTCGAGTGAAGACGACACCCGAGGCACGACAGGGGGCGCCGAGCGTGGCCGATACCGATGTGGACGTCACCCCGACGACCGATGACGCTCCCTCGAGCGCACCCGAGGCTCCGGGCTCCGAGGGAGGCTCCGACCTCTGGTCGGTGAATGACGCCGCCGCCCTGTATCGCGTATCCGAGTGGGGCGGCGGATACTTCGGGGTCTCCCGCGAGGGCACACTCCTCGCCTTTCCCGACGCGGACGCGTCGAGCAGGATCGACCTCTACGAAGTGATGAAGGGCCTCGAGGCCCGCGAGATCGGCACGCCGGTGATCATCCGGCTGCCCGGCATCCTGGAGCACCGGATGCGCGACCTGCGACGGGCGTTCGACAATGCCATCAACGAGGCCTCGTATGGCGGCAGCTACTCCTGCGTCTACCCGATCAAGGTCAACCAGGAGCGACATGTCTGCGAGGCGGTCCGCGACATCGGCGCGGAGATCGGGTTCGGTCTCGAGGTCGGATCGAAGCCCGAGCTCATCGCAGGGCTCGCCCTGACCCAGGGCTTCAACTCGATGCCCCTGGTCTGCAACGGCTTCAAGGACGCCGAGTACATCGAGACCGTCATCCTCGCCGCGAAGATGGGCCGCAACATCCTGCCCGTCGTCGAGCAGTTCTCCGAGCTCAGACTGATCCGCGCGTCCGCCGCGCAGCATGACGTGCTCCCGAACTTCGGGATCCGGGCGAAGCTCGCCACGCCGGGCGTCGGGCGGTGGGCGGGGTCGTCCGGAATGCGCGGAAAGTTCGGGCTGAGCGTCGGAGAGATCCTGCACGCAGTCGGCTTCCTGAAGGCCGAAGGGTTGCTCGGGGGACTGAAGATGCTGCACTGCCACGTCGGCTCGCAGATCTTCGACATCCGGACGGTGAAGTACGTCGTGAGCGAGCTCGCCCACCTTTACGTCGAGCTCGTGCGGGCCGGCGCTCCAGTGGAGATCCTCGACTTCGGCGGCGGCCTCGGCGTGGACTACGACGGTTCCCAGACGGCCACCGACTCGTCGATGAACTACTCGCTCGACCAGTACGCCGCGGACATCGTCTACCGCGTGAAGACCGTGTGCGACGAAGCAGGTGTTCCCCATCCGAACCTGATGACCGAGTCGGGCCGGGCGCTCGTGGCGCACTCCAGCGTGCTCGTATGCGAGGTGATCGGAAGCCGGGAGTTCCGATCGGAACCCGACCGGACGCTGGTCGACTCGGCTCTCGCGGCGGACGAGCCCCCGCAGCCGCTTCTCGACGCCTACGACGCGTACCGACGCCTCGGCGCCGACGACGACCTGCTCGAGGTCTACGCGGACGCGGAGCACGCGCTGGCCGAAGCCACGAACCTGTTCAACCTCGGCTACATGGACCTCCGGAGCCGCGCGGCGTGCGAGGAGCTCTTCTGGGCGGTCGGTACCGCGGCCCTCGAGCGGCTCTACGATGAACTCCCCGACGCGCTGGTTCATCTCCCCGACCGGATGGCCGATCTCTTCTTCGTCAACATGAGCGTCTTCCAGTCGCTCCTCGATTCCTGGGGAATCGACCAGGTCTTTCCGATCATGCCGATCCACCGGCTCGGCGAGGAGCCGACGCGCCTCGGCGTGCTGGCCGATATCACCTGCGACTCCGACGGACGCGTGGACCGCTTTCCCGGAGTGGGCGGCGTGAAGACGACGCTCGAGCTCCACGCGCCACCCGCCGACGCCCCGTACGGGGAAAGCGGCTCGGAGCCCTACTACCTCGGCATCTTCCTGACCGGGGCCTACCAGGAGACGCTCGGCGATCTCCACAACCTGCTCGGTGACACCAACGCGGTCCACGTGGTTCTCGGACCGGACGGGCGGTGGCGCATCGAGGCGATCGTGGAGGGAGAATCCGTCCGGGAGGTCCTCAGCTACGTGCAGTTCGACCCCGAGGAGATGCGGCGCAGACTTCGCCAGGACGTCGAGAGCGGCATGGAAGAGGGTCGGCTGACCCTGTCGGAAGGCGCGAGGTTGCGCCGGTTCCTGGACGACAGCCTGCAGGGGTACACGTACCTCGAGTAAGTGTGGCATCGTTCCTGCATCCGGTGAATTGCGGTGGATCGGGGGGAGTCGAGATCCCGCGGTCTGAACGTCCCAACACCGGAAGGAGCTCGAGGAAATGAGCATGATGGAATTCAGGACCAGGGGGCTCGGAGTCGTGGCTGCCCTCGCCCTCGTCGGGGCGACCAGCGCCTGCAAGACCGTGAGCCCGGAAGAGATGGACCAGGGCCTCGCAGCGCTTCGCGCCGAGATGCAGCAGGAGATGCAGGCGGGTGATGAGCGGCTGGCCGCCGACATGGACGGCCGTTTCGCCGACATGGGTCGCCGCATGGCAGCCCTCGAAGCGGACCTCCAGCAGATGGAGCGTGACTTCGAGGTGCAGATCGCCCGGCTCGAGGACGAACTGCGCGTCAACGTCCCGGTGTACTTCGGCTTCGACGACGCGACGGTCGAGGCGGACGACGAGGCCGTTCTCGCCCGGTTCGGCAGCGTGGCCCAGAAGTACTACCCGGACGCCATGATCACCGTGGAGGGCTTTACCGATCCCGCGGGTGACGAGGCGTACAACCTCTGGCTGGGCGAGCAGCGCGCGAAGGCCGTGGCCGCGTACCTGGTCGAGCACACCGCCGTGGGCTCGGAGCGCGTCAAGGCCGTCAGCTACGGCGAAGACACGCGCCGCCTTGTGTCGAACGGCTGGGGCCCCGGCGCTGCCGGATGGGAGAACCGCCGCGTCGTGCTGGTCATCGACCACGACGGCGAGCCGCCCATGCTGGTATCCGAGGAGACCCCGTCGGGCGACTGACCCGTGGGGCGGGACACGACCGGCCGAGGCCGGCGCGCAATCCACGAGGGCCGTCGGGACTCACCGGCGGCCCTCGTTCCGTTCAGGGGCTGACGTCAGTAGAGGTATCCGAGGCCGATATGGATCGGTACGCACCCGAGCGCGCCGGCGAGGAGGCAAAGTCCACGGCGCCCGGAATACGCAGAGTGACCTGCCCCGGTCTTTCCCCGAGCCGCGGCATGGACCATCGTTGGCCGTCGCGACCGAAACCTGACCCCGCCGAACGTGCCGCACGTACCGCTCTTCCAGCCCGACCCCCGGCTCTTCCCGTTCCGGTCCCGCTGGTTCGAGAGCCGGGTCGGCCCCGTCCACTACCTGGACGAGGGTGTCGGAGAGCCGATTCTCTTCCTGCACGGCAACCCGACGTGGAGCTTCCTGTATCGCGGCATCGTCATCCGGCTCCGGAAACGCTTCCGGTGCATCGCACTCGACTATCCGGGCTTCGGCCTTTCCGTGCGACCCACGTCGGGGTACGAGTACACGCCGGGCGAACACGCCGGAATCGTCCGCGATCTCGTGCAGCACCTCGATCTGAAGGGGCTGACGGTGATGGGGCAGGAGTGGGGCGGCCCCATCGGCCTGCGCGTGGCAGCCGACGAGCTCGCCCGCGTTCGTGCCCTCGTCATGGGCAACACGTGGTTCTGGCCGCTCGACTCCATTCAGGGCAAGGCGTTCGCGTATCTCACGTCGATGGCGCCGATGCAGTCGCAGATCGTCAACCGCAATCTGCTCGTCGAGAAGGTGATGCCCCTCGGCGCGAAGTTTCCTTTCCCTGAGGAAGTGATGCACCAGTACCGGGAGGCGATGCCCACGCCGGGCAGTCGGATGGGCGCCGCGGAACTCGCCGCGCAGCTCACAAGCGCGACCCGGTGGCTCGCCCAGCTCGAGGCCGACGTCCGCGGCCGACTCGTGAACGTGCCCCTGCTGCTCACCTGGGGCCTGCACGACCTCATGTACACGCGCCCGTTCATGGAGCGGTTCCGCGACACCTTCCGGCAGGTGCGGGTCCAGAGACTCGACGCGAAGCACTACATCCAGGAAGACGCCCCGAAGGAGATCTCCGCCGCCATCGAGGAATTCCTGACATCCCCGCCGTCGTTCGCGGGCGGAGCGACCGGAGCGTGATCCCGCTGGTCGTCGGCGTCGGCGGCGCGCTCGGCGCCGTGGCGCGCTGGTACGTGACCGACTGGATCCGTCACCTCGCGGGTGCGCAGATCCCCTGGGGCACCATGGCGGTGAATGTGCTCGGCTCGCTGGCGCTCGGCTTCCTGATGGTGTGGCTGCAGGCGCGCGCGCCCTCTGCCCAGATCCGCGAGCTGATCGGTGTCGGCTTCCTGGGCTCCTTCACGACCTTCAGCACCTACAGCTACGAGACCGTGGCCCTGGTGCGCGCGGGAGAAGTCTGGCGAGCCGGCGGGTACGCGCTGGGCTCGCTGGCACTCGGAATCGTCGCGGTGCTCGCTGGCGCCCTCCTGGCAACGGCGTTGTTCGCCCGTAGCTGACGACGTGCACAAGCGACGCTCCACGGTTTCGAACGCCCTCACCATGAACGCCGCCGTCCCGGCCTGCCCCGTGAACCGTCGCGGACGCCGCTTCGCCTCCCCGGTCTTCGTCACCGCAGCGCTCGTCCTCCTCGCGCCGGCCAGCGGAGCTGCACAGTCCGTGTGGGTGCGGACGCTCGGCCCGGCAGGTCCGCTGGAGGGGACCCGGGTCGAGGCGTCCGGACAGAGAGTGCTGACGGACAGCGCCGGCATGGCCCGCCTCCGCCTTCCGCTCGGGACCCATACCGTCACGGCCACGCGCATTGGCTTCGCCACCGAGTCGATGGAGGTGGTCCTGTCCCAGACCGGAGACACGACCCTGGTGATCCGGATGCGGGAAGAAGCCATCGAAGGCGAGGAGATCGTGGTGACCTCGACGAGAAGTGAGCGGCGCATCGAGGAGGAGCCGATTCGCATCGAAGTGGTGTCCCGCGAGGAAGTGGAGGAGAAGGTCCTCATGACGCCGGGCGACATCTCCATGCTCCTGAACGAAACCTCGGGGCTCCGGGTGCAGCCGACGGCGCCTTCCCTCGGAGGCGCGAGCGTACGGATCCAGGGCCTGCGGGGCCGTTACACGCAGATCCTGTCCGACGGCCTGCCGCTCTACGGGGGCCAGGCCGGCGCCCTGGGTCCACTGCAGGTGCCCCCCATGGACCTCGCGCAGGTGGAAGTCATCAAGGGTGCCGCGTCGGCTCTGTACGGCCCCACGGCGCTGGGCGGAGTGGTGAACCTGATCTCGCGGCGGCCCGAGCCGGCGCGCGAGCTGTTGCTCAATCAGAGCACGCTCGATGGCACGGACCTGGTGGGATGGCTGGCCGATGAAGTGGGGGAACGCTGGGGTTACACATTGCTGGCCAGCGCCCATCGGCAGGACTTTGCCGACGTGGACGCCGACGGCTGGGCCGACGTTCCCCGGTTCCAGCGCCTGTCGGTCCGCCCCAGGCTCTTCTGGAACGATGACCGTGGCACCTCCGTGATGGCCACGGTCGGCGGGATGACGGAGGACCGCACCGGGGGTACCCTGCCCGAGCGCGTGACCCCGGAAGGCCTGCCTTTCACCGAGTCTCTGGACACCCGTCGCTTCGACGGAGGATTACGGGTCCGCCGGTTGCTCGGAAGCAGCCGCGTCCTCACCGCGCGCGCCTCGGGTTTCGTCCAGGGCCACGAGCATCGCTACGGATCCACGGTGGAGGACGACGAGCACCGGACGGGCTTCGCCGAGCTCGCTCTGTCCGGTCACGACGGCCGCCACCTCTGGGTGCTCGGGCTGGCATTTCAGCACGACGCCTACGAGAACGCCGGCCTCCCGGCTTTCGACTTCGCCTACAGGGTCCCGTCCGTATTCGCCCAGGACGAACTCGCCCTGTCCGGATGGCTCACGGTCGCGGGCAGCGTCCGATGGGATCAGCACAACCGGTTCGGCGGTGCTCTCAGTCCACGCCTCTCCTTCCTGGCCCGCACCGGAGAGTGGACCACCCGCCTCTCGGGTGGCACGGGCTTCTTCGCCCCGACCCCCTTCACCGAGGAGACCGAGGCGGTGGGGTTGAGCCGGGTGACCGCCCCCGCGGGGTGGACTCGCGAGGAGGCCCGGAGCGGTATGATCGACGTGGGCCGGCAGATCGGTCCCGTCGAGTTCAACGTGAGCGCCTTCACATCTCTCATCGACGCCCCCCTTCAGACGGTCCGGAGCGACAGCGGGCTCCTCACCGTCCGAAACGGCGACGATCGCGTCCACACGTGGGGAACGGAGGTCTTCGCGGCGCTTCGCACCGGACCATGGCGACTCGTCGGCTCGCACAGCTATCTGCGGTCCACCGAGCCGGACCCGGGCGACACGGCACGCCGCGAGGTCCCCCTCACGCCCCGCCACTCGGCTGGCCTCATCGGCGCCTACGAGCAGGAGGGCCGGGGCCGAGTCGGGATCGAGGCATACTACACCGGGCGGCAGGAGCTCGACGACGACCCGTACCGGGACGCGTCGCGGCGTCACTTCATCCTCGGCTTCCTCGTGGACCGCAGGCTGGGCCGCTTCCGGGTCTTCCTGAACGCCGAAAACGTCCTGGATACCCGCCAGACGCGCTGGGCGCCGCTCGTCCGTCCGGGTCGCACACCGGACGGCCGCTGGCTGACCGACGTGTGGGCTCCGCTGGAAGGGCGGGCCTTCAACGCCGGGATCTGGCTCAGCCTCTGAGCCGCGTGCGGGCCTCGCGGTGCGCCCCCCGCAGGGAGGGCTCCGTGGGCCGCATCCGGGCAGGAAGGCGGAACGCAGACGCCCCGCTCGCGTCGGCGATCGGGGCGCAGGACACCTTGAGGGTGCAATGGTCGCTGCAGGACTCGAACCTGCGACATCTACGATGTGAACGTAGCGCTCTACCAGCT
>Ga0222714_10004268_pt1 | contig 14110 bp, 14 predicted proteins | sample C33_3DmetaG_FD_165048 | JGI IMG/M metagenome (GOLD analysis project Ga0222714, IMG submission 165048) | Estuarine water microbial communities from San Francisco Bay, California, United States - C33_3D | ecosystem: Environmental > Aquatic > Marine > Unclassified | place: USA: California... | reverse complement strand
CTGCGTCATGCGGCGGGCATGCAGATCGCCGTGCAGCAGGCGGCGCGCCGCATCGTCGGCGATGACATCTTCCGGCCCGACCTTGCAGCCGTCGAGTTTCACCGCGGCGATGGCGCCATGCCCCCAGCGTGCGTGGGCGCCGCCGTCACCGAAAGCCGGCAATTCCTCATCGATCGACACGCCTTTGGCGTCACTGCCGATCAGCACCGTAACGCTGCCGGAACCGTCCTCGATCTTGGCCTGGACTATGAACATTCCGGCCACCGGCGCATTCGACACGAACGGCGCCAGCCCATTGATCACCCAGCCCTTGCCGTCCCGCTTGGCCGAAACTTCCGGCGTTCCGGCCGGGGCATCCTCTTCGGACAATGCCTGGTGGTAGCTCCAGCCGCGACCGATATCGGCATCCCGCGCGATCAGCGCCAGGTGAAAACGCTCACCGCCCTCGAATTTGCCCATCCAGCGCTTGCGCTGGTCATCGTTCATCGCAGCGTGCGCCGCGCGCGCGAGCAGCGACGTCTCGCCCAGCACTACGGCAAGGTCGACATCGCCGACTGCGATCTCTTCGAGCAGCACGCAGGATGTCAGCAAGTCGGCGCCGGCACCGCCGGCCTCCTCGGGCAGCGCCAGGCTGCGCAAACCCATCTGCGACAGCTGGTCGAGAAAATCCGTCATCAGCGGTTTCTCGAACGGTTCCAGCCGCTTGGGATCAATAGCTGCGGGTTTCAGTTCCTGATTGACGAAATCGCGCAGGGCATCACGGAATTCGATCTGTTCGGGTGTCAGTTGCAGGTCATACATGATGCTTTGGTTCCTCGGTCTGTAATGGAATGGCCGCGCGGATGCGGCCGAACAAGCAGCGTCCGATCATGCCGAAAACAGGCATTCGCGGCAACCGTACAGGCGGGCCGGGCCACGATACGGACGCAAACTACGACGGTCAGACCAGCCCGCGCGCGATGCCGCCATCGACCAGTATCGACTGGCAGGTGACGTAACTGGTCTTGTGCGAAGCCAGAAACACCACCATCGGCGCGATCTCCCCAGGCTCTCCGAAGCGTCCCATAGGGATTTCATGGGAAAACTCGCGGATGATTTCTTCCGCCGGCACACCGCGTTCCCGGGACAACGCATCGATGCGCTTGGTCCACAACCCTGTCATCGTGCGGCCGGGGGAAACCGAATTGACGCGGATGTTGAACGGCCTGAACTCGACGCCCAGCGTTTTCACCATCGCGATCAGTCCGGCCTTGTGTACGTTCGACACCAGTTGGTGCGGATAAGGCATGCGCGGTCCGGCAGCACCCAGGATCACGATGCGCCCGCCCTTCGCCGATTTTTTCAGCGGCTCCAGTGCGGCGCGGATCGCACGCACCGTACCCATGATGTTGAATTCGTAGTTCGCATACCAGGCATCGTCATCCAGTTCGCCGAAGAGCGCGCGCTGACTGCCGCCGACCGCGGAGACCAGGATATCGAGAGTGGGCGCCTCTTTCCTGAGCCATTCCTGCAGCGCGGTAACCTGCGCCGCAACAGTTACATCTGCGGCAAACCACTTCACCGGTCGCCCGGTCGCCTGCTCAAGCTGCACTGCGGCCTGCTTCAGCTTCTCCGCATTGCGCGAACAGATCAACACATTGGCACCTTCTTCGAGCAGCGCCCGTGCGCTGGCAAAACCGATGCCCTCACTGGCACCGATTACCAGCGCCGTTTCACCGCGAATACCCAGATCCATGAACGTTTTGCCTTATTCGATTTTGGCGCCGGTCATCCTGATCAGCTTGCCGTATTTTTCATAATCGGATTTGAGCGCCGCGTTGAACTGGTCAACCGTACCCGGCGCCGGATCCAGCGCCGTGTGCTCGAGTTTCTGGATCACGTCAGGCAATGTCAGCGCCTTGTTGATTTCGGCATTCAGCCGCTCGATCACCGGTTTCGGCGTTGCAGCCGGCGCGAACACGCCGATCCACGGGCTCATTTCGTACCCCGGGACCCCTGCCGAAGCGATGGTCGGCACGCCTGGCAAGGCCTTGCTCGGCCTGGTCGATCCCAGTCCCAATGGACGAAGCTTGCCGTTGCGGATGTGGGTGATGACGGTGCCGATCGTGGCAAACGACGCCTGCGTCTCGCCCGCCATCAGCGCGGTCACCTGCGGCGCGCCACCCTTGTACGGCACGTGGGTGATGTCAATGCCGGCCATCGAAATCAGCAGCGCCATCTGCAGGTGGGGCGCGCTGCCGTTGCCCGAGGATGAGTAATTGATCTGACCCGGGCGCGCTTTCGCCAGCGAAATGAATTCCTTCACCGATTTCACCGGCAGCGAAGGATGCACCGTCAGCACGCCGGGCTGCGCCGAGAGCATGCCGACGCCGGTGAAATCCTTCAGCGTGTCATACGCCAGTTTTTTCCCGTAGATGTGTGCATTGCCGACGTGCGTTGTCGAATGAACCATGATGGTGTAACCGTCGGGCGCTGCTTTGGCCACCACGTCGGCGCCGATCGAACCTGATGCGCCGCCGCGGTTGTCGATGACGAACTGCTGGCCCAGCGCCTCGCCCACTTTCTGCATGACGATGCGGCCGACCACGTCGTTCGATCCGCCCGGCGGCCAGGGAATGACCACGCGCACCAACTTGGAAGGATAAGCCTGTGCCTGTGCCAACGCAGGACAGAGCACGGCTGCGGCTAGCGCCAGGCAGGCGCGCGTCAGAAAGGTATTCATCATGGTCTCCAGCAAGGAAATGCGGCAATCGCCCGAGGTCGGCAGATTATGCGCATTTGCATGCGACACCACAACGCAGCGCCAAGAAAAAAACCGGCATCGCTGCCGGCTTTTTCAACATGTGGTCGCGGGACCGATCAGTCGGCAGTAGCGCCAGTTTCCTTGATCAGCCTGGCGTACTTGTCGTAATCCGACTTCAGCCGTGCGTTGAACTGTTCCGGTGTCATGAACATCGGATCGAGCGTCTGCGCGCTGAGCTTCTCTGCGACAGCCTTATCCTTCAGTGCCTTCTGGATCTCGGCATTGAGTCGGTCGACGATCGGCTTGGGCATGGCGGCAGGTGCCAGCGCACCGACCCAGGCCGTGAACTCGTAGCCCTTGACGGTTTCGGCAATGGCCGGCACATCCTTGAACTGCGGAATGCGATCATCCGAGGTCACTGCGACCGGGCGCAGCCGCTTGGAGCTGATATGTGGAATCACCGAACCCACCGTGGCAGTCATCGCCTGGACTTCGCCGGAAGAAATAGCGATCGCAGCCGGCCCGCCACCCTTGTAGGGCACGTGAATCATCCTGGTTTTGGTCATCGAGTTGAGCTGCGCCATCGCCAGGTGCACGAAACTGCCGCTGCCCGACGAAGCATAGGTGAGTTCACCGGGCCGTTTGCGGCCGAGTTCGATGAATTCCTTGACCGTCTTCACCGGCAGCGAGGGATGTACCACCAGCATGCCGACCTGGCGACCCAGCGGGGAAATGCCGGTGAAATCCTTCAGCGTGTCATACGGTACTTTCTTGTAGAGATGCGGGTTCGACACATGGGTTGTCGAGTGCACCATGAAGGTATATCCGTCGGCCGGGCCTTTGGCCACCACGTCGGAGCCGACGATGCCGGAAGCGCCGCCCCGGTTGTCGACGATGACCTGCTGGCCGAGGTTGTCGGACATTTTCTGTGCAACGATGCGACCGGCAATGTCATTGGCACCGCCAGGGGGCCAGGCAATGATCATCCGGATCGGTTTGGCCGGATAGGCCTGGGCATGTACCAGGGCAGGCACGCACAGTGTCGCCAGCAGCGCCAGTAGTGAACGCGAAACTGAGAAATTCATCGGAATCTCCAAGCTAGGGTTAACGCCGCAGAACGGCGGTCCGGCGGATTATAGCTGCGAATCGCGCACAGCCCCGGGGCCGCAAACCAAAAAAAAGCCGGCACGAGGCCGGCTTTCCCGCAAGCGCAGCAGGGTCAATCGACGCGTGCGCCGCTGATCTTCACCACCTTGGCGTACTTGTCGTAATCGGACTTGATCCGCGCCGCGAATTCTTCCGGCGTCATGTGCATCGGATCCAGCGTCTGTGCTACCAGCTTGGCGGCCACCTGCTTGTCAGCGAGTGCCTTGCCCAGCGCGGCGTTCAGGGTATCCACAATCGCCTTGGGCGTTCCCGCCGGCACGAAGCTGCCGACCCAAGCAGTGAACTCATAACCGGGCACGAACTCGGCGATCGCGGGCACTTCCGGGAACTGCGTGGTGCGCTTGTCGGAACTGACACCCAGCGGACGAACACGCTTGGACTTGAGGTGCGGTGTCAGCGAACCTATCGTCGCCAGCATGGCCTGGGTCTCGCCGCCGACCAGCGCGGTGCCGGCCGGGCCACCGCCCTTGTACGGCACATGGATCATCTTGATATTCGCCATCTCGGCCATCAGCGCCATCGACAGATGCACGAAGCTGCCGTTGCCTGCAGAACCGTAGACAATTTCGCCGGGCCGTTTTTTTGCCAGCGCAACAAAATCCTTGCCGGTCTTGGTTGGCATCGTCGGATGCACCACCAGCATGCCCACCTGCCGCGCCAGGGGGGTCAGGCCGATGAAGTCCTTGAGCACGTCGTAATTGAGCTTCTTGTAGAGATGGGCGTTGGCGACATGGGTCGTGGACTGAACCATGACGGTATAGCCGTCGGGCGGGCTCTGCGCAACGATTTCCGATCCGATCTGACCCGCAGCACCACCCCTGTGGTCGATGATGAACTGCTGCCCCATGATCTCCGACATCTTCTGGAACACGATGCGTCCGGTCACGTCGTTGGAGCCGCCCGGGGGGAACACGATGACCACGCGCACGGGCTTGTCAGGGTACTTCTGTGCTATCGCCGCCAGCGGTGCAGCCAGGGTGATCGCCAGCACAACAGCCGCCAATTTGAATACTCGGCTCATGTTTCTTCTCCTCGCGTTGTTGTATTTCAACCTGCATTATCCCCGCAAAACTCGCCATCAATCAATCATGAATTCCCCGCATTCCTGACGCGGGATAAAATGCACACTCATAGTGCGCACACCAGCCTCACAGATTGACGCGGTGCCGCATCCTCTAAACGGAGCTCATCAATGGCATTACCCCTGGATGGTGTAACCGTACTCGACCTGACTACTGTCATGGCCGGCCCCTACTGCACCATGGTGCTCGGTGACATGGGCGCCAGTGTCATCAAGGTTGAAAATTTCCCCGAGGGCGACGGCTCACGGCGCTTCGAACCCAAAATCAACGACGAGTCCTACTGCTTTGCGGTACTCAACCGCAACAAGAAAAGCGTCGGCATCAACATGAAGGATCCGCGCGGCAAGGAAATCTTCATGAAGCTCGCCGCGAAAGCGGACATCATCACCGAAAACTTCCGCCCCGGCGTCGTAAAGAAACTGGGTATCGACTACCAGACCGTCAGCGTCTTCAATCCAGGCGTCATCTATGCCTCGATGTCGGGCTTCGGCCAGACCGGTCCCTATGGCCACAAGGGCGGCTTCGACATCGTCGCCCAGGGCATGTCAGGCATCATGATGATGACCGGTTACCCCGGCGGCCGCCCGGCCAAGGTCGGCATCGCGATGAACGACATCTCCAGCGGCGTCACTGCACTATACGCCATCCTCGGCGCCTACATCGGCAAGCTGAAAAGCGGCAAGGGCCAATACCTCGAAACCTCACTGCTGGAAGGCGGACTGGCATGGACGCACTGGGAATCCGGCGCGTATTTCGGCGGCGGCGAAGAACCCGCGGCCACCGGCACGCGCCATCGCCGCTCCACGCCCTACCAGGCCTACAAGACGCAGGACGGTTATGTCACCGTCGGCGCCAATAACAACAAGCTGTGGAACAACTTCTGCACCATCACCTGCAACAAGCCGGAATGGCTCACCGACCCGCGCTTCAAGGACCTGCCATCACGACTGAAAAACATCGACGTGCTGGAAGTCGAAATCGAAAAAGTGTTTGCGAAGAAACCGACCGCTTACTGGGTCGAAAAACTCGACGCGGCTGCGGTTCCCGGCGGTCCGGTGTATACCTACGCGCAGATCCTGGATGACCCGCACATCAAGGCGCGCAACATGGTGGTGGAAATCGACCACCCGAAAATCGGCCGCATGAAATCACTGGGGCTGCCGGTCAAATCCAGCGGCGAGCTGACCTCTATCCGCCAGCCTGCACCTTGGCTGGGCCAGCACACCGAGGAAACCGTGCGCGCATTGGATTACAAGGAAGCCGACATCGCCGCGTTGTTCAGTGCCGGCGTGCTCTACGACAAGTATCGCGCCGGATAACCACCTACAGGGAGTTCATTCGATGTCCACTGCATGGTTGTTGCTGCTCGCCGCTGGCTTGCTGGAAGTGGTGTGGGCCATTGGCCTCAAGTACACCGCAGGCTTCTCCCGCCTGTTACCCAGTGCAATCACCATTGCGGCGATGATCGGCAGCGTCTGGCTGCTGGCCCTGGCGCTGAAATCCATTCCCGTCGGCACCGGCTATGCGGTGTGGACCGGCATCGGCGTCATCGGCACCGCCATCCTCGGCATGGTGCTTTTTGCGGAACCGGCCACCTTTGCGCGCATTGCCTGCATTGCGCTGATCGTCACCGGAATTTTCGGATTGAAGCTGGTTTCGGTCAACGGCTGACAAAGCCGGATCAAGCCGGTTCGTCCATCACGCCTTCGAGTTCACAGCGGTCACGGCCGCGGGTAACGGTCAGGCTGCCCCTGATCTTGCCCTCCATGCCGCAGAATCGTTCGCGATCGATGTTGCGAAACATGAATTTCACCGAACGCCGGTTGTAGTTGATGAGGAAAGCGCCCTTTTCCTCGTTGAGCGTGACCAGCGTAACCCCGGCGCCATCCTTCCAGTCGCTGAACGCATCATCACGCACGATGTGCACCGAACAGGTGCGCGGTTTCCACTTGGAATAATAGGCGATGCTTTTGACCAGCCCGCCAACCAGTTCGACGGCGATGCGGGCATGGCGGTCTTCGCTGCCCAGTTTGCAGGACAACTTCTCAAGCCTGCCGCGCAGGCCCTTGTGTGCTACAGCCGCCGGCTTGTCGCCGCCCGTACCCTTTTTGCCGCCCTTGTAATGCACCACCACACGGTCCTGCGCCCTGGCCAGTGCCGCCGCATCGGCTTTGGCGCGCTCCGCGGCCTGCTTTTTCACCAGCTCGGCCTTCGCCTGTTCCTCCGGCGAGGGTGGCGGCAATTTTGCCGAAACGGTACCCGCGACACAGCACAGGCAAAGGACGGACATCAGTTGCAGCAGGCGATGAGGTTTCATGAAATTTCCAGACACTCCCGATCTGTCTGTTGCCGCAGCAGCGGCTCATTCCTTCATTTACGCAATAAACCGGCGCAGTGCTTTCGCCCGATAGACGATAACACTGCGCCGGCACTGACCAACTGATGTCTAGTGCGCTACGGCGCCGACATCCTTGACCACTTTGGCCCAGCGATTGTGCTCCGATTCCCAGAACTTGCGGAAGTCCTCGGGCGATTTGCTGGTAATTGCCGCCGAGCTGGCGGTATCCAGCCGCTTGATCACCGTCGCATCCTTCATCGTGTTCACGACGGCCGGAAACAGCCGGTCGACCACCGCTCGCGGCGTGCCCTTGGGCACGTACACCGCCTGCCAGGATCCAACCACATGGTCGGGATAACCGAGTTCCTTCATTGTCGGCGCTTCCGGCACCGCACTCAGACGCTCCGGCGCCACGACTGCGAGCACGCGCATGCGGCCCTGGCGCACGTAGGGCAGCAGTGATGCCGAAGTCAGCATGGTCAGCGGCACCTCGCCGGTGGCCACAGCAAGCGATGCACCACTGGCCCCGCCCTTGTAAGGTACCATGGTGATCTTGGTTCCGGCCTGCTGCTGGAACAATTCGAATGCGAGGCGCGAATTGCTGCCTGCACCGGAAGCAGAAAAATTGAGTTGCCCCGGACGTGCCTTGGCGAAGGCAATCAGCTCCTTGATGGATTTCACCGGCAACGACGGATGGACCACCACCATGCCCGGCACATCGACCACCTGGGTAATGCCGATAAAGGCATCCAGCGGCTTGACGCGGAACTTCGGGAACACCGAGGCGTTGATCGACATCGTGCCGATGTTGCCGAGCAGCGCGGTATAGCCGTCGGGCGTCGATTCGGCAGCGACTTCGACGCCGATGTAACCCGAAGCCCCGGTGCGGTTGTCGATGACGATCTGCTGCCCGATTTCCGAGCCCAGCTTGTCCTGAATGATGCGCGCGACAAAGTCAGATGCGCCGCCCGGTGCAAAAGGCACGACCAGACGTACCGGACGTTCAGGATAGCCCGCTGCCTGACTGCTGCCGGCAAAAGCGGCAATCGCCGTAAACGCCGCAGTGAAAATGAAACGCGAAGCTCGCTGCATGGTGTTTTCTCCTCGTTATGTTGTATGACCCTGGGGGCCGTATCAGGGAGCAACACCCATGCAGGGCCCTGTCCCGTAACAGTTTCGACTCCATCGGAGCCGGGAAGTTCGCCGCGTCTATGCGCGGCTGAACACTGCGGGACTATTGTAGGGCCATTTCAGCGTGACTCAAAGCGCTGCAACGATCGCGTCCCCCATCTGCTTCGTGCCGGCCTTGCCACCGAGATCGCCGGTCAGATTTTTTGCCTCGGCAATCACGCGATCGACTGCGGCATCGATGAGCGCTGCAGCAGCCGTCGCCTTGGAGTCGTTGCGCGTGCGTCCCAGCCACTCGAACAGCATCTTGCCCGACATGATCATCGCGTACGGATTGGCGATGTTCTTGCCGGCAATGTCCGGTGCCGAGCCGTGTGTGGCCTGGGCCATTGCCTGCTTCTCGCCGACCACCAGGCCCGGCGCCAGCCCGAGGCCGCCGACCAGTCCCGCGCCGAGATCGGTCATGATGTCGCCGAACTGGTTGGTGGTGACCACCACGTCATATTGCTGCGGGCGCATTACCGCTTTCATCGCGAAACCGTCGATCAGCACTTCCTCGAACTCGACGTCGGGATAGTTCTTCGCCATCTTGCGGCATTCCCGGGCAAACATCCCGCACACCAGCCGGTACACCGGCTCCTTGTGCAGTGCAGTGACCTTCTTGCGCTTGCGCGTACGCGCGATGTCGAACGCCTCCTTGGCGACCCGGCTCGCGCCCTTGCGTGTCACCACGCGCATGCCGACGGCAATGTCCTCGTTGGGCTGGAATTCACCGGCGCCGGCAAACACCACGCTGCCGGACTGCATGCCTTCGGTCGTCTCGCGCAGGAACACGATATCGACGTCCTTGTGCAGCGACGGCAAGTTGGGATACGACTTTACCGGCTTGACGTTGGCGAACAGCTCGAATTTCTTGCGCAGCGGCGGGTTGATCCAGGTGTCGTCGTTGCGCGGATAGGCATTGTGGCCGATTGGCCCCTGCACCCAGCCGTCAACGGTCTTCAGCGTATCCACCGTCACCTGCGGCATGGTGTGGCCGTGGGTTTCATGGCCTTTCCTGCCGATCGGCAGCGGCAGCCATTCGATCTGCACGCCCGCTTTCGCCGCGGCCGCCTTCATCACCTTGACGCATTCCGGCACCACTTCCAGCCCGATGTCGTCGCCCTCGAGTATTCCCAGTTTGTACACTTCAGTTCCTCTCCGCTTTGTTGTTGCTTATTCGGTAATGCCACCGATCTGGCTGACGACTTTCGCAAATCGCGCGTTCTGTTCCTTCATGAACACCGCAAATTCTTCGGGCGAAGCGCTGACCACCACTTCGGAACCGCTGTCGTTGATGCGCCTGATCACGTCTGCGTCCGCCATCGCCTTAATTGTGGCCGCGAACAGCCGGTCGATCACCGGACGCGGCGTGCCGGTCGGAAAGTACACGCCCTGCCACGACCCGGTCTTCATGTCCTTGTAGCCCAGCTCGGGCATCACCGGCACGTCGGGCAGCGCGGCCACGCGCTTTCCCGCGGAAATGCCGAGGATTTTCATCTTGTTGTTGCGCACATGCGGCATCACCGAGGCCAGGCTGACAAACGCGACGTCGACTTCACCGATGAGCAGCGCAGTGGCGGCGGCGCCGGCGCCGCCCTTGTACGGAATATGTGCAACATCGATCCCGGCCAGGCGCATGAACTGCTCTATTTCCAGCCGGCCGTTGCTGCCGGCGCCGGCCGACCCGTAATTGAGCTTGCCCTTGCGCGCCTTGGCGAAGGCGATGAACTCGCGCATGTTTTTGACCGGCACCGAAGGATGCGCAGCCAGGCCCACCGGAACATCGACGACCTGGCTCACGGCGACGAAATCGCGCACAGTGCGCACCGGGAATTTCGGATAGATGCTCGGATTGATCGCCATCGTGCCGATGTTGCCGAGCAGGAAGGTATAGCCGTCGGCCGGTGCCTTGGCGGCGACTTCGACGCCGATGTTGCCGGATGCGCCGGCACGGTTGTCTATCAGGACCTGCTGTCCGAGTTCCTGCTGCAGCTTGGGCTGGATCAGCCGGCCGACAAAATCCGATGCCCCGCCCGGCGCAAACGGAACTATCATCCGCACCGGCCGCGACGGATAGCTGTCGGCGGCCTGGACCGGCGCCGCCATCGCCATTGCAACCACACATCCCAGTAAACCCTGGAGTCTGATGTTCATGTATGTCCTGTATTGGTAAATTCGCGATGAAACCGGACTAGCGCGCATGACGCCGCACGGCATCCGCCAGCATCGGATAGGCACTGACCGCACTCGGCATGCCGAGCACCGGCACCGAGCGCACCCAGTCGGGATTGAGCTGCTTGATCGAAGTCACGCCCATCAGTCCCAGCGCCGTGCGCACCTCGATTTCCATCAATTCCAGCATGCGCGCTACGCCGGCCTCGCCGTCCGCAGTCAGTGCCCAGCCCAGCAGCTTGCCCACGCCCACGGCCCGCGCACCCAGGCAGAGCGCCTTGACCACGTCGGTACCGCGCAGGATGCCGCCGTCGACGACGACTTCCGCGCGGCTGCCCACGGCCTTGACCACTTCCGGCAGCACTTCGATGCTGCCCTGTGCATGGTCGAGCTGGCGTCCGCCGTGATTCGACACATAGACCACATCGGCGCCGTGTTCGACGGCGAGCACCGCATCCTCAGCCGTGGCGATGCCCTTGGCGATCAGCGGCAGGCCGACGCGCTCTTTCATCCACACCAGATCCTTCCAGTTCAGGCTGGCCTGGAACGACTGGTCGCCGAATTCCTCGCGCACCGGCAGTTCACTGACGAGGTCGCGCTCGCGCCTGCCGTAGAAGTTGCGGTCCACGGTCACGCACAGTGCGCCGTAGCCTGCGGCCTTGACGCGATCAAGCACACCTTCGACCCAGCCGCGGTCGCCGCGCACATACAACTGGAAGATCAGCGGCTGTTTGACCGCCGCCTGTGCCGCTTCGAGGCTAGGCTTGGCCGCGGTGGCGATGAAGGCCTGGGTACCGCGCGACACCGCGGCGCGCGCGACCGCCGGCCCGCCTTCATGGTGCACCTTGCTGAGGAATCCGCCGACCGGCGCTGGAAACACCGGAAACGCCATCGGCTGGCCGAGCAGCGAAGTGCGCAGGTCAATGTTGCGCACGTCGACGAGCACGCGCTGGCGCAGCGCCAGCGCATCCAGCGCGGCACGGTTGCGGCGCAGCGTGGTTTCCGAATCGGCACCGCCGACCAGGTGATCCCATACCGCAGGCGTCAGCTTGCGCCAGGCGGCAAGTCCGATCTGCTGCAGTGATTCGAATTGCGGCGCCGGCGGCTTGCCGCCGGTCTTGACGGCGCGCAGCTTCGGTTTTGCAGCGGTTTTGCGTTTGGATTTTGCGGCAACGGCCATTGTTACGACTCCAGTGTGGAAACGCCGGTCTTCCCGGAATTCTGTTAAATAATAAATTTAAACAATAACTTATAAATTCATGCAAAAAATTGCCTGAATCAGCGGTTAATCAGAAAGCGCTTTTCCCAATCCTCGACATCCGCCAGGTCCAGCACCTCGTTGTATTCCTTCAGCGACAACATGCGGCTGCGCACGCTGTCGATGTTGCCGTCGCGCTTCAGCGCGGCAAAGGCTTCCGCCATCGCAAAGCCGGCAATGGCGCGACCGAGTCCGGGAAAAATCGCGATGCGGAAACCCAGACCCTCGATCTCCGGCACCGACAATGCCCCCAGCTTGCCGCCGCCGTCGATGTTGACCAGGCATGGCGCGCCGGATTCCGCAGTCACCCGCTTCAGGTCTTCGAGTATGGTCGGGCTGTTTTTCAGTTCGACGAACACCACGTCGGCGCCGGCCTTGCGATAAGCCTGGCCGCGACGGATCGCCTCGTCCAGTCCCAGGCCGCCGGCAGCGTCGGTGCGCGCGATGATGATGAAATCGGGATCGCGCCGTGCCGCCACCGCAGCCTCGATCTTGCCGACATGCTCCTCCATCGACACCACCGGGCGCGAACCCGGCAGATGGCCGCAGCGCTTGGGCGCGACCTGGTCTTCAATATGGATGGCGGCCACGCCGGCATTCTCGAATTCCTGCACGGTGCGGCGCACGTTGACTGCGTTGCCGTAGCCGGTGTCTGCATCGCAGATCAGCGGAATGTCGATGCACGCCGCGGCGCGGTGCGCATGCGCGGTGAACAGGGTCAGGTCGATCAGCCCGACGTCGGGCTGCCCGAGCAGCGACGCCGACACGCCGTTGCCGGTCATGTAGGCAGCCTCATACCCCGCCTGTTGCACCAATCGTGCGCCGTAGGCATCGTAAATGCCCGGCGCGACGATCATCCCGCCCTCGGTCAATCGTTTGCGCAACTTCTGTCTTACGGATAATTCTTTACCCACTCGATCACCCATTCACTTTCGCTTCAGATTTTCACAAACCAAGCTTTTTCTTCACCGCTTCCGTCTCCCGGACATCCTGCGCCAGTTGCACGCGAAACGCATCGGGACCCTGAAAGCCGTCGAGCTGGCTGACACGCTTGAGGTAAGCCTTCCACTCTTCCGTCTGCTGTGCCTTCTGCATCGCCGCCGCAAGACGCTCAACCACCGGACGAGGCGTACCGGCCTTGGCCATCATGCCGCGCCACTGGTAACGCACCACGTCCCAACCCTTCTCTTTATAAGTCGGCACATCGGGAAAATCATCCAGCCGCTTGTCCGCCGACACCGCCAGCACGCGCACTTTTTTCGCCTCGATCATCGGCTTGACGTTGCCGGGATTGGTGGCGGCGGCATCAATATGACCGCCCGATACCGCAGTCAGCGCAGGGCCACCGCCCGGATAGGGTATCCACGCGGTCTTGATTTTCGCGGCGCCCGAAAACACTTCCCAGGCCACGCGGTGCGAACTGATCGCGAACGGTCCGCCGACGTTGATGTAATCCGGTTTTTTCCGTGCGAATTCGACAAACTGGTCGATGGTCCTGAACGGCGTCGAAGTATGCACGATCAGACCGTAGGGATCGATTTGCGAGCGCGCGATCAGCTGCAGGTCGTCGGACTTGAACTGCGCGGTTTTTTCGCTGAACAGCGTGGCCAGCGTCAGCGTGTTGGCGGCGATGGTGTAGCCGTCAGCATTACCGCGCACCAGCGAGTTGACCATGATGATGCCGGAGCCGCCGGTGCGGTTTTCGACGACGACGTTCTGTCCCAGTTCGGGCACCAGCAGCTTCGCCATCGTCCGCGCATAGATATCCACCGGGGAGCCGGCCGCCGACCAGCACAGGATGGTCACCGGCCGTGCGGGCCAGTTTTGCGCAGTCGCAAACGCGGAAACACCTGCCAGCAGCAATGCCGCAACCAGTTGCCTCAATTGCATTTCATCCCCCTAGCCGGAAATCCGGCGATTACGCGGCTTTCATGTTGGCCGCGCTGTTGCACTAGGCAGCAATATTCCAGTCCGGATGCAATTGCAGGAACGGAATCAGCCCGCCCGCCTCCAGCAGCGATTGCACGGCCGCCGGCAACGGCGGTACTTCGCGAACAAGGTTGCGCGCCGCGACCGTAACCCGTCCCGCCGCGGCATCCACCTCGATGGCATCGCCGCCGGCCACTCCAGCAAGATCACACTCGATCAGCGGCAGGCCGTTGTTGATAGCGTTGCGAAAA
>Ga0222714_10004267_pt1 | contig 14110 bp, 13 predicted proteins | sample C33_3DmetaG_FD_165048 | JGI IMG/M metagenome (GOLD analysis project Ga0222714, IMG submission 165048) | Estuarine water microbial communities from San Francisco Bay, California, United States - C33_3D | ecosystem: Environmental > Aquatic > Marine > Unclassified | place: USA: California... | reverse complement strand
CATACGAGCCTGAACGCCGCCCTATAGCGCTCGAATATGTCAATGAAATCACGATACGTAACAAGCGCAATCTGGAAACAAACGATTTGGCCGAGCAAAAAGCATTTCGTGCGATGCTTAAAGAAACCACAATGAACCCGGCAAAGCGTCGCATTTATTTACTTCGTGCCTCCATGCTAGCCAGCCTTGGCGTTCATCAATAACCTCAATGATTGGTTGTTGAGTTTTTTTATTTTATATCAAAATGATAGTGTAACAGCCCCTGAGGCCTCGCCTGTAAAGGATTCAGATCATGTCACGCAAACTATTCGGTACAGACGGCGTGAGAGGCAGGGCCAATATCGAGCCCATGACTGGCGAAACAGCCCTTAGGTTAGCCATGGCCGCCGCAAGTGTATTTGCCCATCCCGGCGGGCAAAACACTGTCGTGATCGGAAAAGACACACGGCTATCGGGATACATGATGGAATCCGCCATGCTGGCAGGTTTTACTGCCATGGGTATGGATGTTGTTGTAACAGGCCCAATCCCGACCCCTGCTATTGCAATGCTAACCCGGTCACTTCGAGCAGACCTTGGCGTCGTGCTATCTGCCTCCCACAATCCGGCAACCGATACAGGAATCAAATTTTTTGGACCAGATGGCTACAAACTTTCTGATGAAATTGAAGCGAAAATTGAAGCCCAACTAGATACGTCAGCAAAAAACCTTGCCCCATCTGAGCAGCTCGGCCGAGCACGCCACCCAGAAGACTTGACCGGCAGATATGTTGAATACGCCAAAAGCGCTTTTCCGCGCGGTTTAACGTTAAACGGAATGCGAATTGTTATAGATTGTGCAAACGGAGCCGGATATAAGGCGGCACCAGCTGCATTCTGGGAACTAGGTGCAGAAATAATCGTTATTGGAAATAAACCTAACGGATTGAATATCAATGAAAATTGTGGCGCTACGCACCCTAGCAACTTAGCAGAAGAAGTACTTCGTCAACGCGCCGACTTAGGTGTTGCTTTAGATGGCGATGCCGACCGCGTGCAGCTAGTTGATGAAAAAGGGAGTTTAGTTGACGGTGATCAGTTGCTAGCGGTGATCGCAGACTCTGCATCAGCAGCTGGAACACTGAGAGGCGGTGGAATTGTCGCTACACTTATGTCTAACCTTGGGCTTGAGCAGCATCTTGCAGAGCAGGGGCTTGTTCTTGAACGCACCCAGATTGGCGACCGATATGTTGTTGAACACATGCGCTCCAACAAATTCAACATCGGAGGCGAGCAGTCAGGACATATTGTTCTGTCAGACTTCACAACGACAGGCGATGGTCTGATTGCTGGCCTACAGGCAGCAGCAGCTATACAGCAGGCTAACCGGCCAGCCAGTGAGGTACTTCATCGCTTCATACCAACTCCTCAAATTTTGAAAAACGTTCGGTATGAAGGGAACGAACCCTTAGAGCTGGCAACCGTAAAAGAGGCAATTAGGGATGCCGAAAATCGCCTAAGCAAGAAAGGCCGTCTTTTGATTCGGAAATCAGGAACTGAACCGCTTATCCGAGTTATGGCCGAAGGAGAGGATAAAAAACTAATATCAGAGGTTGTTGAAGAACTCGCAGACACAATCCAACGGAGTTAGCGCACATGACTGGTCGAGTTCTCATTGTAGCAGGTTCGGATTCCGGAGGCGGCGCTGGAATCCAGGCCGATATCAAAACCGTTACAGCCCTTGGCGGCTATGCCATGACAGCCATAACTGCTCTGACTGCACAGAATACACAAGGCGTCTTTGCAGTTCACGCACCCCCGCCCGAATTTGTGGCTGAACAGATCCGTGTAGTCCTTGACGACATTGGTGCCGACTGCATCAAAATCGGAATGCTGCACAATGTTGGAGTTATAGAAGCAGTAGCCGGTGCCCTGAAAGCATATGCTGCAGGAATACCTATTGTCCTAGACCCAGTTATGGTTGCCAAAGGTGGAGCCCCTTTATTAGAGAGCGAGGCTATAGAAGCATACAAGGCCGTGATGCCCAAGATGGCAACTCTCATGACGCCCAATCTTCCCGAGGCCAGTGTCCTAACAGGACGAGATATTCTGACAGCTGCAGATCAGGAAGCTGCCATAGAAGCTCTGCGCAGCCTTGGCGCAAAGGCCGTGCTGTTAAAAGGTGGACACCTTGAGGGTCATACAGTCAGAGATCTGCTGATAGAAAAGAAAACGGTAACCTCCTTTCAAAATGACCGGATCCAATCGCGACACACTCATGGCACCGGCTGCACACTTGCCTCTGCTATAGCTGGAGGGATTGCAGACGGCATGGAAATTTCCAAAGCGGTTGGTAGAGCTATTGCTTACGTCCTAGAAGCAATCAGGACAGCGCCAGGCCTAGGCGCAGGACACGGCCCCCTTAATCATGGCCTCACAACAAAACCTTTCCAAATTTGATCCGGAAAGAGCAACTAATAGATATGATTTTGTAATGAGTTTCTGAATCAAAACGCTAATCACCCTTTGGCAGCCTTTAATTCCAACCCCGCCAAACCAGAATTTACTGAAGATTTTCTTTTCACCAATAAGATAGGCTTACGGTCTGCCGCCCGAAATTCTTAAGTTGGCACCTGCTGTCCAAGACGCCTGTTCAGACAACAACCACACAATCCCCGCTGCTACCTCTTCGGGTTCGCCAACCCTTCCCATCGGTATACCCGGCCCCTGGCTTTCCAATTTTTCTAGAGGCGGCATATCGGTGCGAGTTAGACCTGGCGAAACAGTATTTACTCGAATTCCAATCCGGGCCAACTCAACGCCAAGGCCAATTCCCAGTGAGTTTACGGCGCCTTTTGAAACAGCGTAGAGAACATTCTCCCCGCCCCCACCCTGAGTAGCGGCGCCTGACGATACATTGACAATTGCTCCACCCCCCACCTTCAGCATCCGCGGAATTGCTGCCTGAATACACATCATGTAGCCAATGACGTTAACCTTCAGCACATCCTCCATATCTTGGAGACTTACATTTGAAAAAGACCCTCGTGGGCCTACAATACCAGCGTTATTGACTAGAGCATCAAGTCGGCCCCAGGTCCGATCTAATGTCTCAAACATTGTTTGGACAGCTGCCGGATCACCTGTATCAGCTTGGATAGTGATTGCTTCGCCGCCCGCGGCTTGAATAGTAGAAGCCGTCGCTTCTGCCGCTACCTGATCGTTTCGAAAATTAATAACAACTCGCCAACCTTGAGCAGCTAACATCCTCGCCGATGCAGCGCCTATCCCACGACCACCACCTGTGACTACTACTACCCTGCCAGCCATTTTGACCTCCCAATCGAACCACTGATCTAGGATACAATACAGCCTTCATGCGGTCACATGGTTGAAGGGGGCCTTGTCCGCGGGCTGAGTTCAGGGCATGACGATAGATTAAAATTTTAGGAGAAAGTATCGATGCGGTTTCCAGAAATACTGCTTTCTGCAGCAGTTGGAGGTGTTATCGGCTTCGCGGCAAGTGAGTACGCAGGCAGTCTAACAAGCTCCCCCCCTCAGGAAACCAACACTAAAGATGCAGTTTCTATGCAGCTTTCCGATCTAGGAATTACTAACAAAAGTTCTTTGGAGGACATTATTTCCATAGAGGTTTCTAAATTTCTGAACGAAAAACCCGAAGCCGTCGTTGCTGCCCTCGAAAAATACCAGGAAAACCAGGCGAAGATTGCGGAAGTTGAGCGGGTAAATACCTTACGCAGTCTTAAAGATGCCTTGCTTAACCAATCAAATGATCCCTCTCTCGGCGCTACCGCCGCAGAAGCCGACGTCACCCTTGTGGAATTTTTTGATTACCGTTGTGGCTACTGTAAGCGGGTACTTCCAAGTGTTATGGAATTGGCTAAGTCTGACAAAAAACTCCGTATCGTGATGAAGGAATTCCCAATTCTAGGCCCAGATTCATTGACAGCGTCCATTATTTCGTTGGCCTCGAACATGGTAAATCCTGATAAATACGGTGATTTACACGATCGTCTAATGCAACATCAGGGCCCCTACGACGAGGCAACATTACTGGCAATTGCAGCAGATGCTGGCTACGATCCCTCAAAGATTCAGGCTGCAATGACCGATAAATCCCTGAACTCTCAAATCCAGAATGCTCGCGCAATTGCTGAGGCATTAAATATCCGCGGCACGCCAGCGTTTATTATAGGCGACAAAATTATTCCCGGCGCAGTTCCGCTTCAACAACTTCGTTCGGCTATCGAGGAAGCTAGGGCTAATTCTTCTAATAAAAGCTGAACCCAACCAATCTCAGGTGGCGTTAGCACGCCCAATGGTCACCCCACCACAAATAAACAGCACCTGTCCTGTCACGAAGCTAGAGCGATCATCGATGAGGAATGCAACACCATTGGCAATGTCGTTAGGTGTTCCAAAGCGCTGTACTGGAATTCGCTTCCTGTAAGCCTCCCATGCTGGAGACCCCTCTCCATACACTTCCTTGAGCATGTCGGTTTCAATTGGACCAGGTCCAATAGCGTTAGATGTAATGCCGTAAGACCCTAATTCTTCTGCCCAGGTCTTAGTAATACCCACAACGGCGGCCTTGGTCGCAGAATATATTGTCTGCCTTGCAGCGCCCAAGGCCGAACGGCTAGCTATATTTACGATCCTGCCAAAACCTGCTTTTTTCATTCCAGGTACGAGGGCACTAGTAATTTCAATATATGAACGGACGTTAACCGACATCAGTCGATCAAACGTTGCTGCATCAGCCTCTTCCAAATCGTGGGTAGCAACAAGGCCCGCACAATTAACAACCCTCGTAATTTCCCTTCCATCCAGTGCCCATGCCATCGCTTGTGAGACATCCGCAGAATTTGAAAGATCAACCTTCCGGAATTCGCCCAAAGAGGCGTCTTCAGGCTCTATGATGTCCAGCATAAGAATATCGTAGCCATCATTTTTTAGCCGCGAGGAAATCGCTTTTCCAATATTCCTCGACGCACCTGTGACTAGCACATGTTTTGTCATCACCAGTTCCTAATTTACTAATGTATGGGCTTCTCGGAATGATGTGTTTGAGTCAGCCAACTGACGCAACAAGTTCGATGGCGCCCACCGATTGCCATAGGCCTGGTGCCAAGCAGCAATCTGATTATAGACATCCTGAACACCTATGCTGTCGGCCCAGTACATCAGGCCACCGCGATAACGTGGAAACCCAAATCCATAGAGCCACATAATGTCCACATCAGAGGCCCTGTAGGATATTTTTTCCTCCAATATTTTGCATGCCTCATTTACAGAGGAAAATAATAATCGCTTAAGAATTTCGTCGTCCGTGAAACTGCGTGGCTCATTACCCATTTCTTTTGACATGCTGATTATGAGATCCGTCACGATTGGATCAGGATATGGAGTGCGATCACCTTTTTCGTATTTGAACCAACCAGCTCCAGTCTTCTGACCAAGGCGCCCCATCTCCACTAATTTGTCAGCGATGGGTAAAGTTCGGTAATTGGGATCAGCTTCTGCTCGTCTTTTGCGACCAGCATAGCCTATGTCCAGTCCAGCTAAATCCCCAACCGCGAATGGCCCCATTGGGTAACCAAATTCGACCATAACTTTATCAACTTGCTCAGGTAGACAGCCTTCCTCAAGCATAATGACCATTTCGGAATTGAACGGTGCGCGGCTGCGATTAGCTAGAAAGCCATCACAATTGCCGCACGCAGCTGGAGCCTTCGCTATCAACTTCCCCAGAGCCATAGTAGATGCCGTGACTTCAGGAGTGGTCTTCTTGCCCTTAACCACTTCAAGCAGTTTCATAACGTTAGCTGGACTAAAAAAGTGAGCCCCACCAACCTTTTCTGGACGTGAGGTAGCTTCAGCAATTTGATCAATATCTAAAGCTGAGGTGTTAGTTAAAAGCAGCGCGTCTGACTTCATGACCCGATCTATTTCTTTGAAAACCTGCTGCTTGACGCCCATCTCCTCGAATACTGCCTCAATCACTACATCGGCTTCTGATATCTCTTCATAGGCTGTTGCCCTAGAAATCAAGGCAAAACGAGCCTCCATCTCATCAGCATCTAAAGATCCACGCTTGACGCTGACCTCATAATTATTGCGAATGCGTTGGAAACCTTTGACTAGTGCGTCTTCAGAAACCTCCAAAACTTGAACAGGGATACCCGCATCAGCGAAGCACATTGCGATGCCCCCGCCCATGGTACCAGCTCCAACAACAGCAGCAGTTTTGATCGTTTTTATAGGGGTTCCCTTCGGAACATCCGGGAGCTTCTGCGCCTCTCGCTCGGCAAAAAAAGCATAGCGAAGTGCTCTAGATTCGTCCGAACTTACAAGTTCTTCGAAGAGTTCGCGCTCTCGCCTTAAGCCATCTTCAAATTGCATTTCCACAGCTGCTTGGACGGCCTTGATGTTATTGTAAGGCGCTATCTGGTTGCGAGCACGTCGAGCAATTTCTTTTTTCTTCGCTTCAAAGATGTCCTCGCCCTCAGGAAGTTTGGCTTCTCTATCGCGAATCAGTTGAAGTGGCCGCTTATCAGCAATCTCACTGGCAAACTTTACGGCTTCTATTTTGAGATCATCATCAGACGGGATAACCCTATCTAAGATGCCCAACTCAAGTGCCTCTGGCGCCGGTACATGGCGCCCTGAAACGATGAGATCAAGAGCTGCTTTTGGCCCAATCAACCGGGGCAGGCGCTGAGTACCACCACCACCCGGAAGCAGGCCAATCAGTACCTCTGGAAGCCCCACTTTGGCCGATGCAACAGCAATCCGGTAATGGCAAGCAAGAGCATTCTCCAAACCACCGCCAAGGGCATATCCATGTATAGCCGCAACGATTGGTTTGGGTGACTCTTCATAGGCATCATAGGGCTTACGAGCTAAAGGAGGGCGCCCCTTACCAAATTGCCTTATATCAGCTCCGGCAATGAAGCTCCTGCCTGCTCCAATAACCACCAATGCCTTGATGGTTGGGTCAGCAGCCCCAGCATCGATATGCTTCACGATACCTTCCGGCACACCGGGAGATAACGCATTGACTGGCGGGTTATCGACAACGACTACGCCAATTTCTCCGTGCCTCTCGAAACGGACTAGATCCTTTTCGCTCATTCTAAATATCCTGCAGTTTCTTTAGGTCTCATCCGACTTGATTTCGGGGAACGTCACGGAAGGGACGGTCAGTATCTGTCCGGTTTTCCTTGGGCATTTTGAGTATTCGCTCTGAAATGATATTTCGCTGAATTTCGTCAGTGCCGCCAGCGATAGAAATAGCTGGTGTGGATACCAAGATTTCCGCTACCACGCCGCCAGCCCCATCCTCTTCACCGGTTAGCATAGCGTTTGGGCCTGCTATTTTAGTGTGGGTTAAGTTTGCTGAGCGAGCGACAATTGAAGCCGCAAGCTTGCCGATGGAGCCTTCTGGTCCCTGAGGTTTCCCAGCCTGTGATGCTGCACGGGCTCGTCTGGCCGTCCACTCAGCAGACTTAGCAATAGTTAGTGTTTTGGCAATTTCTTGACGAATGTCGGGGTCATTCCACACCCCCATAGCTTTCGCTTGGTCAATCAACAAATCCACCCGGCCGGTGCGTTGAGGATACCAGGTGTAAGGCGCCATGACTGTAGCTATTTCTTGACGCTCTTCCTCGTAAATTCGCTCTGGCCTATCTGTCCCACTTTCATAGCGACGGGCAGAGTCGGCTCCTCGACGCTCATTCATCAAGGTTGTAGTTGCAACTTTCCAGCCTTCACCGAGTTCGCCCACCTGCATGTTTGCTTCTATCGTGGCGTCTGTGATGAAAACTTGATTGAAGGATGCATGCCCATTCATCTGTTTTAGCTGATGCACTTGGACACCCGGCTGATGCATGTCGAGAATGAAATAGCTTAGACCTTTGTGCTTGACGGCATCCCAATCAGTTCTGGCAAGCAAGAGCGCATAGTCAGCATGATGGGCACTTGTCGTCCATACCTTCTGTCCATTAATGATCCACTTACCGTCCTTAAAGTCGGCTCTGGTTGCAGCACCAGCTAGATCAGAACCCGACCCCGGCTCTGAAAACAGCTGACACCAAGTTTCCTCACCAGTCATTATACCTTTGAGATATTTTTGTTTTTGCAGATCTGTGCCGTGCTCCAGGATAGTTGCTGCTGCAAGCACGCGTATGCCCATTTTTGCAGCCCCTATCGCACCGAACTTATTAAATTCTTCATCCACAATTGCCGTCATCCCAAGTGGCAAACCACGGCCTAGCCATTCCTTTGGCCAGTGCGGCATTCCCCACCCAGACTCAGCAAGCATGCCGCGCCATTCAACAAGGCCACGATTGGGATCCCAATTTGCTTCCAAATAATCGCGGACCTGGGAGCGAACTTCGTCCTCAGTCATAGTAGTCATGAATCGTCACCCCAGTTTTGCAGCATTCGTTCCCGGTTCTGGTTTGCGTCGCCTAGAAATACTTCACTTGCCTTCGCGCGTTTAAACCAAAGATGGGTATCATTATCAAAGGTAAACCCTATGCCACCATGCATCTGGACAGCGTGAACAGCTGTTTGAATATAAGCATCAGAGGCACCAGCCTTTGCCAATGCGACCACCCCACGGGCGTCAGCATCTCCCTCGTCAACCGCAGCCGCCGCGTAATAGGCAGCAGATTTTGCAAGTTCCACATCCAAGAGCATATCAGCTGCTTTGTGTTTGGTAACTTGGAATGATGCTATCGAACGACCAAATTGCATCCGCATGGAAACGTATTCTAGCGCGTCCTCACGAAGCCGCTCTGCCCCACCAACCATTTCTCCCGCTAGGCAAGCCAAGGCGATATCAAGAGTACGTTCATAGGCCCCACTAGCATTATCGCCATTAAGCAATTCAGCGGGCGTATTGGAAAACGAAACAGCAGCGAGTTTGCGAGTTGGATCCATCGAAGCTTGAGCCTTACGCGACACGCCATCAGCTTCCGCTTTCACGATGAATAAACCTAGCTCCCCATCTGGCTTTTTCGCGACCACAACTAAAACGCTCGCCATCAATCCATCGACTACATGGCTCTTGTCACCGGACAGCCGGTAGCTATTGCCATCCTTTTGAGCAACCATTGAGATTGCCTCTGCTGCCCAACCGCCACGGCCTTCGACTACGCAGAGAGCGCCAATAGTTTCGCCTGCAGCAAAGGCAGGCAAAAACTGGCGTCTCTGATCTTCGGAACCGGCCTCTCGTATTGCGGTTGCAGCCAACACAACGGAACCAAAATAGGGCGAACACAGCAGGGCTCGCCCCATCTCCTCGCAGGCGATGGAGAGATCCGCGATGCCGAAACCAGCACCACCATATTCTTCGGGGATATGAAGAGAAGCCAGTGCTAACTCATTACACATCTGCTGCCAAACCGCCGGATCGTAGCCTTGTTCGGTCTGCATCTGCTTACGAACTTCCGTTGTTGGAGATTTTGCCTGCAAAAAGCGCCGCAGAGCCGTTCGGAACTCTTCTTGTTCCTCTGAAAAACTAAATTTCATGCGATGTCACATCCTGATCGAAAGGATTGTTTATTTGATCGAACCAAAGGAAGAAGCTGCAAGAAAGTTTGCACTTATGCAAGGATTGAAGAATGTCTATCAGCTAATTTTTGATAGAAACCTGAGGTTTAGTTAGCCCAAAAATTAATTCGTTGGCACCAGCCTTAAGGTCGTAAAAATAAAATTCTTTTCGAAAGAATAGATGTAACTGTGCCAATAAGTTGACCAAAACCAGTCCCGGACTGACACTGAGCACAGAAACAAAATTTAAGCAGGAAATTACCAATGGGCATGCTCGAAGGAAAAGTAGCAATCTGCACGGGATCTGGCCGCGGAGTGGGTGCAGAAGTGGCGAAGTTAATGGCCGCAAATGGGGCAAAAGTGCTTGTAAATGATCCAGGCGTCGGCGGAGGTGGTGAGGGCGGAGATACGACGCCGGCTCAGTCAATCGTGGATGAAATCAAGGCTGCTGGTGGGGAGGCAGTTGCTAACTTTGGATCGGTCACATCTTTCGAAGATTGTCTAGGGATGGTTGAACAGGCGCGCGACGAGCTAGGCGGCTGTCATGTAGTCTTCAATCCAGCTGGGATTCTGCGTGATCGCATGTTCCACAAGATGTCCCCTGAAGACTGGAAGGATGTAATCAACGTTCATCTTAACGGACACTTCAACATCAATCGCGCCGCCATTAACCTTTTCAGAGAGCAAGAATATGGTCGAATGATTATGGTCTCTTCCACATCTGGCGTACTTGGAAACATTGGACAGGCAAACTACGGTTCCGCCAAAATGGGCATCGTCGCTTTGACGCGCATTGTCGCCATGGAAAATGCTAATAGAGGAATAACCTCAAACGCTATTCTGCCTTCAGCTGATACACGCATGACCCGATCAGTTCCAACACCAAAAGATCCCGATGCAGCGCGTATTCGGGAGGAGCGACTTCGTTTAAGCCCCGCTGACGCGATCGCACCTCTATGTGTTTTCTTAGCTTCAGAAGGCGCCTCTTATGTAGACGGGCAAGTTTTTCATCAGCGTGGAGCGGAGTTAACGCTTTACGGTGCGATGAGACCTGTCAGAATGGTACATCGCAATCACGGCTGGACCCCTGAAACAATAGCTGAAAACGGCATGCCAGCCTTGCAGACAGGTTTCGTCAATATGGGCGATAGCCGAGCCATGCATCCCGGATTACCCCTCGAATAAGGACCTGAGTTAATGATGGAGTTCGCCGAAGAAGAACGGATGTTGCTCGATCTGGTTGACAAATTTGTCGACAATGAGCTGATGCCCCTCGAAAAAGCTGTGATGGCCCGAGAAGCAAAGGGGGGCGAGGTAGCCCTGCTTCCAGAGGAGGCAGAGCCACTTCTAGCAAAGTGTAAGGAGCTTGGCCTTTGGGCTCTTGATGCGCCTGAGGAGGTTGGTGGATCAAATATCCGCACTTCCGTCATGCTTGCCATTCAAGAGAAGCTGAAAAGCACTGTAACCCCCTTCATATTTCCTCCTGACAGCCCAAACCTGCACATGCTTATGGCCGTAGGATCGCCTGAGCAGAAGAAGCAGTACATGGAGCCGTACGCCCAAGGAAAGTTAAAGTCCAATATTGCAATCTCCGAGCCAGGCGCAGGCGGTGATCCTGCACATATGAAAACCAGGGCAGTTAAAGATGGCGATGATTGGGTAATAAATGGCCGTAAGATCTGGGTCTCTGGCGTTCCTAAGGCCGATTTTCTCATTGTAATGGCAGCGACGGATTCTTCAAAAGGGGCTCGTGGCGGCATAACTGCCTTCATCATGGATACCGATACCCCAGGGTTTTCCATTGAGCGTGAAATTCCAATGCTTGCGGGTGCGCGAACTTACGAATTGGTATTCGATGACGTTCGTTTGCCAGATTCGTCAATATTGGGTGAGGTTGGTAATGGCTTCGCTCCAATGCAAAAACGCTTGACAGTTCGGCGCCTGGAAATGGGGGCAATGGGCGTCGGTATGGCAGAGCGCGCATTAAAAATGATGTGTGAACACGTGCAGCAGCGCGAAACTTTCGGACAGAAACTCTCAGACCGACAAGCCATTCAATGGTGGATTGCTGACGCAGCAACTAAAATTCACGCCACTCGCCTAATGGTGATGGACGCCGCCGCAAAGCAAGAGGCCGGGGCAGACGTTCGAACTGAAGCATCTATGATTAAGGTTTTTGCTACTGAAATGGCTACCGAGGTGGTTGACCACGCGATGCAAAGTTTTGGTGCAATGGGAATGACCCGTGAACTCCCCTTCGCAATTATGTCCCAAAGGCTTCGCCTATCGCGCATCTACGAGGGCCCAACCGAAGTGCACAGGATGGTCATTGCTCGTCGAATGCTAAAAAAACACCAGTAACGGCCATTGGGCGCCCCTTAGTCAAAACGCTGTTTTAAAGGGGATTCAACTTTAGGCCCCCAATCAGCAAAACAATTATAGCTAAAGGGTCAACTCAGCTCGTTGACCCTTTAGCCAAAAATACCCGGTCGGAACCGGCTACTCTAATTAGACGCCCATATCGTCAAAAACTTCTTTGGCTACCTTGAAAGCGGTAACGGCTGATGGCGCACCGGCATAGACCGCAGCCTGGAGAAATACTTCCGCAATTTCTTCTTTGGAACAGCCATTATTTATCGCGCCACGGGTGTGTAAACGAAGTTCACCTTCGCGGCCCATTGCGGCAAGCATAGCAAGGTTGAGCATACTGCGAGTTTTTCGGTCAAGGCCTTCACGCAACCAAACAGTACCCCAGGCTGTTTCTGTAACGAACTGCTGCAAAGTTCGTGTGAATTCGTCCTTTGCTCCATTCTCAACTGATTTCCCAACGTACTCTGAACCAAGCACCTCTTCTCTAACCTTCAAACCAGCAAGAAAAGCCTCATTGGCGTTATATTTGGAAGTGTCCATCATAAATTCCTCTCTGCTATTGAAATCGGTTAAAATCAAAAATTGTGAGCACATAAAAATTAATGCTGTCTGCCAAAAGTGGTTAACCAGCCTCAGTTCAAGCCAACTTTACGGCGTAACTCGTCACCATCATCCGCGAGACTTTGAACGATCTGGCGCAGGTCATCAGAGATTTTTTCCGGCAATCTCACCGAAAGATATACCAATTGATCACCCCGCTCTTTCAGATTGCCCGGCTTAGCAAGCCCCTTACCCTTTAACCGGAGCACAGCGCCAGATTGAGCGCCCGCAGGAACTGTCAGCATTACAGGTCCATCAACTGTCGGTGTGGAAACCCGAGCGCCCAGAACTGATTCCTTCAGGGTTATAGGGAGATCAATCCTTATATCCCAACCTTCGCGGCGGAAGAATTTATGAGGGGAAACAGTAATTTCAACGATGGCATCGCCTGCCTTATTGCCATCAATGCCAGCCTGCCCAAGGCCGCTTAATCTTAGAGCTTGTCCACTTTCCGTTGCTGGCGGGACTCGCACGTCAACTGTTCGGCCAGTTGGTAACCGCACCCGCTTGGAGGCTCCCATTGCAGCATCGAGAAAGCTCACCGTCAGATTAACTCGAATATCCCCCACTCGCGATGACTGCTTCTGGCGGCGCCCTCCGAAATTTTCAAAAAGCTCGCTGAAAAGGTCATCAGTCGCAAAACGTCTGGCGCCCTGTTCGCCAAATCCCGCACTGAAACCACCTCCTCCTGGGTGTCCACCCCTTCCAAAGCCAGAAGCACGAAAGGTTTCCTTTCCTTCAGAATCAATTTCACCAGCATCAAAGCGCCTACGCTTTACCGGATCCGATAGGAGATCATATGCGGCATTTGCTTCTTTAAATTGGCGCTCGGCATTCTTGTCACCCGGGTTGGCATCGGGATGAAGGCGTTTGGCAACTTTACGAAAGGCAGATTTTATTTCTGCCTGGCTCGCAGTCTTTTTTAGTCCAAGCAAAGCATAGGGATCAGCCATGTTCCAATCTCACGCGCCTAAAATTTCCCAATCACCATTAGGTTTACGACAAGCGGTGCGACTTGCCTGTTGGGTTGGATGATCTTTAGGTGAAACGGCTACCTTTATATCTCGGCATTGTCTCCCTTCTAGAGAGCCACTTTTTGCAAGATAGGTTGGGCCGGGCGTAACTTTGCCAGAAGCACCTGTGTCAGGATTAGACCAAACCGTAGTCTTTCCAGTTTCAGAATCGCCTAATGCCTCCTGAGTTGCCATTCCGGCTATCTTGCGATCTTCATTTGAAAGATGCTCTCCAAGCTCTCCGCCCAGCCAGCTGCCCACGGCCGCGAGACCCAACATCGCGACTGCACGTCCAACACTGGAGTCAACTTGGGAGCCCAATAAAATCCCGGCAGTTGCCCCAACAAATGAACCAACATCGCGCCCCGTAGGCTCCCTCGAACACCCAGCAAGAACAACACCAACCGTGGCAAGTACAAAAATCTTTCGCATTGAGTGTGTTACTCCGATGTCGAACTACGCTTCTCTCGATTAGCTCACTTTTCGCTCATATGTTGTCACGAAATTACCGGGAGCGGTTCAACCCTGTAAGCATGTCCAATGGATCGGTCATGAGCAGGATCAAAAAG
>Ga0222714_10004266_pt1 | contig 14111 bp, 12 predicted proteins | sample C33_3DmetaG_FD_165048 | JGI IMG/M metagenome (GOLD analysis project Ga0222714, IMG submission 165048) | Estuarine water microbial communities from San Francisco Bay, California, United States - C33_3D | ecosystem: Environmental > Aquatic > Marine > Unclassified | place: USA: California... | reverse complement strand
CCGCGCCAGAATCGTGAACCGCTGCCAGCAGCCACATAGCGCAGGACGTCAACGAACAGGTTGGCCTGTCCGTGTTCCGTGGCCGTGGGGCGGCGCCACAGCGATATGGTGACGTAAAGTCCGATGTTGGCAATCATGCTCCAGAACAGGCAGTGACTGATGTCATCGAGATCCTGCAATCCGAACAACTGTTGCGGCTTGAGCAGGTCGATCCCGAAAATACCCTCGGTCAGGAACGTGATCGGCAGCCAGCCTGATTTGGCGAACGAGGGCAGCAGCAGCGTGTACAGCCAGACCAGGAAACCAGCAGTCAGCCCCCACAGTGCACCCAGCCGGGTGCCGCCTTTCCAGAACAGGCCGCCAAGCATTGCAGGTGCAAACTGGGCCACCGCGGAAAACGAGATCAGGCCGATCGAGACCAGTGCGTAGGCTTCGCCGGCGAGGTAGAAAAAGCCGTAGCCCAGGGCAAGCACGACGATGATCGCACCGCGCCGTATGCCCAGCAGCAGTCCTGACAGGTCACGTCGTTCGGTGAGCCGCAGATACTTCCACCGCAGCAGTATCGGCATCACCAGGTCGTTGCAGACCATCGTTGACAGTGCGATGGTTTCCACGATGACCATGCCGGTGGCGGCGGACAGCCCGCCGATGAAGGCCAGCAGGGCCAGCCAGGTGACGCGTTCGGTCATCGGCAGGGTGAGCACGAAGGTGTCTGCATCGACAGTGCCTGCAGGGAAGTGCATCAGTCCGCCCAGCGCGATGGGCAATACGAAAATGTTGATCGCCAGCAGGTAGAGGGGGAACAGCCAGATCGCCTTGTTGAGATGACGTTCATCCACGTTTTCCACTACGGCCACCTGGAACTGTCGCGGCAGCAGGATGATCGCCAGCATGGACAGTACGGTCAGCGACAGCCAGTTGGTGTAGTTTCCGGTGGCGCTGCCCTGGTTGAGCAGCGCGTTGAATTCCGGCAGTGCGGCAGCTTTGCGGAACACGTCCGAGAACCCGTCATACATGCCGTAAGTCACAAAGCAACCGACGGCAATGAAGGCCACCAGCTTGACCACGGATTCGAAGGCGATTGCCGCGACCAGGCCTTCGTGGCGTTCGGTTGCATCGAGGTGCCTGGTGCCGAAGAGGATGGTAAAGGCGGCCAGCAGCATGGCGATGTAGAACGTGTTGTCATGCAGAAACGGCAAGTCACTGAAACTGTCGATAACCAATGCTTCGGTGGGGTACTGCAGGATGATGGAAAAGCTGGCTGATATCGCTTTGAGTTGCAGGGCGATGTAGGGAACGATGCCCAGCACGGCAATGATGGTGACCAGGCCGCCGAGCAGGTGGCTTTTGCCGTAGCGGGAGGCGATGAAGTCGGCAATCGAGGTGATGCGGTGTGCCTTGCTGATGCGGATCAGCTTGAGCAGCACGTACCACCACAGCGCCGCCATCAGCGTCGGACCGAGGTAGATCGGGAGAAAGCCGATTCCGCTGGTCGCGGCACGGCCCACGCTGCCGTAGAAGGTCCAGGAGGTGCAATAGACGGCCAGCGACAGCGTGTAAATGTAGGGATTGGCAATGATGCTGCGACCGGCGTCGGCCCGCTTGTCACCGTAATAGGCGAGCGCGAAAAGCAGGCCTACATAGCCGAACGACAGAACCACGATCAACGCCCCGGTGATCATGGCATCAGGTGTCGGTGCGTTCGATGATCAGTGCCATCAGGCCGATCAGCGCGATCCACGCCGTGAACAGGTAAAGGTAGAGCACGGGAATGCCCAGCACCCGCTCGCTACCCGTAAACAATGACAGCAGGGGGTAGTTGAACAGCAGTACTCCGAGCAGGAACAGCGCCACCAGGCGCTGTCCCTTGAGCACGGGTTTGATCATGTTACCGGTTCAGCAGCGGTGTATGGCCGTTCCGGAGGGAAGCACACAGGATCAGTTCTGGGTTTTCTTGAGCTGGTCCAGAATGGCCGGATTTTCGAGAGTCGATACGTCCTGGGTGATGTCTTCCCCCTTGGCGATCGATCTCAGCAGCCTGCGCATGATCTTTCCGGACCGGGTTTTGGGCAGGTTGTCGCCGAAACGGATGTCCTTGGGCTTGGCGATGGGGCCGATTTCCTTGCCGACCCAGTCCTGGAGCTCCTTGATGATTTTTTTGGCGGCATCGCCTTCGGGGCGCGCCTGCTTGAGCACGACAAAGGCGACCACGGCTTCGCCGGTCAGATCGTCCGGACGACCCACCACGGCGGCTTCGGCAACCAGTGCGGTGTTGGCGACCAGCGCCGATTCGATTTCCATGGTGCCAAGACGATGGCCGGAGACGTTGAGCACGTCGTCGATGCGGCCCATGATGCGAATGTAACCGTCTTCGTCGTAGGTCGCGCCATCGCCGGCTAGGTAATACTTGCCTTTGAAATCCTCGGGGAAATAGGTTTTCTTGAAGCGGTCCGGATCACCCCAGATGGTGCGCAGCATTGAGGGCCATGGTTTCTTGATGACCAGGATGCCGCCCTTGCCTTTGCCCACCGACTGGCCGGTTTCATCGACGATGTCGGCCATCACACCGGGCAGCGGCAGCGTTGCCGAGCCGGGTTTGGTGGGTGTAGCACCCGGAAGCGGGGTGATCATGTGTCCGCCGGTCTCGGTTTGCCACCAGGTGTCGACGATGGGGCAGCGGCCGCCGCCGACCGTCTCGTGGTACCACATCCAGGCTTCGGGGTTGATGGGTTCGCCGACGGTGCCGAGGATGCGCAGACTGGACAGGTCGTACTTTTTCGGCAAGTCGCCACCGGCCTTGATCAGTGACCGGATGGCGGTGGGCGCGGTGTAGAACACCGTGACCTTGTGGTCCTGGATCATTTTCCAGAAACGGCCGGCATCCGGGTAGGTGGGTACGCCTTCGAATACCACTTCAGTGCCGCCGCAGGCCAGCGGGCCGTAGCAGACGTAAGAATGACCGGTAACCCAGCCCACGTCCGCTGTGCACCAGAAAATGTCATTCGGCTTGTGGTCGAATGTCCATTTCATCGTCAGGATGGTCCACAGCAGATAGCCGCCGGTGGAGTGCTGGATGCCCTTGGGTTTGCCGGTGGAACCCGAGGTGTAGAGGATGAACAGCGGATGCTCGGCATCCACCCATTCCGGCTCGCAGGTTGCGGGCTGGCCCTTGACCAGGTCGTGCATCCAGACATCAATCTTGGAATTCCAGTTGACTTTGCCGCCGGTCCGTTTGTAGACGATGACCGACTTGATGCTGTCGCAGCCGCCCAGCGCAATGGCGTCGTCAACTGCCGGTTTCAGCGCGATTGCGCGGCCGCCGCGCATCTGCTCGTCTGCCGTGAGCACGGCGACTGCGCCGGCGTCGATGATGCGTTCCTGCAGGCTTTTTGCGGAGAATCCGCCGAACACCACGGAATGGATGGCGCCGATGCGTGCGCAGGCCTGCATGGCGACGATGGCCTCGATCGACATCGGCATATAGATGATGACGCGATCGCCTTTCTTGATGTTGCGCGATTTCAGGCCATTGGCCAGTGCGCAGGTGCGCTCGTAGAGTTCCTTGTAGCTGGCGCGGGTGACCTTGCCGTCATCGGCTTCGAAGATGACCGCGGTTTTGTCCGGCTGGGTTTGCAGGTGACGGTCGAGGCAGTTGTAGGAGGCATTCAGCGTGCCGTCGGCAAACCAGCGGAAAAACGGCGCCTTGGACTCATCCAGCGTCTGGGTGAACGGTTTTTTCCAGAGTACGTGTTCACGCGCGAGTTTCGCCCAGAAGCCGGCGTAATCCTTTTCGGACTCGGAGTAGAGCGCGCGATAAGCATCCATCCCGGAAATGTTGGCCTGTTTCACCAATGCCGGGTTGGGCGGGAAGACGCGGTTTTCGTGAAGGACGGATTCGATGGTGCCTGCTGCTGGGGTGGACATGTGACTCCTCCGGTGTCTGGATGCTGTGTCTCTGGGCCAAACCGGTTGGGTTTGGCAATGGCGGCAATGCGCCAGGGTTTTTGCTGTATCTGGCCGTATAAAATCACTATCATTGCCGCTTGTAAAGCACGTGGACGCGGTTCAACGTGGCAGAGGATCGGATTCGCGTGCATACTTACGACTTTCTTACTGTCTTACGGCGGGCCTCCCCGCATCGCATGGTAGTGAACCTGGTCAGGTCCGGAAGGAAGCAGCCACAGCTATTCTCTGCGAGTGCCGGGGGTTAGGCTCGCCACCCAATTTCAGACATGGGCGACTGAGAACGCCCCTGAGGTGCTGTGCCAATAAAAAAATAATGCGCCTGATGGCAGGCGTGGCTGTAGTGGCTGTTTGTTCGCCGCCGACATTCGCTCTCGATGGCCTCTCGGTGGACGCGGGGCAGGCCACCCATACGGACATGATCCGGTTGTCAGGCCAGTGGAACTGGAGCCGACGCTGGCTGGAGAACGATTCCGGTTACCTGGGCGCTTACTGGGATGCCGGCTTCGCACAATGGGACCGCAAGATCGCGCTGGGTCAGCACAATGACTTGCTGGAGGTCGGCCTGACACCGGTATTCCGCTTTCAGTCGGCAGGAGTGCAGGGTATTTATTTTGAAGGCGGGATCGGATTGCATCTGCTGTCCTCCACTCATCTTGGCAACAAGCGCTTCAGTTCTGCTCTGCAGTTCGGCGACCACCTGGGCTTTGGTTACCGTTTTGGCAGGGAAGGGTTGGAAATCGGTTATCGCTTCCGCCATCTTTCGAACGGTGGCATCAAAAAGCCCAATGACGGCATCGATTACCAGGAAATTCGTTTGCAGTACTGGTTTCGCTAGCGTTTCGGCAGGCAGCTTCTTTGCGGCTAGAATAGCGCCTTGAAAACGTCATTTTCCAGGTTCATTTTCGTAACGCCGTGACCCAGGTCCTTGCCCGCAAGTGGCGCCCCCGCAATTTTGCCGAGCTCGTCGGACAGGAGCATGTCGTCCGCGCGCTCACCAACGCGCTGCGCCAGCAGCGGCTGCATCATGCCTACCTGTTTACGGGGACCCGCGGCGTCGGCAAGACCACGCTGGCGCGTATCCTGGCCAAGGCCCTGAACTGCGAGACCGGAGTCACTGATGCGCCCTGCGGGAAATGCGGGGCATGCAGCGAGATTGATGCCGGCCGTTTTGTCGACCTGATAGAGCTGGATGCCGCTTCGAACACCCAGGTCGACAACATGCGCGATTTGCTGGACAACGCGCTCTATGCGCCGACCAGCGGGCGCTACAAGGTGTACATCATTGACGAAGTACACATGCTGTCGCGTTCGGCTTTCAACGCCATGCTGAAGACGCTGGAGGAGCCGCCGGGTCATGTCAAATTCATCCTGGCGACCACGGATCCGCAGAAAATTCCGGTTACCGTGCTTTCGCGCTGCCTGCAGTTCGGATTGAAGCAGATTCCGCAATCACAGATCCGCGAACGACTGGCCGGGGTGCTGAAGGCCGAGGGCGTGGACACCGATGCGGCTTCAGTGGCACTGGTGGCGCGCGCTGCCGAAGGCAGCCTGCGCGACGCCCTGAGCCTGCTCGACCAGGCGATTGCGCACGGCGGCGGCAAGCTCGAGGAAGCCTCGACGCGGGCCATGCTGGGTGCCGTCGACCAGACTTATCTTCATGCCATTCTCCGGGCAGTGGCAGGACGCGATGGCGAGGCGCTGGTTGCCGAGGCGGGGCGCATGGCGGAACGCAGCCTGTCGTTTGAGTCCGCCTTGCAGGAACTGGCGACGCTGCTGCACCGGCTGGCCCTGGCTCAGGTGGTGCCCGCAAGCGTTCCCGGGGATGACCCCGATGCGGCTGCGATTGCTGAACTGGGCAAGGTTTTTTCTGCGGATGAACTGCAGTTGTATTACCAGATCGCAGTGCAGGGGCGCAGCGAAATCGGGATGGCGCCTGACGAGCACTGCGGATTCATGATGACCTTGCTGCGCATGTTGGCGTTTGCGCCGGCGGAACCCGGAAAAAATTCGCTGCCCGTCGCACAGCCCTCGGTGGCCAAGACGGCTGCGCTCCCGGCAGCGGGCGATCCCTCGGCGTGGGCGGATCTGGTGGCGCAGCTGGGGCTCAGCGCCATGGCCCACCAGCTGGCCTTGCGTTGCGAGATGGTGTCGCGCACACCGGAGCGCATTGAACTGAGAATCTCTGCCGCCGACGAGCGCATGTTCGACAAGCCGTACCGGGACAAACTGACTGCGGCGCTGCGCCAGGTGCTGGGAGGCAAATTGCAGGTGGCTTTTGCCGCCGGTGAAGTTGCCGGAGTCTCTCCCAAGGCGGTTACCGACCGCAAAATCGAACAGCGTCACGCCGAGGCGGTAGCGGAAATACGGGGTGATCCCTTCGTGCGCGAACTGATTGAGGATTTCGGCGGATCGCTCGAGGATTCATCCATTAAGCCGAAATAGTCACGCCAACCAGCAGAGGACAACATGATGAAGGGGCAGCTCGCAGGACTGATGAAGCAGGCGCAGCAGATGCAGGACAACATGCGCAAAATGCAGGAGCAGCTCGCCCAGATCGAAGTCGAGGGTCAGTCCGGCTCTGGCGCGGTCAAGGTGGTGATGACCTGCCGCCACGAGGTCCGGCGGGTGATGATCGATCCGGCTGCTGCAGGAGATGACCGCGAGATGCTGGAAGACCTGGTTGCAGCTGCTTTCAACGATGCTTTGCGCAAGGCCGAAGCCACCAGCCAGGAAAAAATGGCGGGGGTTACGGCCGGCCTGCCGCTGCCGCCAGGCATGAAGCTGCCATTCTGATTATTCAATAAAAACAACAAGTTGCACCAGTGAAATCACCCAATTCCCTGCAGGAGCTGATTGAAGCCCTGCGTTGCCTTCCGGGCGTAGGACCGCGTTCGGCACAGCGCATGGCGTTTCACCTGATGCAGCGGGACCGGCAGGGCGCGCAACGGCTTGCGGGTGCGATGGGTGCGGCGCTGGAGCGGGTGCGCCATTGCGAGCGCTGCAACAATTTCTCCGAGGAGACGGTATGCACGCTGTGCCTGTCGCCACGGCGTGATGGCCGGCTGCTGTGCGTGATCGAAACCCCGGCGGACCTGCTGATGATGGAACAGGCCCAGTGCTACAGCGGATTGTATTTCGTGCTGATGGGCGCGTTGTCACCGCTCGATGGGATTGGTCCGCATGATATTCATCTGGAACGTCTGCTCAAGCGCGCGGCCGACGGTGTGGTTCAGGAGGTGATGATTGCCACCAACTTTACAGTCGAGGGCGAGGCCACGGCGCATTACGCCGGCGAGATGCTGCGCTCCAGGGGGCTGCGCGTGACCCGCATCGCCCGCGGTCTGCCGGTAGGCGGCGAACTCGAGCATGTCGACAGTGGCACGCTGGCCCAGGCCGTGCTCGACAGGCGCAACCTGTGAGTAATTCTTCAAGAAATCGCCCGGGTCCCCGTCGCAAGCCGCGTACGCAGGCCGAGGTCGTTCCGTCAGCGCAGTCGCGCGGCGAAAAACTGCACAAGATACTGGCACAGGCCGGTTTTGGTTCACGACGGGCCATGGAGGAGCGCATCCGCAACGGCGAGATCACCGTCAACGGCAAGGTGGCAACCATTGGTGATCGCGTCACGGCAGACGACCGTATCAAGGCGGGTGATCGCATCGTGCGCTGGCCTGCCGCCGGCCAGGTGCCGCGCGTGCTGCTGTATCACAAGCCCGAGGGCGAAATTGTCAGTAATGATGATCCGCAGGGACGGGCCACGGTTTTCGACCATCTGCCGCCGGCGAAAGGGGCAAAGTGGCTGGCAATAGGGCGCCTGGATTTCAATACCAGCGGATTGCTGATTTTTACCACTTCAGGTGATCTGGCCAACCGCATGATGCACCCGCGTTTCGAGGTGGAGCGCGAATATGCCGTGCGCGTGCTCGGCGACGCTGCTCCGGCGAAGCTGGAGGCGATGTGCAAGGGGGTCCGCCTTGAAGACGGGGTTGCCCGCTTTGAATTCCTGCGTGAGGAAGGCGGCGAGGGCGCCAATCGCTGGTTCCGGGTGCTGCTGAAGGAGGGGCGTAATCGCGTGGTGCGCCGGCTGTTCGAATCCCAGGGGCTGACCGTCAGCCGGCTGATGCGGGTGCGCTTCGGACTGGTGGTGCTGCCGCCGGCGCTGAAGCGCGGCCGGTTTATCGAGCTGGAATCCGCCGACGTTTCGAAATTGCTCGTCTGGACCGAGGCGCCGCAATCAGCGGATTCAGCAACGCTTCCCTCTGCAGCAATGCCACACAGTCGTCCCCGCCGCTCGTCTCAGCCCAGATAAAAGGCAGTGCCGGAAAGGCACGCTCGACCCGGTGCCGGTTGTGACCGACTTCGAGCACCAGCCAGCCGCGGGGAACGAGGTGCTCCGCAGCGCCGGATAAAATCCTTCTCACCAGATCCAGGCCGTCAGTTCCGCCGCTGAGGGCAAGTTCCGGTTCGCGGCGGTATTCCGCTGGAAGCGTGCGCATCACGGCTTCGCGCACATAGGGGGGATTGCTCAGGATCAGGTCATATTTTCCCTGGCCGAGTTGATCGAACAGGTTCGACTGTCGCAACCGGACCCGGGTGCCGAGCCGGTAATCGCGCACGTTGCGGCGGGCGACGGCAAGGGCGTCTGACGAGAGATCGCTGCCTTCGACCTGTGCCTTGGGGAAGACATGCGCTGCGATGATGGCCAGGCATCCTGAGCCGGTGCAGAGGTCGAGGATGTTTTGCGGGTTTGCGCGAGGCTTGAGCCAGGGACGCAGGCGTACGCGCAGCAGTTCGGCAATGTATGAGCGCGGCACGATCACGCGCGGATCGACATGAAAGCGGTAATCACCGAGCCAGGCTTCGCCGGTCAGGTAGGCGGCAGGGATCCTTTCGGCGATGCGCCGGGCAAAGAGGTTTTCGGCGCGTCGCGCTACAGTCGGCGTCAGGGGCTTGTCGAGCCAGGCTGCCAAGCGCTCGAATGGGCAGCGCAGCGCATGAACCATCAGCCAGGCAGCCTCATCACCGGCGTTGAGGGTGCCGTGTCCGTAGGCCAGGCCAGCGGCCTGGAAGCGGCGGGTTGCGACTTCGATCAGTTGCCGAGGCGTGACAGGAAGAGGGTTTCGCGCCAAGAAAACTAAATTAAAAAATAAATAAAAAAACAATTATTTAAGATTAAAACTTAACCTAAAGCATCCAGATTGAGCTTGATGCTCGACAGATCATCCGTGCTGGCAGCTGCGGCCTTGGTCGTGGTCTGGGTTTTGGCTGCACCCTCGGTTTTGGGTGCGTTACTGATCAGGTTATGCAGATTGCTCGGCGAATCGGCATTGGCCAGTGCCTCGTCCATGGTGATGCGCCCTGAACGGTAGAGATCGAACAGCGCCTGTTCGAAGGTTTTCGAACCCGGCGACAGGCTTTGCTCCATGGCATCCTTGATCTGGTTGATTTCGCCGGCCTTGATCAGTTCCTGGATGTGTTTGGTGTTGAGCAGCACTTCGACGGCGGCCGCCCGTTTACCATCCACGGTTTTCACCAGCCGCTGCGAGATCACGCAGCGCAGCGCGATCGACAGGTCGGCCTGCAGGCTTTCGCGGGCCTCACGGGGGAAGAAGCCGATGATGCGGTTCAGCGCGTTGTAGCTGTTGTTGGCGTGCAGGGTCGACATGCAGAGGTGGCCGGTCTGGGCAAACAGCAGTGAACTCTGCAGCGTCTCGCGGTCGCGGATTTCACCGACCATCAGCAGGTCCGGGGCTTCCCGCATCGCGCTGATCAGTGCGTTCTCATAGGTGTGGGTATCGACGCGGACTTCGCGCTGGTTGACGATGGATTTCTTGTGCTTGAAGATGAATTCCACCGGGTCTTCGATGGTCAGGATGTGTCCGGTCCTGGTGCTGTTGCGGTAATCGATCATCGACGCCATCGTGGTGGACTTGCCTGAGCCGGTGGAGCCGACGATCAGGATCAGTCCCAGCTTTTCCATGATGACTTCCTTCAGCACCTGGGGCAGGCCCAGGGATTCGAAAGCGGGCACATCAGGCTTGACGAAACGGATCACCATCGCCACCGTGTTTTTCTGGCGGAAGATGTTGATGCGGAAATTGCCGAGCTCGCCGCCGCTTTGGGCGAAGTTCATTTCATGCTTGGTTTCGAATTCCTTGATCTGCGCCTCGGTCATCAGTTCATAGCAGATCTTCTTGACCTGTTCGGGGTCCAAGGCCTGGCTGTTGATAGGCATCACGGTGCCGTTGATCTTGATCTGGATCGGAGCGCCGGACGTGAAAAACATGTCCGAGGCCTGCTTGTCGGACATCAGCTTGAACAGTGGCGTGACGAACATGACGGATACCCCCTGGGTTCAACCGGCCCTCAGGCGCGGAGCCGGATTCCTTATGCCTGCATTCTGCCAACTATCACCGGCATTGCAAAGCGCGATCAGTCGTCACTGCGCAGCAGATCGTTGATGCTGGTCTTGGCCCGCGTCTTCGCATCGACCTGCTTCACGATGACGGCGCAGTACAGATTGCACTTGCCGTCGGGTGAGGGCAGCGATCCGGACACCACCACCGAACCTGCGGGGACGCGGCCGTAGAGTACCTTGCCGGTTTCCCGGTGATAGATTTTCGTGCTTTGCCCGATGAAGACGCCCATCGAAATTACCGAACCTTCTTCGACCACCACGCCTTCGACGATCTCCGAGCGTGCGCCGATGAAGCAGTTGTCCTCGATGATGGTGGGGTTGGCCTGCAGCGGTTCGAGGACGCCGCCGATGCCCACTCCGCCCGACAGGTGCACGTTCTTGCCGATCTGGGCGCAGGAACCGACCGTGGCCCAGGTGTCGACCATGGTGCCTTCGTCAACGTAGGCGCCGATGTTGACGAACGAAGGCATCAGGATCACGTTCTTGGCGATGAATACGCCGCGACGGGCCGCGGCTGGAGGCACCACGCGAAAACCGCCGGCGCGGAAAGCCGCTTCGTCATAGTTGGCGAATTTTGGGGCGACCTTGTCAAAGTAGCGGGTGGTTCCGTCCTGCATGACGACGTTGTCCTGGAGCCGGAACGACAGCAGCACGGCTTTTTTGACCCATTCGTTGGTCTGCCACTGTCCGTTGCGTTTTTCGGCAACCCGCAACTTCCCGCCATCGAGCATGGCAATGGTTTCATCGACCGCCCGCGCGATATCGGCGGGCGGGCTGGCGGGAGTCAGGCTGGCGCGGTTGTCCCAGGCTTTTTCAATCACAGTCTGGAGGTTTTGCATGATACTTTTCCTCGGTTCAGTGGAATTATAGTGTTGTGGCGAAGCGGCGCAGCCGGTTGGCGGCTTCGACACATTCATCGATCGTTGCCACCAGTGCGATGCGCACCCGGCCCGCTCCGGGATTGATGCCGCGTGCCTCGCGCGCCAGGTAGCTCCCTGGCAGCACGCTGACGCCTTCCTCGGCATACAGTCGGCGGGTGAACTCGACGTCGTCGATCGGGGTTTTGAGCCACAGGTAAAAAGCGGCGTCAGGCCACTCAACCGGCAGCGCCGGCTTCAGTATCTCGATGACGGCGTCGAATTTTTTCCGGTACAGCGCGCGATTGGCGACGACGTGTTCTTCGTCACGCCATGCCGCAATGCTGGCGGCCTGGACCGGCAGGCTCATTGCGCTGCCGTGGTAGGTCCGGTAGAGGTAGAACTTCTTGAGTATGTCGGCATCCCCGGCAACGAAACCGGAGCGCATCCCCGGGACATTGGAGCGCTTGGACAGGCTGGAGAACACCACGAGGTTGCGGAAATCCCTGCGCCCGAGACGGACGGCTGCGTCCATGGCGCCCAGCGGCGGTTGCGCCTCGTCAAAATAGATCTCGGAATAGCATTCGTCTGCCGCGATTACGCATTGGTGGCGATCGGAATATTCGAAGAGTTTCTTCCAGTCCTCAAGAGGTAGCACCTTGCCGGTGGGGTTGCCGGGAGAGCAGACATAGGCCAGTTGTGCATGCCGCCAGGTGCTTTCAGGAAGTTGCGCCGGGTCGAATGCGTAGTCGTTTTCCGCCTGCGTGTGGATGAATTCGGGTCGAGCACCTGCCAGCAGGGCTGCGCCTTCGTAAATCTGGTAGAAGGGATTGGGGCAGATTACGACCGGTGAGGGGCGCTTTTCGTCAATTACGGTCTGGGCGAAGGCGAAAAGCGCTTCACGACTGCCATTGACCGGCAGAACCTGGTTTGCCGGATCCGGTGTGTCGATGCGATAGCGGCGGCCTATCCATTCCGCAATGACGCGGCGCAGGGCCTCGGTGCCCAGCGTAGCCGGATAGACTGAAAGACCATCGAGGTTTTCTATCAAAGCATCCCGGATGAATGCCGGTGTCGGATGCTTGGGCTCACCGATATGGAGACTGACCGGATGGGCAGGCTTCAGGCCTGCAATCAGGTTTGACAGCCGCTGGAAAGGGTAGCTCTGCAGCAGTTCCAGTCGCTGGTTCAACTTGTGGATGCTCCCGGTTCAAGCTCGGGCAGTTCGGGCATGCGATCAACCCGGAAACCCCGCTTGACGTGATGCGCCGTTACCGTGGTGAAGATCCCGCCGCGGACATAAAACCGGGCAGTCAGCTGCATGAAGCGTGGCCGGGTCGCCCGTACCAGATCGTCGAGGATACGGTTGGTGACGGCTTCATGAAACGCCCCTTCGTTGCGGAACGACCAGATATAGAGTTTCAGGCTTTTCAGTTCCACGCAAAGCCGGTCGGGTACGTAATCGAGGATCAGCGTCGCGAAATCAGGCTGGCCGGTTTTCGGACACAGGCACGTAAACTCCGGTATTTCCATGTGAATTCGGAAATCCCGTGCAGTTGAGGGATTGGCAAAGGTGTCAAGACGGCGTGAAGGTTTGGCCGGCATGGCTCAAGGTATCTGATTGGCGAGTCAATTCAGTTAAAATGCGCGCTGAATTCTACCCGTTTGGTTTCACTGCACAACCTTTTTTCTTGGCAGAACAGCATCTTGCGCCTCAAGCAAATAAATCTCGCTGGTTTCAAGTCATTTGTCGACCCTACCCACATCCCGGTTCCCGGGCAGCTCGTCGGTGTCGTCGGTCCCAACGGTTGCGGAAAATCCAACATCATCGACGCGGTCCGGTGGGTGCTGGGCGAGACTTCCGCCAAGCACCTGCGCGGGGCAACGATGCAGGATGTCCTTTTCAACGGATCGGGCGACCGCAAACCGGTCAATCGTGCCAGCGTGGAACTGGTTTTCGACAACAGCCTGGGCAAGGCAGGGGGGCAGTGGTCCAGTTACGCTGAAATCTCGGTCAAGCGCGTGCTCGAACGCGACGGGGATTCTTCCTATTACATCAACAACGTCCATGTGCGCCGGCGTGACGTGGCCGACATTTTTCTCGGCACCGGACTCGGCAGCCGCGCTTACGCAATCATCGAACAGGGCATGATTTCGAGAGTCATCGAGGCCAAGCCGGAGGAACTGAGGGTATTCCTGGAAGAGGCGGCCGGGGTTTCCAAATACAGGGAGCGGCGGCGCGAGACGGAATTGCGACTGCGAGATACCCGTGAAAATCTGGCCCGGGTCGAGGATATCCGCCAGGAACTGGACAAACAGCTGGCCCACCTGCAAAACCAGGCGGAAATAGCGACCCGTTATCACGAGTTGCAGCGGCAGGTGACCGGCACCCAGCACATGCTGTGGTATGTGCGGCGGCAGGAATCAGCGGCCACCCGCAATCGTCATGCCCGCGAGATCGAGCGATTGGGAACCGAGCTTGAGGCCGAAACAGCCAGTTTGCGCGAGGCCGAGCGTCGGCTTGAGGAGTTGCGCAACCAGCACTACCGGTGCGGCGACGAGTTGCACGCGGCGCAGGGGGCGCTGTATGAAACCAACGCCGAAATCGCACGCCTTGAGCAGCAGATTTCCCACATCCGCGAGAATCGCAGCCGGGTGGAGCAGCAGATCGGTGGCATACAGAACCAGATGCAGGGACTGCAGGGGCAACTGGAACAGTCCCGGGCTGGCCTGGGCGAATGGCGCGATGAGCTGTCCCGCGCCGAAGCGAAAGTGGCCGCATCCGAAGCCCGTGTTGCTGAAGAAAAGACCAAGCTGCCAGTGGCAGAAAGTACCTGGCGCGCCACCAGCGCGCGGCGCGACGAATTGCAGCA
>Ga0222714_10004265_pt1 | contig 14113 bp, 16 predicted proteins | sample C33_3DmetaG_FD_165048 | JGI IMG/M metagenome (GOLD analysis project Ga0222714, IMG submission 165048) | Estuarine water microbial communities from San Francisco Bay, California, United States - C33_3D | ecosystem: Environmental > Aquatic > Marine > Unclassified | place: USA: California... | reverse complement strand
CGCCGCGATTACTGCAGGGTTGCCGAAGCCCACATCGAATCCGGCTGGGCGCCGCCGGGTACCCGGGTCGACGAATTCGAAACGGCGATACGCGCGGTGTGCGAGCCGATATTCGACAAGCCGCTGAAGGAAATCTCGTTCGGCAAGGTGTTGCTGCGCCTGTTCCAGACCTCGCGCCGCTTCAACATCGAGATCCAGCCGCAACTGGTGCTGCTGCAGAAAACCCTGCTCAACATCGAGGGACTGGGCCGCGACCTCGACCCCGATCTGGATCTGTGGAGCACCGCCAAGCCCTACCTGGAACGCTGGATGTCCGAGCAGGTTGGCTGGCGCGGGCTCGTACGACGCATAGGCGATGAACTGCCTTTCTGGAGCGAATTTCTGCCGCAGTTGCCACGACTGGTGAACCGTTACCTGCAGCGTGAACAGGATTCAGCCATGCTGGAAGAACTGCGCGCCCTGCGCAGCCATCGCCACAGCCAGGTCATATTGCTGTGCGTCATCGCCCTGACGCTGCTGGCCATGCTTCTCGCCATCCTGCTGCGGTAGGACGGCCTGTCTCGCTATAATCGCGCGCAACCCCGTCGGAGAATCCAGTGCTGCTGACATTTGTCGTTCTTTATCTCCTGGTTTCCATCGCCATCGGCATCATCGCGGCGCTGCGCGTCCATACCGCCAAGGACTTCATCGAGGCCGGCCGCTCGCTGCCTTTTTACGTGGTAACAGCGACGGTTTTTGCAACCTGGTTCGGTTCAGAAACCGTACTCGGCATTTCCTCGACTTTCATCAAGGAAGGCCTTGGCGGCATCGTTTCCGACCCCTTCGGGTCCAGCTTGTGCCTGATCTTCGTCGGTCTTTTCTTCGCGGCAAGGCTCTACCGGATGAACCTGCTCACCATCGGCGACTACTATCGCGTGCGCTACAACGCCGCCGCCGAGGTTCTGGTCAGCGTCGCCATCGTGATTTCATATCTCGGCTGGCTGTCGGCTCAGATCATCGTCATTGGCCTGGTATTCAACGTCGTGACAGAAGGCGCGGTGTCGATGCAGTGGGGAATCGTGATCGGCGCACTGGTGGTGGTCATCTACACCCTGTGGGGTGGCATGTACTCGGTGGCATGGACGAACTTCGTACAGATGGTGGTCATCATCATCGGCCTGTTCTATATCGCATGGATCGTCGCCGACAAGGCCGGCGGGGTCTCCGCAGTGGTTGCCCATGCCGATGCCGCCGGCAAGCTCGCTTTCTGGCCGAATCCCGAACCCAAGGACATTCTGGCCTTCATCGCCGCAGCCATCACCGTGATGCTGGGTTCCATACCCCAGCAGGATGTCTTTCAGCGGATCAACTCGTCACGCTCGGAGAAAATCGCCGTCTATGGATCGGTGCTCGGCGGAACGTTGTATTTCTTCTTTGCATTTGTCCCGATCTTCCTCGCGTATTCGGCTTTTTTGATCGATCCCAAGATGGTCAACGAGCTGATGGGCAAGGATCATCAGCTGATTCTGCCCACGCTGATTCTCAATGAAACCCCCCTTTTCGCGCAGATCATTTTTTTCGGCGCATTGTTATCCGCCGTCATGAGCACCGCGAGCGGCACCCTGCTCGCGCCTTCGGTCACGTTCACCGAGAACATCCTCAAGCACATCATCCAGAAAGATTTCACCGATCACCAGATGCTGCGCACGATGCGCATCGTGGTTGCGTGCTTTGCCGTTGTCGTGACACTGTTTTCCCTGAACACCGAGGCCACGATCTACCAGATGGTAGTCGGCGCCTACAAGGTCACCCTCGTCTCGGCTTTCATCCCCCTGGTCTGCGGCCTGTACTGGCGGCCAGCGACGACGCAGGGCGCACTGGCTGCGATTACGGGAGGGTTCCTGACCTGGATCCTGCTCGAGCTGATCGCGCCTGATGCGCTGGTGCCACCGCAGCTTGCGGGGCTGTGCGCAAGCGCACTGGGCATGATCGCCGGCTCGCTGTTACCGCAACGGATCGGCCGACGCCATCCGGCCTGACAGCCGGCAACTTTCTGTGCGGCCGCATTACATACGCTGGGGACTGTTCGTCCTGCTCGCGGTCAACTCGGCAATCTATGTTTTTTTCGGGAGATTGTCGGAAGCCATCGATTCGGTGGCATGGTATGCGCTGCTCGTGCTTTTTGAAATCGAGGCACACCGCCCTGCGCAAGGCTGGCGGACCGGTACGCGCTGGCTGCTGACATTGTTGCGGCTGGTCGCAGCCGCAGGCATCTCTGTCGCTGCGGTCGCTTATCTGCGGGAAAGGGAATGGCTCGATGCCATCAACGTCCTGCTGTGGATCGGCGTAGTCATCATGCTGGAGATTGAGGTGCGGCTTTCATCAAGGCACGACCACATCCGGCAGCATATACCGGTTGTTTCGTATGCACTATATGCAGGGCTGGCGCTCATCGCAGCGACATGGCTGTCCCAGGGGGACTGGCTGGACGCATACGATGCCTTGCTCTGGATTGCAGCGTTCGCACTGATCGAAATGAACTTGCTGAAGCATTTCTCGCGCCCGGCATGACAGGTTTGTCGCCGGGCTCCAACCACCACGCCACTCGACGGAATTCCCCGGTCTAGGAAAACTGCTGGCGGAAGGCGTCCGCGAACCGTGAAAAGTCGCTTTGCGACAACAGGTTGATTCCAGCGGCCGCCTTCCGCCCCCCTCCGGTGGGAAAGGCAAGGCACAGTTCATCGGCTCCAAGCGGCCGGTTGCGGGGAGCACGTACACTCACCGCATAGCCACCGGGTTTTTGCACCAGCACGGCGTGCGCCCGTTGCGGATCTGCATGCGCAAGCCGGTTGCCGAACACTCCATTGACGCGCCGGCTCCACGAAGCATCCGGCAGCAGATACAAGGCAACCGTATCGGTTGCGAATTCCGGCAGGACGTCCTCGGCGCGCGCCAGGTCCTCCGCCCCCGCATTCTTCAGCACTTCGAATACCGGCTCGTCGAAAATGAAATGCCGCGGATCACGGTATGGTGCAATGGTGCGATAGAGGTCGGCCGGAGGATAATGCAGATCCTCCACCGTATCTCCGTAGGCGTTGTAGTTGATCGCCTCGCCCAGTTCATGCAGGCGGGCGAGTTCGGTGTGATCCAGCTGCAGCGGCTGTGCCGCGCGTACCGCCGATTCGACCAGGTTGTCGCCGAATGCAGCAACCACCGCCCACAGCCGGTATTTCCCTGACAGGTTACGGTCCACCAACAGGCTGGTGCAGACGTCCGGCGCGGTATCGATGTGCGCCTCGAATGCCGGATGGCGGGGAATGTCCCCGGCGGCATGATGATCGAAATAACGGATGCTCGCCCCGGCATCGAGCGCTCGCTGCACCGCCACGGCATTGGTGCGCAACGACACGTCCAGAACCGTAAGCATGTCACCGGAACCGGCATCGACGCGCGCAACCAGGCCGGTATCACGCTTGACGCCGGTCACCAGCTCGGCATCGCAAGGTGTCTCGAGCCGCAGCTGGTGCAGGGCACAGATGCCGTCGGCGTCGCCGTTGAAGATGTCGTAGAATTTCATGGATGTTGCCGGAATTCAATTTTGCTTCCGCGCCGCGCGGTCATCGCCTCGCCGCCATTGCCGCGCTAGCTTACAGTCTGGTCATCGTCTATGCCAGTCTGCAACCCTTCACCGGCTGGCGCCTGCCATTGCAACCCTTCGGCAAATTCATCCTTGATACATGGCCGCGCTGGATCACCATTGACGACATTTTGTTCAACTTCATCGCCTATGTGCCGCTCGGATTCCTGATCGCCCTGTCCCTGCACAGGCAGCGGGGTGCGCTGCCGGCGGTGCTGCTGTCGTCCCTCGCCTGCGCCTCTCTCAGTGTCGTGCTTGAATCCGTACAACAGTACCTGCCTGCGCGTTTCGCCTCCAACGTCGACCTGCTCGTCAACAGCACAGGCGGTGCTGTAGGCGCACTGATTGCCCCGTTGTTTTCCCCTCATCAGCGCCTGGGGCAGGCCCTCTCTGAATTGCGTTACCGCTGGTTTGAGGGCGGTCCGCGCGGGGATATGGTGCTGGTACTTGCCGGACTCTGGCTGGTCGCGCAATTGCACGTGCCACTGATTGCCTTCGGTTACGGTGATTTGCGCAGCACTTTTGGCTTCGGTGCGTTGTTCCCCCATACAGCAGACTCGTATTTGGTGGCCGAAGCCGGCGTGGTATCGCTGAACGTGGCCGGCCTCGGCCTGCTGCTGGCCACCGCATCGCGCAGCACTGATATCGGATACTGGCGCACGCTGGTGCTGCTGATTGCCGGCGCCTGTGTGCTGAAAACTGCAGCGGCCATGCTGCTGCTAGATGCCTTACGACCGTGGAGCTGGTGGACGCCGGGACTGGGTGTGGGTATTGCCGCGGCCTTGATGTTGCTGCCGCTGCTCAACCGGCTGTCGCAACGGGGCCGCAGCGCAGCGGCCCTGCTGGCCCTGATTGCCGCCGTCGTGCTGGTCAACAGCATGCCCGAAAATCCGTATCGCCCCGCCCCCACACACCTGCTGGCAGGCAGGATCAGCCATTTCCTCAGCTTTGCCGCCATGTTGCGTGCGCTGTCCGATCTCTGGCCTTTCCTCGCCACACTGTTCCTGCTGTTCAGCCTGCCCTGGCGCCACGCAGCAGACCACGAATGACCATGGAGTATTGAAATGAAACGCACCGGATCCGCCGCCCCGACACTCGCCGGCCTGCGCCGCGAGCTGCGCCGCTTCGCTGAAGCGCGCGACTGGGGACAGTTCCACACGCCGAAAAACCTGGCGATGGCGCTCAGCGTCGAAGCTGCCGAGCTGCTGGAGTGCTTCCAGTGGCTGACCCCGGATCAAAGCGCCAGACTCGCGGCCGTCGACCGCCGCGCTGTCGAGGAGGAGGTCGCCGACGTGCTGCTCTACCTGCTGCGCCTGACCGATATCCTCGACATCGATCCGCTGCGGGCCGCCCAGCGCAAGATGAAGCTCAACCGGCGCAAATATCCGGTGGCACTCTCGCGCGGCTCGGCGCGCAAATACTCGCGACGCTGAGGACTGCATGCGACGGTTATAATCGCGGTTGCATTCTATCCCACCATCCCGATGAGCCATTACAAACATCATGTGTTTTTCTGCTGCAACCAGCGCGAAGGCGGCGCCCGCTGCTGTTGCGATCACGACGCGAAAAACATGCGTGATTATGCCAAGCAGAAGGTCAAGGAGCTGAAACTCTCCGGTCCCGGCAAAGTACGCATCAACCAGGCCGGATGCCTGGACCGCTGCGATGAAGGGCCGGTAATCGTGGTCTATCCGGAGGCCGTCTGGTACACCTATGTCGATCGTGAAGACATCGATGAAATCATCAGCGAGCACCTGCAGAACGGCCGCGTCGTCGAACGCCTGAAAATCTGACTCCGCACGACAGCGGAACCCGGGCCGCCGCCCGGAGTCACACTGCAAGTCTCCCATGTTCAATGTCCGTGTATTCCATGTCCGCTACTGAATCCCGACCGATGTCACCGTCAACGCTGCAGCGCCTCTCCATAGCCGGCCCGGCGGGTGTGCTCGAAACCGACATCAACGCCCCTGCGACTGCACCGCGCGGCGTCGCGTTGATTGCGCACCCCAATCCGGTGCAGGGCGGCACCAAGGACAACAAGGTGGTCACCACGCTGGCAAAAACTTTCTTCGGCCTCGGCTATGTCGCCGTGCGGCCGAATTTCCGCGGCGTCGGCGCCAGCGACGGCAGTTTCGACGAGGGCCGCGGCGAAACCGACGACCTGCTCGCGGTCGCGCAGCATTTGCGCACGCAGTACGGCGACCTGCCGCTGCTGCTGGCGGGATTTTCCTTCGGCGCTTTCGTGCAGACCAGGGTCGCGCATGCTCTGAAATCCGAGCGACTGGTGCTGGTCGGGCCGGCAGTCAACCGTTTCCCCGCGGTGGCGGTACCGGCAAATACGCTGGTGATCCACGGCGAAGTCGACGATGTGGTGCCGCTGTCCGCAGTGCTCGACTGGGCGCGACCGCAACAGTTGCCGATCGTGGTAGTGCCCGGCGGCGAACATTTTTTCCACGGCAAGCTGCACCTGCTTGCGAACATCGTGCGCCAGCACTGCGCATGAGCGCGAACGCCCCGCTGGCCGCCACCGGGCTGCGCAAATCGTACGGCACGCAGGAAGTGGTCTGCGGCGTCGATTTTGCGCTGCAACCCGGTGAATGCTTCGGCCTGCTCGGCCCAAACGGCGCCGGCAAGACCACCACGCTGCGACTGTGCCTGGGCCTGACCGATCCTGATGCCGGCACCATCACCACGCTGGGACATGAGGTGCCGGCGCAGGCGCGCGAGGCGCGGCAGCGCATCGGCGTGGTGCCGCAGTTCGACAACCTCGATCCGGACTTCACCATCCGCGAGAACCTGCTGATCTTCGGTCGCTATTTCGACATTTCCGATGCACTGATCAATGCGCGCATTCCTGACCTGCTGGACTTCGCTGGTCTCGCTTCGCGTGCAGAAGCACGCATCCAGACGCTTTCCGGCGGCATGAAGCGCCGACTGACACTGGCCCGCGCGCTGATCAACGATCCGGAACTGGTATTCCTCGACGAACCGACCACCGGGCTTGATCCCCAGGCGCGACACGTGATCTGGGACCGGCTGCGCAACCTGCTGAAGCAGCGCAAGACGCTGCTGCTGACCACCCACTTCATGGAGGAAGCCGAGCGATTGTGCCAGCGGGTGGCAATCATGGACCACGGCCGCATCATCGCCGAAGGCGCGCCCGACGACCTGATCGAGCAGCACATTGAGCCGCAGGTGGTTGAAGTCTACGGCGAAGCGGCACCGGACTGGGCTGAAAGACATGGCCGCGCTATGTCCGAACGCTGCGAAGCCACCGGTGAAACCGTCTTCTGCTACGCGCACGATCCGGCGCCGCTGATCACCGACCTCGACAGCCGCAACGGTCTGCGCTACCTGCACCGCCGCGCCAACCTCGAGGATGTGTTTCTCAAGCTCACAGGTCGGGAACTGCGTGACTGACATGATCAAGAAGCACTGGACACCGCCACAGTTCAGCATGCGCTTCGTCCACGTGTGGCGGCGCAATTTGCTGGTGTGGCGCAAGCTCGCCATTCCCTCGATGCTGGGCAACCTTGCCGACCCGCTGCTCTACATGTTCGGCCTCGGCTATGGCCTCGGCCGCATGTTGAACGACGTCGGCGGCATGTCGTACATCGGCTTTCTTGCTGCCGGCATCGTCTGCTCAAGCACGATGATGAGCGCCTCTTTCGAAGCCATGTATTCGGGGTTTTCGCGCATGCATGTGCAGAAAACCTGGGATGCCATACTCAACGCGCCGCTGACGCTGGACGACGTGGTGCTCGGCGAGCTGGTGTGGGCGGCGAGCAAGAGCTTCCTCTCCGGCAGCGCCGTGCTTATCGTCGCCACCGTGCTGGGCCTGGTGCCGTCGCCGCTGGCGCTGGCCGTGGTGCCGTTGATCTTCCTCACCGGACTCGCTTTCGCCGCGATGGGCCTGATCATGACCGCGCTGTCGCCCAGCTACGATTTCTTCATGTACTACTTCACACTGTGCGTGACGCCGATGATGTTGTTGTGCGGCGTGTTTTTCCCGCTCAACGAACTGCCCGCCGCAGCACAGACACTGGCCCAGCTGCTGCCGCTGACCCATGCCGTCAGCCTCGCCCGCCCGCTGGTCGCCGGCGAAGTGCCTTCTTCCTGGCTGCTGCACATCGCGGTGCTGGCCGCCTATGCCGTGACCGGCTTTTATATTGCCCTGGCGCTGACCCGGCGCCGGCTGCTGCAGTGATTTTGCAGTAACATCACATCATGCTCTGGATCAAATCCTTCCACCTGCTGTTCGTGATTTCCTGGTTCGCGGGACTGTTTTACCTGCCGCGTATCCTCGTCAACCTGGCGATGGAAGACAACGACGTTTCCCGCGCCCGACTGCTGCTGATGGCGCGCAAGCTCTACCGCTTCATGACCCTGCTCGCAGTGCCGGCGCTGGCCTTCGGCCTGTGGCTGTGGCTGGGCTACGGCATCGGCGGCGGCTGGATGCATGCCAAGCTGGCACTGGTGGTCCTGCTGGTCGGCTACCACCACGCCTGCGGCAGCCTGCTGAAGAAGTTCGAGCAGGGGCGCAACAGCCGCTCCCATGTCTGGTTCCGCTGGTTTAACGAAATTCCGGTGCTGATCCTGCTGGCTACGGTCATCCTCGTCGTCGTCAAACCGTTCTAGCCTGGATGCACCCCATGTTTTCTATCCTTGCGCTGTCACTGGCGCTGGCCGCTCCCGCCCATGCCACCGACGCGCGCATCATCGTCCAGGAATCACCGCTGGCCGGATTTCAGTATTACGAGGGCAAAGGGCTGTGGAGCATGATGCGCGCCGGCGATCCGCTGGTACTGCGCCGGGAGCCGCAAAACCCGCATGACGCCAACGCGGTGCGCGTCGAATGGCGCGGTGAAATGCTCGGCTACATCCCGCGCCGGGAGAACCGCGACGTCGCGCGGCAAATGGACCACGGCGCGCCGGTCAAGGCCCGCATCGTGCGCATGACAGAAGCGCGCAGCCCCTGGGAGCGCATCCGCTTTGAGGTCTATGTCGACCTTGCGCCGGTCGCCGCATCATCGCGCTGAGATGGAACACTTCTTCGCCACCTGCCCGCGCGGCCTCGAGGGCGTGCTTGCCGACGAGCTGCGGAAACTGGACGCGCGCTCCGTGCAAGCCACCGACGGCGGCGTTGCCTTCGTCGGATCGCAGAGCGCCGCCTATCGCGCCAATCTCGAAAGCCGTGTTGCCAGCCGCGTGCTGTGGCGCGTCGGCCAATCGCGCTACCGCAGCGACGATGATATTTACCAGGCCGCACGGCGGCTGCACTGGGATGAGTGGTTCGAAGCCAGCCAGACCATCCGCGTCGACACAGCCGCGATCAAAAGCCCTCTGCGCAGCATCGACATCGTCACGCTGCGGGTGAAGGATGCAATCTGCGACATGCTCCGCGAGAGGAAAGGCCGTCGACCCGACGTTGATACCCGCAACCCGGACGTGCGCATCCACGTCTTCCTCACCAGGGACACCGCAACCTTCTATCTCGACACCTCGGGCGAGCCGCTGTTCAAGCGCGGCTGGCGCGGCGCCACCGGTGATGCGCCGCTGCGCGAGAACCTTGCCGCAGGCATCCTCAAACTCGCCGGCTGGACACCCGATCAGGTGCTACTCGATCCGATGTGCGGCAGCGGCACTTTCCTCATCGAGGCTGCGATGATGGCGCTCAACCGCGCGCCGGGCGCGAAGCGCCACTTCGGCTTCGAACGCCTGCGCAATTTCGACGCTGCAGCCTGGAAACGGCTGCAAAGCGAAGCCGCAGAGAAAGAAAAAACTTTAATAAAATCAGATATTTATGGTTACGACCGCAGCGGCGATGCGATCGTTGTCGCGCGTGAAAACGTCGCTCGTGCCGGGCTCGAGGCGTACATCCAGCTCAAGCAATGCCGCTTCGAAGACTCCAGTCCGCCCGTAGCGAGCGGCATCCTGATCACCAACCCGCCCTATGGCGTGCGCATGGAAGAAGCCGAGGAACTCGCGGCCTGGTATCCGACCCTCGGCGACATTCTCAAGCAGCGCTACGCCGGCTGGACCGCGCACATCTTCACCGGCGATCTGCGCATCGCGAAGCTGATGCGCCTGAAACCCTCTCGCAAGGTGCCGCTCTACAACGGCGCGATCGAATGCCGGCTGTTCAAATACGAGATCGTGGCCGGCAGCATGCGCAAGGACGCAACGCCCAAGCCGCAATCCGGCTGATTACATGCGCAGTACGCGCACGATCAGTGATCCGCCGATCAGCACCAGCATCACGCCGATGATTTTGACCAGGGTTTCCCGCGAAGCCTTGAGCTGGATGCGGTGTCCCGCCCAGATGCCGCCCAACGCAAAGGGCAGCAACAGCAGCGCACCGACAATCCGGTCCATCAGGATCAGGCCTCCCACAAGAAAAACCAGCGCGCGGATCGAGGTTGACAGCAGAACCATGTTGGACAGCGTGGCGCGCAAGGTACCCTTGTCGGTCAGCCGCCGTGACAGATACACCGCATAGGGCGGAGCACCCACCCCGAACAGCGTGCCCGCGGCGCCGCCACAGAAGCCTGAAACCACCGCCCAGGGATGCCGCGCGATCCCGGTCCGGGGCGCAGCGGCGATCAGGGAATACAGCCCATAGAGGCCGAGAAAAACCCCGAAAGCGCCGATCGTGAATTTCTGGGGAATGGTGACCAGGGCCGTCACCCCGGCCACGGCGCCCACCAGCGAACTCGGCGCCATCCATTTCAGCTCCCCGCGATCGGCCTCCTGCGAAAAACGGGAACCCAGTGCGAATGCCGCCGAAACATCGAGCAATACGCACATCGGCAAAACAAATTCCAGCGGAAAAAAAAACGAAAGCGCAGGTACGGTAAACATGGCTGCGCCGAAAGCAGTGATCCCGAAAATGACATAGGCACCGCTGACGATGGCGGCACACGCTGCCCAGGTTGCCAGTCCGAATGGAACGGTTTCCATCAAAAAAAACGCCGGCGCGAAGGCCGGCGTCGTTGCGCTGGAAAGAGAAGTTCAAACAAGATTCAGGTGCTCGATGCCGCCCATGACATCCTTGTCCTTCGCTTCCTTGCTGTTCAGCTTGATCATCAGGCGCAACTCGTTCATCGAATCGGCATTGCGCAAGGCATCTTCGTAGCTGATGCGACCGGCCTCGTAGAGGTCGAACAGATGCTGGTCGAAGGTCTGCATCCCCAGTTCGCGCGATTTGGCCATGATGCCCTTGATCTCATGCACCTCACCCTTGAAGATCAGGTCGGAAATCAGGGGGGAGTTAAGCAGGATTTCAACCGCCGCCGCGCGCCCCTTGCCCTCCTTCAGAGGGATCAGGCGCTGCGAGATCAGCGCGCGAATGTTCAGCGAGAGATCCATCAGCAGTTGAGCCTTACGTTCTTCCGGGAAAAAGTTGATGATCCGGTCCAGCGCCTGGTTGGCGCTGTTGGCATGCAGTGTCGCCATTGCCAGGTGACCGGTTTCGGCGAAGGCAATCGCATGATCCATGGTGTCGCGGTCGCGGATCTCGCCGATCAGGATCACGTCGGGCGCCTGGCGCAGGGTATTTTTCAGCGCCGCACTCCATGAGTCAGTATCGACTCCGACTTCGCGCTGAGTGACCACGCAGTTCTTGTGGTCGTGCACGTATTCGATCGGGTCCTCGATGGTGATGATATGGCCATGGCTGTTTTCGTTGCGATAGCCGATCATTGCGGCCAGGGAAGTCGATTTGCCGGAACCTGTGCCGCCGACGAAGATGATCAGGCCGCGCTTGGTCATCACCACGTCCTTAAGCACCGGGGGCAGCTTCAGGTCGTCAAATTTGGGAATCGAGGTGTTGATGGTCCGCAGCACCATGCCGACCCTGCCCTGCTGCATGAAGGCATTGACGCGAAAACGTCCGATGTCACCGGGGCTGATCGCAAAATTGCATTCCTTGGTCGCCTCGAATTCGCCGGCCTGCTTGTCATTCATGATGCCGCGCGCCAGTTCGGCGGTGTGCTGCTGACTCAGCGCCTGCTGGGCCACCGGGGTCATCTTGCCGTCGAGCTTGATGGCCGGCGGGAAGCCAGCGGTAATGAACAGGTCGGAAGCTTTCTTCGCGACCATGGCCCTCAGCAGATCATGCATGAATTTGACTGCCTGTTCTCTTTCCATGCCCTGGCTCCTTGCTTGATTAGTGCGTGTTGCGCCCGTGCCGCCCGCTTAACGGAACGTGTCCTTGTTCATCGCCTTGCCCCGCGCCTCATCGACCGAGACGATGTTGCGCTTGACCAGGTCCTGCAGGTTCTGGTCCAGCGTCTGCATGCCGAGCTGTGCACCCGTCTGAATCGCCGAATACATCTGGGCAACCTTGTTTTCGCGGATCAGGTTGCGGATCGCCGGCGTACCGACCATGATCTCGTGGGCCGCCGCGCGACCGCTGCCGTCCTTGGTTTTGAGCAGCGTCTGCGAGATCACCGCGCGCAGCGATTCCGAGAGCATCGCGCGCATCATTTCCTTTTCCTCCGCGGGAAACACGTCAATGATCCGGTCGATGGTCTTGGCGGCAGAACTGGTATGCAGCGTACCGAACACCAGGTGGCCGGTCTCGGCTGCAGTCAGCGCCAGACGGATGGTTTCCAGGTCGCGCATCTCGCCGACCAGAATGATGTCAGGATCTTCACGCAAGGCTGATCGCAGCGCGTTGGAGAATGACAGCGTATGCGGTCCGACCTCGCGCTGGTTAATCAGGCATTTTTTCGATTCGTGGACGAATTCGATCGGATCCTCGACGGTCAGGATGTGGCCCTGCTCGTTTTCGTTGATGTGGTTGACCATCGCCGCCAGAGTAGTCGACTTGCCCGAACCCGTCGGTCCGGTCACCAGCACCACGCCGCGCGGCTGGTTGGCGATATCGACGAAGACCTTGGGCGCCTTCAGGTCTTCCAGGCTCAGCACCTTGGACGGAATGGTCCGGAACACCGCACCGGCACCGCGATGCTGGACAAATGCGTTGACCCGGAATCGCGCCAGGTTGGGAATCGAGAAGGAAAAATCGCACTCGAGATTTTCCTCGTAAAACTTGCGCTGGCCGTCATTCATGATGTCATACACCATGGCATGCACGTCCTTGTGCTCGAGTGCCGGCAGGTTGATGCGCCGTACGTCGCCGTGAACGCGGATCATCGGCGGCAGTCCGGCTGAAAGGTGCAGGTCGGAGGCCTTGTTCTTGACAACAAAGGCAAGCAGTTCGGAAATGTCCATTTATAATTCCCCCCGGGAAATGGGCAAAAAATGTTTGAGCAGAGCCTGAACGTTTGCCCTGATGCCGCCTGGATAATACGCTGAAATTATGGCCACAATCGCCAAGAACTTGCAAGCCGTGAATGAACGGATTTCTCGTGCTGCGGCATCGGCAAATCGCAGCGTGAAAAATGTCCGCCTGCTCGCGGTCAGCAAGACTTTCGGCGCCGCACAGATCAGGGAGGCCTGGGACGCGGGCCAGCGCATCTTTGGAGAAAATTTCGTGCAGGAATCACTGGACAAAATGCACGAGTTGCAGGATCTCGCCATCGAATGGCATTTCATCGGACCGCTCCAGAGCAACAAGACACGATCTGTCGCCGAACATTTCAGCTGGGTGCACAGCATCGACAGGGAAAAAATCGCGCGTCGGCTCAACGACGGACGCCCCGATCATCTGCCACCGCTCAACGTGCTGATACAGGTCAACGTCAGTGGCGAATCCAGCAAAAGCGGCGTATCACCCGGTGGTGAGCGCCCGCTGGCGGATGCCATTCGTACCATGCACCGGTTGCGGCTGCGCGGCCTGATGGCCATTCCCGAGCCCACGCCTGACCGGGCGGTACGCAGGGAACGCTTTGCATTGCTGCGAACCCTGCAGCAGTCGCTGCAGGCAGACCAGGCGCATGTGGACACATTGTCCATGGGCATGTCAGACGATCTTGAGGAAGCGGTCGCCGAAGGTTCGACCCTGGTACGCGTGGGCACGGCAATTTTCGGCGTTCGAACGGCTGCGAAACCGTGATCTGTGGAATCTGCGCCGTATAATGCACGGCAGGCGGATATCGCCGCCGGAAACATCTCACTTTCAGGTTGTAGCGCTTCGGTCACATGAACATACTTTTTATCGGCGGCGGCAACATGGCTGCGGCGATCATCGGCGGACTGGTTTCCCGCGATTGGCCGGCCACGTCGATACATGCGGTCGACGTGCAAGCCGAGGCGCGTTCGGGCCTGGAACGGCGCTTTGGCATCCTTACTTCTGCGGATTCTGCCGGTGCTGTTGCCAATGCCGAATGCGTAGTGCTCGCGGTCAAGCCGCAGCAGATGCGTGAGGTCGCCCGGGGCATTGCGGCCAGGATCGGAGACAGGCTGGTGATCAGCATCGCAGCCGGGCTGCGCTGTACCGATCTCTCGAGATGGCTCGGGAACTCGAAACACATCGTTCGTGCCATGCCCAATACACCGGCACTGGTTGCGGCAGGAATCACGGGGCTCTAT
>Ga0222714_10004261_pt1 | contig 14119 bp, 13 predicted proteins | sample C33_3DmetaG_FD_165048 | JGI IMG/M metagenome (GOLD analysis project Ga0222714, IMG submission 165048) | Estuarine water microbial communities from San Francisco Bay, California, United States - C33_3D | ecosystem: Environmental > Aquatic > Marine > Unclassified | place: USA: California... | reverse complement strand
CACGGGGAAGCCCCCTATACCCTTGAGAATCGCTATCGAGCCACGTCGCTGGCCGAGGTTCTCACCATCCGACTGCGCGAGTTGATTCGTGAGGACAAAGGTGGTGTGTACTCCATCGCAGCGCAGGCCATGATGCAGAAGGATCCGGAGGAGAACTACGGTGTCCTGGTGTTCTTTGGTTGCGATCCTGCCCGTGCCGATGAACTGGTGGCCAGTGTGAAGCAGGAGATTGCTTCGCTCACGCAGAAAGCCGTCGGCGACGACTACGTGCAGAAGGTACGAGAGATTCAGATCAAGGAGCGCGAAGTCAACAAAGCCACCAATGGTTTCTGGCTGGGCACCATCATGAGCATTGTGAAGGACGGTGAGTCGTTCACGGTAGTCAAGCAGCGCGACGACCTGATCCAGGGTTTGAATGCAGCGCAGGTGTTTGAAGCGGCAAAGCAGTACTTGAGCACATCGCAGGTTGCGCTGTTTGTGCTGCGTCCGGAGAAGTAAGTCGTCGCGTTACTTCCGCACTGGCTGGAGCATTTCGATCGATAGCATGTTCGTCCGAGCACGTCCAACGAGGGGTCGGCCGACGGTAAAGATCACGGTTGACCCCACGGGTAGGATGCGCTGCCGCACCAACCATGTTTCGATGTGTTCGATCGTTTCGTCGGTAGATGATGCTGTATCAACCACGGCGCCGGTAACACCCCACAACAAACCCATACGCCGTGCAACGGATGCGTTCGAGGTAACGCAGAGGATTGCGGCGTTTGGTCGCCGGTTCGAGATCAGTCGAACCGTTTCGCCACTATGACTGAGCGATACGATGGCGTCCACCCGCTGCTCATTCGCAATTCTGGCGGCAGCCATCGCAATCGAGGCTGTGTTCTGCTGCTGCGTTAGGACTGCCGTGGCCCCCGGAACATACAAGCGCTCGTCCTTGGCCATTTGCGTGCTGGCGGCATCACAGATCTGTCGCATGTAGTGCACAGCTTCTACGGGGTAGGCACCGACGGACGTCTCGGCGCTCAGCATCACAGCATCAGTGCCGTCCAATACGGCATTGGCAACGTCGCTCGCCTCGGCACGCGTGGGGCGTGGTGCACGTATCATCGACTCGAGCATCTGTGTTGCCGTGATGACTGGCACGGCGTGCTGATTGCACAGGTGGATGATATTCTTCTGTACCATCGGAACGTGCTCGGATGGAATCTCAACGCCCAAGTCACCCCGAGCCACCATGATGATATCAGAGGCACGAATGATGTCTTCGATGTTATCCAGTGCCTCCGGTTTTTCAATCTTGGAGATCACCGGCTGTGTGCCACCGTTCTTGACAATGTACTTGCGAACGGTATCGACGTCCTGAGCCGTTCGGACAAAGGACAAGGCGATGTAATCCAGTTGGTGGTCGATTGCAAATCGTACGTCGGCACGGTCCTTCGACGTGATCGATGGCTGTGATACGTTGGTGTGGGGTAGGTTGATACCCTTTCGTGGCTTCAATTCGCCACCATGAACAACAAGACAGGTCACGGTGGTAGCGGTTGTTTTCCGTACCTCCAGCTTGAGCAGACCATCATCCAGGAGCAGGGCGTCGCCCTTCTTCACATCACTTGCCAGCGTGGCGTAGTGAACGGGAATCAACTGATCGGAGACGGTGAGTTTTTCTGCCTTAATCACTGCAACGTCGGCCAGCTTGACTTCCGTGCCAGGTACGAGGTTCAACACGTCGATGTCGGGTCCAAAATCACCAACGCGAATCTTTGGACCCTGCAGATCAGCAACGATCGGCAGGTGCACACCAAGTTTCTGTTCTGCTGCTCGGATGTGGGCGATGAACTCCTCGTGCATGGCGTGCGAACCATGCGACATATTCAGGCGAAATGCATTCGCTCCTGCGCGCACGAGGTTGGCAACCTTGGTGGCCGAAGCAATGGCTGGCCCCATGGTGCAGAGAATCTTGGCCTTCGACGTCAGGTTGAGGTGCGTCATAACTGGTGCGACTAGATCATTCTACGTGGTGGTGGCGTACAAAACGTCTCAATGGCCAATGCTTCGCCGGACTCTTCATCAATCAGCACATAGGCGCCGCACACGCGCACATCGCCCTCAGCAGGCTCGTACTTGTGCGCCGTTTGAAGCTGCATGCGCTTCAGTGCGACGTCCTTGTTCATTCCGATCACCGAATCGTATGGTCCGGACATTCCAACGTCCGTAACGTAGGCCGTTCCTTGAGGCAGGATGGTAGCATCAGCTGTTTGGATGTGCGTGTGCGTTCCCAACACAGCACTGATGCGGCCATCGAGGTGCCAGCCCATAGCAACGGCCTCGGCAGTTGCATCAGCGTGGAAGTCCAGGATGACGACCTTCGTTTCCATCCGCAACTGGTTGAGTGCATGGTCAACCGCCTTGAACGGATCGTCAATCGGCTGCATGAACACCCGTCCCTGAGCCTGCACCACGCCAACGCGTCGCCCGCCCGGAAGGGTAACAACGCACCATCCGCGGCCTGGATTCTCGGCGGGATAGTTCAGGGGGCGCAGCACATAGGGGTTCTTGGAGAGCAGGGGACGCGACTTCCAATTCTCCCAGACGTGATTTCCGGTAGTAATGCAGTGTACGCCGGCAGCGAAGAGCTGATCGGCCTCCACTTCGGTAAGCCCCTTACCACCAACGATGTTTTCACCGTTGACAATAACACAGTCGGCCTTGTAGCGTTCGCGTAATGATGGCAGTTGAGCTAGAACGGCGTTCAAGCCTACGTGGCCAACGATATCGCCGATAAAGAGTACATGGAGTGGTCGCATACGTGTCTAAACTACGAAGCAGTATCTTGCCACATGGCACTACGCATCTATACCAAGACTGGCGATGATGGAACGACAGCTCTCTTCGGAGGCCAGCGCGTTCCCAAGGATGATTTACGCATTCAATCCTACGGCACTGTCGACGAGCTCAATGCCGTGATCGGCATGGCCTTGACAGATCAGCTGGCCGAGCCTCTGCGCACGGAACTTCTGGGGTTGTGCGCCGAACTGTTCACTGTGGGTGCCGACCTTGCCACACCCCTGGATCCACCCCCATCGTACCACATCCCGCGGGTAGAGGAACATCATGTTCGCCGGTTGGAACAGTACATCGATGACCATGATGAGGTGTTGGAGCCGCTGAAGAACTTCATTCTGCCGGGCGGTACGGTAGCAGCTGCCCACCTGCACCTGGCGCGCACGATCTGCCGGCGCGCAGAGCGACTGGTGGTAGCCCTTGCTCGTGCCGAAGACCTCGGGCCTCACGTGGTGACATATCTCAATCGACTCTCCGACTACCTCTTCACTGCGGCTCGTCGTGCCAACCACGACGCCAAGGTAGAAGATGTTCCATGGTTTTCAACTGAAACACGATAGGTAACAGTTATGCCTCTGCACATCTGGATTCTCACTGCCCTTAGCGTGGTGTTAATCTCTTGTTCGTCGTCCGCAGATCCGGACGACATTCGTCCGCTGCCACCGGTGAGCGTTGTGGCAACATCCACATCATCAACTTCGGTGATGCTCACGTGGGAAGCTGTCAGCACAGATGCCAATCGTACGGGATTTCGCGTCGAGATCACGGAGGTTGGGGGAACCGGAGAAGCGTCTCGCGATACTACAATTGATAACCCTGCCTCTCTGACGATCATCACGATCGACAACCTGACGGCAGGAACGCGATACGCATTCTCGGTGTATGCCCTGAATGGCAGCACGGCGTCGGCCACGGCGGCCACGGTGGTATGGTCGCCTGCCATGCGCTACAGCATGCGCGTGTATGAACCGCGCAGTGAGAATGGAAACGGAATCCAGTTGTCGCATCCGGTGAGCCTGCTGTTACCGGCAGCGTTCAAGTGGGACCTGTGCCTAGATGTTCGGGACGATTCGGTGTTCATCGGATGTCCGCTGCAGAGTTCCTTCGCCCGGCCGGACTCTTCGGGGTTGTACGTGAACGGCGACAGCATCCGCCGCACGGTGATCGGCACGGTGTGGCCAAACGTGACCAGTCCGGACGATGTGACGGCGGATCTCAAGACGGATACCTACCGATCGATTCTCCTCAACGCTGGAGCTGTGAACGCGATGGCAACTCCGTTTGTCTTTGCGGTTCGGACGCAGGCAGGGAACTATGCGAAGGTGCTGGTAAATGTGACCAATGGCCGGTTTCTTCAGGGAGATGCTCCCGATCGGTATCTCGATCTGGACATCGTGTACCAGCCCCTCGTGGGTGAATCGTTTCTGAAGCAGTAAGCGGGAACTGCAGCATGAATTGTTTTTCATTCTTTATTCATTGCTGACTGATCGTTGCTCCCCTAGCTTTGTGTATACAATATTTTTTCCACAGTTTTTGTATCGAGGAGTAGGGATATGAAGTCGATCAAATTGATGCTGCTTGGCTTTGCCGCAGTTGGTCTCGTAGCTTGCGGTGGTGAGCAGACAGAAGAAGCTCCAGCTGAAGAAATGCCAGCAACCGAAGAAGCTGCACCAGCTCAAGAAGCTGCGCCAGCTCCAGAAGCTCCAGCTACGGACAGCGCCGCTGCTCCAGCTGAAGCCGCTCCTGCTCAGTAATTGAACAGGCGTCAGTCGTAAGACACTGATACGAAAACGCCCCTGATGCGAAAGCATCAGGGGCGTTTCTCGTTATGATCCAAGAGATACTAGTTAGGCCTTCTTGCGCAGACGTGCGGCAAAGGCTCCATCGGTCTTGTGGATGTGGGGGAAGGTCTGTAAGAAGCCATCCTTGCACACGTCCGGGGAAACGAAATTCTCCGCCGGTTCGACCGTGAACTCGGGGTGGTCGGCCAAGAAGGCCGCAACGATGTCCGTATTCTCTTCTGGTTCGATGGTACAGGTGCTGTACACCAGCACACCGCCGGGTTTGACCAACCCCGCTGCATGATCGATCAACTCGAGCTGTCGCTTTGCCATCTTTCGAATATCGTCGATCGTACGTCGCCACTTGATGTCTGGCTTCTTGCTCAGCGTACCTAGACCACTGCATGGAGCGTCCACGAGCACCACATCGGCCAGCTGCTTTGGCGAAAACGTGAGAGCATCGCCCTGGACTGCCTCGATAATCGACACGCCGGTGCGCTCGGCATTCTCCTTGATGAAGGGAACCTTTGACTCATACAGTTCCAGGGCTACCACCTTGCCCTGGTTATTCATGAGTTCAGCGGCAAAGATGGATTTACCCCCTGGAGCTGCGCAGAGATCGTACACGATCTGTCCTGGCTGAGGATCAGCTAGGCGCACAGCAAGGCTTGCCGACGCATCCTGTACCGTCACGTAACCTTCCGTCCAAGCCCGCACGCTGCGCAGATCACGAAGCGAGGTGATGAGCACGCTCGTATCGTGAACGGGGGAAATCTCGTACTTGATACTGGCTTGATTCAGCTCATCCTCGATGAACTGCCGCGTTGTCTTCAGGGTGTTCACCCGGAGCGTGATCATCGGGCGATGGTTGTTCGCATGGAGCAGGGCATCGGCCTCTTCAGCCCCATAGCGATCTACGTATCTGCGCACCATCCACTGCGGATGGGATGAATGCACGGAGAGGTGCAGTACTTCGTTCTCACCGCGGTCGGGATACCGAATGTTGTTGATGTTGCGCAACACGTTGCGCAGCACGCCGTTCACGATTCCGGCATGACGGTCGCCCTTGAACTGCTTGACGATCTCCACCGACTCGTTAATGGCTGCAGGAGGAGGGATCTTGCTCAGAAACAGCATCTGGTACAGTGCGATGCGCAGAGCGTTTTTTACGATCGGCAGGCACTTGGCAAACTCGCCGTGGTAGAATCCAGTCAGGATCCAGTCGAGTCTGCCTTGCCAACGCACAACGCCATTTACCAATTCTGTGACGAGGGCTCGATCGGCAGCCGACAGTTCAGATCGGCGTAACTCGCCGTCGAGGAGTTTGTCGATGTAGGAGTCACTGTTCTCGTAACGCGACAGAAGTTTCACGGCAACACCGCGTGCGGTGTCGAAGATGGATTCAGGTGCTTGCTCGTTGCTGTTGTCGTTGCTCATAGGTGGCAAGTTTACAAAAAACAGCCGCTTGGTTCTGGTATCCGATCACCATAGTTTCCTTTCATGAATGAACGTTCTCACGCTCTCTGGGCGCTGTTGTTTGGCCTGATCCTGTGTGCAAGCCCCCTACAGGCTCAACGCAACGTCCTGCAATCCGACCCGCTTCGCGCTCGCAGCCTGATTGTCTACGACATGATCGGTGGCTACATGGGCTTATCGTTCAACACACAATCGGGTACGATCACCACGAATTGCGACTGCAACTTTACCGGAGCTGCGGGCACAGGGTTTGTAGGGGGCTTCCAGTATGAGCGCCTAACGCGATCCGGATTCCTCTGGGGCGTTACGCTTGGTTACGAGAACCGCTCGCTTGAGGGGCGGTTTCGAGAGATCGAAGGCCTTGCGATGACCTCTCCTACCACGGGACAGACCTATACCGTGCCAATCGACTTCCTGAATACGGCGGACCTGTCGCTGCACTATCTCTCGGCCATGCCGTACTTGAAGCTTCGCACGCTTGGACCCTTCTATGCGCGCGCAGGAGCGGTGATTTCCTACGTGTTCTCCAGTTCCCTGGAGCATCGCAAGACACTGGAGACCACCTCCGTCACCTTGCCGAATGGGGAATCTGCAACGGTGTCGCTACCGGGCTACCCAACGGGTGTTGCTACAATTCAGGACGGACCGGTGCCCAGTTTGAACGCACTTCAGGTTGGTGTCACACTTGGTGTGGGACTGGACCTGCAGGTGGGAGACGGCTTTTTTCTCAGCCCAGTGCTACAATACGTCTATCCGGTCACAACCATCTCATCGGCTGCAGAGCCCTATTCTACAAGGGCTTTCCAACTTCTGGTGGAAGGTCGATTCATCCTGTGACGGATTACCCTTTGTGAGTTATCCACAATTACCTATTTTTTCCCTTCACGCCAGAAGCGTGTTGGTGCTTGCACACATGGTTTCGAAGTGGTAACATGTGCGCTGGGGACATCGATTCATCTACGCCTACATGAACGGGATGGGTATGCTGCAGAGAGTCTTGGCACTCTGTTTGGGTTTGATCGTGCTAACGACGGCGATGGTCGCCGGAACATCGGGCACGGGATTAACGCTGTACAGCGTTACAATCATGATGACGCCGGAAGATGGCGCATCACGAGGGGACTTGCTGGAAGACCCGTCAAAGATTCGCATTCTGAATCTTGGACCGTTGGTCAACCACGACGGTTTGGACTACGGTCCTACCGTGAGTGCCGATGGTAAGACACTGTACTTTGTGTCGAACCGTCAGGGCAGCCGTATCACCCGTGATGGCGACTTTTCCCACGACTTCTGGTCGGTGAAGAAAGAGAACTATCTCGATACGATCTTCACGGAGCCGAAGAACATCGACACGCTTGACGCAGGTGTGAACACGGTGATGAACGAGGGTGTCGCATCGATTGCTGCCGACCGCCAGACCCTGTATTTCACGGGATGTAATCGCCCGGATGGTTTGGGCGACTGTGACATCTACCTCGCTGAGATCAAGGGTGATCGCTGGGGTACGCCGCGTAACCTTGGCCGTAATGTGAACTCGGAGTTCTGGGATTCACAGCCATCCATTTCACCTGGACAGGACCGCCTCTACTTTGCCTCAAACCGCCCGTCCCCAACCAATCCTGATGGCGCTGGCGAGGACGATACCGACATCTGGTTCTGCGATTGGGACGAGGATCTCGGTGAATGGGGTCCAGCAAAGAATCTCGGTCCCGATGTAAATACTGCCGAATCAGAAGTAGGTCCGTTTATTGCCGCTGATGGCAACACCCTCTTCTTCTCTTCGAACGGCCATAAGCCCAACATGGGTGGTCTGGACTTCTACCGCACAACGCGTACGGGTGAGAAGGACCGCGCCGGCAATGACCGTTGGGCCAAGCCCAAGCAACTGCCTGCACCGATCAACACGGTAGAAGACGAACAGTTCATCACGCTCCCAGCCTCTGGCGACGTGATGTACTTCTCCTCCCGCCGTACCGACCTCAAGGGGTATCAAGGAGATCTTGACATCTTCATGGCCTTTATTCCGACGTACTTCCGCGCCGTTAACCTGATCGTGGATGTGCTTGACGAGTGTACTGGTGAGAACATTCCTGCTGTGGTTACCTACAGCAATCCGAAGACGGGCAAGAAGACCAACGACAGCGTGTCCACCGACCGTCTGGAGTCGAACATCATCATCTCGAATGACGACTACGGCCAGGGTGCACTGAAGGCCGACTCGGTAATGATTACCGTAACGGCACAGTCAGATGTTTATGGCGAGCGGTCGATCGTCGTGCCGATTGTTGATCCAGGAACGGTGACCGATAAAGACAAGGCCAACGAAAACATTGAGGTACGTCGCACGATCAAGCTGGGTCAGCGCCCAACACTGGCCGCTGAGATGGAATCGTCCGATTGGTCCAAGCGCCTGAACGATGGCTTCAAGGGTCTCGTACTGGAAGAAAAAGCTACGATCACGCTCTATCCGCTGCTGCCGTATGTGTTCTTTGAACTCAACAGCTCGGACTTTTCTGATCGGTACACCGTCTTCCGCTCGCCAGCTCAAACCAACGGATTCAACGACGAACGTTTGTTGGGCGGCACGCTGCAGAAGTACTACCACGTGTTGAACGTATATGGGTACCGTCTGAACAAGTATCCGGACGTCAAGGTGGAAATCACTGGCTGCGTCGACGAAATCAACGAAGACAAGAAGTCCGATCTGGCGAAGAATCGTGCTCAGATCATTTACAACTACCTCCGCGACGTGTGGAAGATTTCCGAAGATCGGATGTCGATCCAGAGCCGTGGATGGCCAGAGGTTCGCTCCAATCCAAAGGATTCGCTCGGTATTGTAGAGAACCGTCGTGCCGAGATGCGCTTCTCCGGACCAAATGCGGAGAACCTGTGGCAAGTTGAGCGCCCAATTCTAGACAACGACCCAACCACCTTCCCATCGCCAATGGAGATGACCTTCGTGATGGGTAACGGTATCGACGAGAACATCGTAGCCAGCCGCCGCATTGAAGTCACACGCGATGGCAAGAATTGGAATACCCTTACGCAGATCGGTATGACGGACAAGACCACGACGTGGGATTGGAAGGATGCTGAGAATGAGGAGTACCCACAGGAAGATCGTCGTATCGAGGCTGAGCAGAAGGCTCTGGCACCATACAAGGCTCAACTCGTAGTTGTGTCAAAGAAAGGTACGGAGTGCCGCTCGGACATCATCACGATCCCTGTGAAGCGCACTTCCACCAAGGGTCTGACCACTGTTCGTGAGGACGACAAGACACTCGAGAAGTACAACCTGATTTTGTTTCCATTCGACCGTGCTGATGCCGGTCCGATGAATGAGCGCATCCTGAAGGAGTACGTCTACCCACGTATCAAGGGTAACTCTACGATCTTCGTTGAAGGTAAGACGGACGTTGTAGGTATGTACGATCACAACAAGCGTCTGTCGGAGCGTCGCTCCGGCACTGTACAAACTGGCATCGGCAAGAACGCTAAGCAGTACGGCACACTGAGCTCGCGCGGTACTGGTGAGGACGAGCCGCTCTTCACCAATGATCTGCCAGAGGGCCGGTTCTTCAACCGTACGGTACAGGTGCGTATCGAGACGCCACTCAAGGATGTAGAGCAGTAATCTGTTCGAGAGATTTCAGCGACAAAAAACGCCCAGTCTTCCTGTGAAGGCTGGGCGTTCTGCGTAGCTTTGTGACATGATTGAATGGGACATCAACCCGGTCATCTTTTCACTGGGACCTCTGCATCCCCGCTACTACGGGGTACTGTTTGCCTTGGCGTTTGTGGTGAGCTATCGCTTCATGCGAATCATGTTTGCCGACGACAAGAAAACCCTCAAGCAACTTGATAGCCTTACGATCACCATGATCGTTGCCACCATTCTTGGTGCGCGACTGGGTCACGTGCTGTTCTATGAGCCACACATCCTGACCGACAACCCATTGCGCCTCTTTGCGATCTGGGAAGGGGGCTTGGCGAGTCATGGCGGAGCACTGGGTATCATCGCCGGTCTGTGGTGGTATCACAAGAAGAACAAGGGCTTCTCCATGATCTGGCTACTGGACCGCATGGCAGTAGCGGCAGCACTGTGTGGTGTATTCATTCGGGTTGGGAACTTCTTCAACTCCGAGATCATTGGCAGAGAGACGGACCTACCGTGGGCGGTATGGTTCAAGCTGGTCGATCCGGTACCGGTTGGGCGCCATCCTGCTCAACTCTACGAGGCAGTGCTTTACCTCGTCATCTTTGGATTTCTGTGGTGGCGGTACCAGCAGCGCGACAGCTTCACCAATCCTGGTAGGCTGATTGGACTGTTTATGGTGCTGGTGTTCAGTGGGCGATTCCTGATCGAGTTTCTCAAGGAACACCAAGAAGCGTTCGAGGCATCGCTTCCACTTGATATGGGACAACTACTGAGTATTCCGTTTATCCTCGCCGGAATCTATTTCCTGAACTACTCTCGACACTCAAGGAAGACCGTACAATGAGCATCAACACCATTACCGTCATCGGCGGTGGCACCATGGGCAATGGCATCGCCCACGTGGCTGCACAGAGTGGATTTTCCGTCACCCTGGTGGACGTCTCCCAAGAGGCTCTAGACCGTGCCGTAGGCACCATCTCGAAGAATCTGGACCGCATGGTTGCCAAGGAGAAGATATCCCAGGCCGATCGTGATGCTACGCTAGGACGCATTGCTACAACGACGGACCTGGCTACGGGAGCATCGCAGGCGGACCTTGTGATCGAAGCGGCCAGCGAACAGTTCGCCATCAAGAAGCAGATCTTTGAAACACTGAATGGTGCGTGTAAGGACACGGCCATTCTGGCGTCGAATACATCGAGCATTTCCATTACGGAGCTCGCGGCCGTCACAAAGCGGCCCGATCAATTCATCGGCATGCACTTCTTCAATCCCGTGCCGGTGATGACGCTTTGTGAGATCATTCGTGGACTGGCTACGAGCGACGAAACCTATGCCACCATCAAGGCAATGGCCAAAACCATGGGCAAGGTGCCGGTAGAAGTTCAGGACTATCCTGGCTTTATCAGCAACCGTATCCTGATGCCGATGATTAACGAGGCCATTTACTGCGTGATGGAAGGTATTGCTTCGGTCGAGGACATCGACACCGTGATGAAACTTGGTATGGCCCATCCGATGGGCCCACTCACCCTTGCCGACTTCATTGGTTTGGACGTGTGTCTGAGCATCATGGAAGTGCTCCATCACGGCTTGGGCGACTCGAAGTATCGTCCCTGTCCGCTTCTGCGCAAAATGGTAGCTGCAGGACATCTTGGACGCAAGAGCGGCAAAGGCTTCTACAGCTACTAGGAACTACTACACCCTGAGGGGAATGAGCTTTACCGACTACTATCGTGTACTAGGGATCGAGAAAGGGGCTTCGGAGGCCGAGATCAAGAAGGCATTCCGAAGCCTTGCTCGTGAGTACCATCCCGACGCGAACCCCAACAATCCACAGGCGGAAGAGAAGTTCAAGGAAATCTCTGAAGCCTACGAGGTACTGTCCGATCCGCAAAAGAGAGCCAAGTACGACCACATCAGTTCGCAGTATCAAGCCAGCCAGCGTACGGGCGGACGTGGTGCCTGGCAGCAACAGTACAATCCGCAGGATCTCGGCGACATGTTCGGCGGAACGTCGTTCGGCGATTTGTTGTCGCAACTGTTCGGTGGCGGTGCTGGTGGTGGTGCAGGTCGTGGAGCTGGTGGCGGCCCTGGCGGCAGACGAACGAGGCCGACACCCCAACATGAACCAGAACAAGTCTACGCCGTAACGATCTCGTTTGAGGAAGCGTTTGCTGGTGCCACCAAACGTCTGGCACTCGGCAATCGCAAGATCGACGTCTCGTTCAAACCGGGAATTGCCAGTGGTCAAAGACTGAAGATTCCCGCTGGATTTCTCGAAGTAACGATCGCTCCGCACGCACGCTACATGCGTGACGGGGACCACCTCAAGGTATCGGAACACGTACCGGTCTCTACCATGGTGCTTGGAGGGTCGATCCCCGTGCAAACGCCGAGTGGCCAGGTACAGATTACCGTACCACCTGGTACACCGTCGGGACGTACCTTGCGGGTGCGCGGTCAGGGGATGCCCGTGTACCGGGACCCATCGAGCCGTGGCGATCTGTATGTTACGCTGTATGTACATGTTCCATCGTCGCTGTCGGATGAGCAACGAGGGCTGTTCGAGCAACTTCGTTCCACCGGTATCTAGCATTCTGCATGACAACCATCACCTTCGATCACGTCACCAAACAGTACGATGCCGTTGTACCCCTTCGAGACGTGTCGTTTACCATTCAACCAGGTGAGTTCTTCGTCCTTGTCGGTCCGTCAGGCTGCGGGAAAAGCACGCTGTTGCGGATGATTGCCGGCTTGGAAACCGTTACCAGTGGCGAGGTGCGTTTTGATGGTGAGTTGATGAATCACGTAGCACCACGTGACCGCGACGTGGGCATGGTGTTTCAGAACTATGCGTTGTACCCTCATCTCACAGTTGCGGAGAATCTGGCTTTTCCATTGAAGATTCGGAAGGAACCGGCTGATGCGATTCGCCAACGCGTGCGTGAAGTAGCCGAGATCCTAGACATCACACCGCTCCTTGAACGACGCCCGCGTCAGTTGTCGGGTGGTCAGCGCCAGCGGGTGGCAGTGGGTCGGGCCATCATTCGCAAGCCACGCGTCTTTCTCTTCGACGAGCCCCTTTCCAACCTGGATGCTCAACTACGAACGCACATGCGTACAGAGTTGAAAGCGTTGCAGCGTCAACTCGGCGTAACAACGGTGTACGTCACGCACGACCAAGTCGAGGCCATGACGATGAGTGATCGGATGGCAGTGCTGAACAATGGATCATTACAGCAGGTGGGTACACCCGCAGAGATCTATCAGCACCCGGCAACGCCGTTCGTTGCAACGTTCACGGGCAGTCCATCGATGAATATGATTCCGATGGAGGGGAAGGTGCTTGGCGTGCGTCCGGAGTGTATCGCAGATCACGGCGAAGGTATTGCTCTACAGGTAGAGATCCAGGCCATCGAGTTCATCGGGCACGAATGGTTGGTACATGCTGTCGTGAATGGCAGGCCCGTGATTCGTCGCACGACGCAACATCCAACCGAGGTACCAGGTACACACACGCACTGGATCGTGCCTGCCGAACACGCTAGGTGGTTCCCTCTAGAGAGCGTCTAGGATGGAGATCTGAAACCACCGATCTAGGTAGAGCGCAAAGAGGATGAGCGCAACAACTACCACGAAGGCGATTACGCCCACCACCTTGCCAGCACCGGACTTCGTTTGCTGTAATCCAGCCTTTACCGCGGCCTCGGTGATGCGGTCCGTGTAGGAGAAGATTGGCACGAAGATCAAGACAATGATGGCCATGCCGATCGCTGTTGCCGTGAGTGGACGAAAGCGCTCCGTTTCTTGGAGGATACGCTCCTCGATCGCACCGGTGATGAGGTAGGAACTCAGAATCGAAACGATGAAGATGATTGCGCGAGTAATGCGGCGCATCATGCAGGTATCTCCCGGTAGTAGGACTAGCGCTACAGTAGACGAAGCTCGGCCAGTGATGTGAAGGCATCGCCAGCGATAATGATGTGGTCGAGCACACGAATATCGACGATGCGCCCCGCCTCTACAAGCTGCTTTGTGATGGCGATGTCCTCTGGTGATGGTTCGGTGTTTCCCGAGGGGTGATTATGCGCCACAATGATCGAAGCTGCGCTCTCGGCTATGGCCAGTCGGAAAACTTCTCGTGGGTGAATGATCACGGCATTCAACGAACCTTCGCTGACCACCACGTCGCGAATGATCTGGTTGGCCGACGACAACAACATCACGATAAAGGTCTCGGTTCGCAAGTGTCGCATGCGAGGTATGAGTCGTCGTGCGACCATCTCAGGTGAGCTCACAATGAGTCGATGTTGGAAGGGGGCTGCCTGAATGCGGTGAGCTAGTTCAAACGCAGCGCACAGTG
>Ga0222714_10004259_pt1 | contig 14122 bp, 13 predicted proteins | sample C33_3DmetaG_FD_165048 | JGI IMG/M metagenome (GOLD analysis project Ga0222714, IMG submission 165048) | Estuarine water microbial communities from San Francisco Bay, California, United States - C33_3D | ecosystem: Environmental > Aquatic > Marine > Unclassified | place: USA: California... | reverse complement strand
GTGCATTTCTTGCACGCGTGCGGTGGTGTTGGATGGTATGACAATCGCATGATCCACAACATCTCTCGCTTTACCGCCACCCTTTCCTAAAAGTCCAATGGTCGACATTTCTTTTGATTTTGCAACCTTCAAAGCATTGATGACATTTTGACTGTTACCCGAGGTGGTAATCCCTATCAAGACATCGCCCTCTCGGCCCAATCCATCGACCTGTCTTGAAAAAATATGTTCATAGCCATAATCGTTCACTATACATGTCATCACTGCTGAGTCAGCATTAAGTGCAATGGATCTTAAGGGTTTACGGTCTCCCACAAAACGCCCTACCAGTTCACCTGCAAGGTGTTGACTATCTGACGCACTTCCTCCATTGCCACACCAATAGATGGTGCCATCATTTTTTAAACAATTAATAAGAGTGCTAGCAATCTTTTCAATTGTGTCATGAAAAGAATTTATAGTATCCAAGACCTCTTGGTGCTCTTTGATATGAGATTGAATGATTGGGTGCATAACTAATTATAGAATAAAAAAAACCGGCCTTGGCCGGTTATTTTTTTTGATCATGGTCACGAGTGTTCAAACCGATCGATTAACTCTTTAATTTTAAGTTTTTCTTTCTTATAACGCTTGATGATTTCATCAGAAACATAATTTTTGTAGGCTTGATCTACAATGGATTCAAGCTCTTGATGTCGACTCTTCAGTTCTTGATAATTCATTTGTTCTCCTTGAGAAAATTCATTATTAAAACGTGTCTCGAGTTACATCTCCTTTCAATAGATTTATTAGATCTATCAATTAAACTTTACTCCTTTTGAAAAAAAATTCAAAATTTTTTAGAATCCTTTGGATTTAAAGAAAAGATAGAATAGATAGCCCATCAAAATAATTACTAATATATAAATTAAAGATAGTTTTGGGTTTACAAGGAAAGATTTAATCGCTTCCTTATAGTAAATAATGATCAATATAAATGCACCGATGAGCGCAATAATCTCTAAGGAACTATGCATTAAAACATTATATAATATTGTTTTTTTTAAAATAGATCTTGGAGTCTAAATGAAAGCGTTGGTCAAAAGGCATGCAAAAGAAGGTATCTGGCTAGAAGACATGCCAGAGCCAGAGGTTGGTAACAATGATGTCTTGGTGAAGATCCATAAAACAGCCATCTGTGGGACAGATATACACATTTATAACTGGGATGAGTGGGCTCAAAAAACTATACCCGTACCCATGATCACGGGCCACGAATACGCAGGTGAAATTGCGGCGATAGGATCTAACGTTACCGACTTAAAAGTCGGAGATATTGTCTCAGGCGAAGGTCATATTGTCTGTGGCAGATGTAGAAATTGTCTGGCTGGAACGCTACATTTATGTCCAAATACGATTGGTGTGGGTGTTAATCGAACGGGTGCTTTTGCTGAGTATCTATCTGTTCCTGCAAAAAATATATTCCATCCTAGCCGCCCTATTTCAACTGACTTATTGTCTATTTTTGACCCCTATGGAAATGCAGTTCATACAGCACTATCATTTAATATGGTGGGTGAGGATGTTTTAATTACCGGGGCAGGACCGATTGGGATGATGGCAGCAATGGTCGCAGATCATGCGGGGGCACGTAATATTGTGATTACCGACCTCAATGAATTTAGGCTTAACATGATCAAAGAAATAATACCCCGAGTTGTAACCATTAATGTTGCTAAACAAACCATCGATAAAGACCTGATGCATTCCATGGGTATCTTTGAAGGTTTTGATGTGGGTCTTGAGATGTCAGGATCACCCAAAGCTTTTGGAGACATGCTCAATCTTATGATTAACGGTGGCAAGATCGCTATGCTGGCCATCATGCCGCAAGGTTCTGGCATTGACTGGGATATGGTCGTCTTTAAAGGGCTTACCATCAAAGGTATTTATGGGCGTGAAATATTTGAGACCTGGTACAAGGGCTCGATGATGGTTCAAAGTGGCCTCCCTTTAGAAAAAATGATTACTCACCGCATGAGCTTTAAGGATTTTCAAGAAGGTTTTGATGTTATGCGATCAGGCAAATCAGGAAAAGTCATTTTAAATTGGTTAGATTAAGGATATTGAATGAGTTTTAAAGAGACAAGAAAGAGTTTAAGTCAGGATCTCGATCAAATTAAAGAAAACGGTCTCTGGAAGACGGAGCGTTTTATTGATTCAGATCAAAAAAATCAAATCACCCTTGCAGATGGTAGTGAAGTGATCAATATGTGTGCTAATAATTATTTAGGTCTTGCCAATAACCCAAGGGTAATCGATGCCGCCAAAAAGAGTTTGGATCAATGGGGTTTTGGTTTGGCTTCGGTCCGTTTTATTTGCGGTACTCAAACCATCCACAAAACATTAGAAGCCAAAGTCAGTGAATTTTTAGGTACAGAAGATACGATTCTATATGCGGCATGTTTTGACGCGAATGGTGGTCTATTTGAATCTATTCTCTCTAATGAGGATGCCGTTATTTCTGATGAGCTTAATCATGCCTCCATCATTGATGGTGTTCGTTTATGCAAAGCAGCTCGCTATCGCTATAAGAATAATGACATGAGTGACTTAAGAGAAAAATTAGTTGAAGCTAAAAATAATGGTGCCCGAAGAATCTTAATTACCACCGATGGTGTCTTTTCCATGGATGGCACGATTGCAAAACTTGATCAAATATGTGACTTGGCTGATGAGTTTGATGCGATGGTCCACCATGATGATTGTCATGCCACCGGTTTTATGGGTAAAACTGGGAGGGGTGTACACGAGTATTGTGGTGTCATGGGTAGAGTTGACATCATTACCAGCACCTTTGGTAAAGCACTTGGGGGTGCATCAGGGGGTTTTACCTCAGGACGTAAGGAAATTATTGACATGCTACGTCAACGATCAAGGCCCTACCTCTTCTCAAACACCCTTGCCCCCAGTATTTGTGCGGCAACTCTTGAGGTGATTGATATGCTCTCTGAATCAACAAGCTTAAGAGATAAACTCGAGGCAAATACTCATTATTTTAGGAGGGGTATGAAAGAGGCAGGGTTTAGTGTTGATGAGGGTGATCATCCAATCGTACCTGTGATGTTAGGTGATGCTGTTTTAGCGCAAAAAATGAGTTCAAGACTGCTTGAAAAAGGGATCTATGCAATCGGCTTTTTCTATCCTGTCGTTCCTCAAGGCAAAGCTCGAATTAGAACACAAATATCAGCGGCACATACTCAAGATGATCTTGATCGGGCAATTAAAGCGTTCTCAGAAACACGGGATGAACTTCAAAACTAGTTGCTCTAAATACTAGAAAATTTTGTAGAGCCTGTGTTAAAATTCGGTTTTCCGGTTATTCCCCAATAGCTCAGTCGGTAGAGCAACGGACTGTTAATCCGTGTGTCCCTGGTTCGAGCCCAGGTTGGGGAGCCAAATCTTATAACCCTAATATAACAATTAGGGTTATACCCAAGGAGCCTTATGTTCAAGTAAAATGAAACTGCAAAATATTTTTTCGCAATTAAAGAGTAATTTTTACTATTCAATAAAAAAAATTTTCTTTAGAGTTTTTCTATTCTCGACTGGAAATAATAGAGAAATTTTTTTAAAAAAAATTTATATTGATTGGAATAAAAAAAGAATTAATTTTTTAATAAAAGTTTTTAAAAAAAAATGGTTTGATAAAAAAAGAATACTTGAGGTTGGTGCTGGCACTGGAAATATATCTAAAGAACTAAAAAATTTAAATGCTGAAGTTGAATTAACGGAGGGCAATAAGAGGAATATTGAACTTATTAATTTGCATAATCCAAATATTAAGTTATACGTTATTGACCATGATAAGAGTTGGAAAAATAAAACCCCCAATGACTATGATTTGATTATTCATTTTGGGCTTCTTTATCATCTAGAAAACTGGGAAAATGACCTATTAACATGTGTTGAAAAAAGCAAATTAGTTGCATTAGAAACGGAAGTTTTGAATACAACTAAAAACATAAGTCTATCAAATAGGGAATGGGGAGATGATCAAGCCCTTAATGGCATAGGCGTTTATTGTAGTTCTAAAAAAATTGAAGATTTTTTTAAGCAAAACAATATATTTTATGTCAGATATGACGATCCAAAACTTAATACATCTCATTATAAGTATGATTGGATTGAAAATAAAAAAAAGATAATTAAAAAAGATGGTTATAGAAGATTTTGGATTATTTCTAAAAATAAAAATACCTTAGGAAAATTACAAAATCATAAATAATATTGAAAATATTACCTTAATAGGTGGTGGCATCATGAGTCTTACACTTGCTGTTTTGGTAAATGAAATTTTTCCAGACTATCCTATTAATCTTATCGAGAGATTGGGTGACATCAGCTTGGAGAGTTCAAGTGCATTAAATAATGCTGGCACAGGTCACGCCGGTTATTGCGAGCTTAACTATACTCCTCAAAATAAAAATGGTGAGGTAAATATTTCTCGAGCGATTAATATAAATGAGATGTTTGAAAATTCATTAGAGTTTTGGGCCTACCTTGAGTCAAAATATAAGTCTTTTGATTGTAAAAAATTTCTAAAAAAAACCCCTCACATAAGCTTTGTTAAGGGTGATAAAAATATTAGATTTTTAAAGAGTCGATTCGAAGCATTAAAAAAACAACCATTATTTAAAGAGATAGAATTTTCTGACGATCCCAAAATAATTCGTCAATGGGCTCCTCTTCTTAATTTTAAAGAAAAAAATTACGAAACCTACGCTGCAACAAGGGTTGGGCACGGTACAGATATAAACTTTGGTGAGATCTCAAGACAACTATTATATTTACTCAAAAAAAATAAAAACTTTCATCTTTTTACTAATACCAATGTTGAAAAAATTTCTATACAAAAGGACGGACTCATTAACTTAGAAATAAAAAATCTAATCAATAAAACTACTTTAAAAATTAAGTCGAATAAAATCTTTATTGGTGCGGGTGGCCAATCCATTCCTTTATTACAGAAAATGGGGCTCAAAGAAGCCAGTGGATACGCTGGATTTCCTGTGAGTGGAAAATGGCTAATGTGTGATAACCAAGAAGTGGTCAGGAGGCATAACGCTAAAGTCTATAGCCAAGCTTTTGATAATGCGCCCCCCATGTCGATTCCTCACCTTGATCTTCGCGCAATAAATGGAAGGCAAAGTTTACTCTTTGGTCCATTTGCAGGCTTTACCTTTAAATTCTTAAAACAAGGCTCTAATCTGGATTTACCCAAATCGGTAAAAATAAATAATATTCGATCCCTTATAGTCGTTTTTTTAAAGAACCTTCCTCTATTAATTTATTTAATCAAACAATCATTCATGAATCATGCTTCTCGAATGAAGCAACTCAGATTTTTTTATGAGGATGCAAAAGATAGCGACTGGAAACTCCTCGATGCAGGCAAAAGGGTTCAGATTATTAAGAACTGCCCTTTTGAAGGAAGTAAATTAGAGTTTGGGACGGAAGTAATTTTTTCAAAAAATAAAACCATTGCAGCCCTGATTGGTGCATCTCCAGGAGCATCTGTTTCCGCAAATGCCATGAGTAATGTCTTGATCGGAATGTTTGGAAAAGAAACTCATAAAAAATTAAAAAAAATAATTAGCTCCTTTGAAAGTGATCTTAATAGTTCAGCAAAAAAAGTAGCAACATTTAGATCCAGAATTTATAAGCAGTTAGGATTATGGTAGTTGGCGTTGCCTTTGGATTTCAGACAAACAAATACCCGTCGCAACACTAACATTTAAACTTTCAACCGAACCCATCATAGGAATCGTGATAAGTAAATCACATGACTCTCGAGTTAACCTTCGCATACCACTGCCTTCAGAGCCCATAATGATTGCGATTGGACCTTTAAGGTCTGATTTAAAGAGTGAATTTTTGGTTTCCTGTTCTGTCCCTATAATAAAAAAATGATTTTGTTTAAGATAGTCAATCGCCCTTTTTAAATTCGTCACTGTAACGAAGGGAACAGTTTCCGTTGCGCCGCAAGCCACATTCCTAACAGTCGCGTTAATTCCAACCGCATTATCCTTAGGAGTTACAATTGCACTCACGCCCATAGCATCAGCAACCCTAAAGCATGCACCTAAATTATGAGGGTCTTCAACACCATCTAAGATAAGAATGATTGGATCATCCTTATGATCTTTCTCAACAATGTCCTCAAGGGTAAAAAATTTCTCAGCTTGTTGAGACACGGTGGCAATAACGCCCTGGTGCTTAGTTTTAGGTAAAAGTTGATCGAGTCTTAATTTTGAATAAAGGTGAAATTTAATTTCCCTTTCTTCTGCAGCCTTGATTAACTGTTGCATACGCCCATCATTTCTTGACTCATCCAAGAAAAGTTCTTTGATTGACGACGGGTTTGATCTAATCACACTTAATATTGAATGGAAACCGTAAATAAGTTTTTTATTTTGCATTTTTATTTTTAGTTAATTTATTTGAATCAATCAGAATAAGATCAATACGTGAGAGCTCCATATCAATTTTAGCAACCTTAATCTTAACGCGATCACCCATGCCAAAACTCTTACCCGACCTTTCTCCAATTAAGGCATGTTTAGACTTATTAAAGACATAGTAATCATTTCCCAAATCTGTGACATGAATTAATCCCTCAATGTATATTTCGTCAAGGCTCACAAATACGCCAAAACCAGTAACACTAGAAATTGTGCCAGAAAAAACATCGCCCAATCTATCCTTCATAAAATAACACTTTAACCAGTCCTCGACGTCCCTACTTGCCTCGTCAGCCCTTCTTTCTGTTGTTGAACACTGCTTAGCTATTCCATCAAGATCCTTGACTCTTAACTCATTTCTTTTGAGTTTATCCTTGATAGCCCTATGCACAATTAGGTCCGGGTAACGCCTGATGGGGGAGGTGAAATGTGTGTATGTATCATAGGCCAAACCAAAGTGGCCTTTATTTTTTGTCTCATAGACCGCCTGTTGCATTGACCTTAAAATCATCGTCTGCAGCATCTGAGATTCTGGCCTTGATCTAATCGATTGAAGTAATGCGCTGTAATCCTTGGCAGATGGTTTTTGCCCTCCACCCAACTTCAAACCAAATTCTGAAATGTAATTTTTTAGTAATTCAAGCTTTTCTTCTTTTGGCGATTCATGGTTACGATAAATGGCTGGGCTATTTTCCTTTAATAAAAACTTGGCCGCTGAAACGTTAGCTGCCAACATACATTCCTCGATAATTTTATGAGCCTCGTTCCTATGAATAGGTTGAATTGAATCAATTTTACCGTCCTCATTAAAATTAATAGCTGTCTCAACCGAGTCAAACTCAATAGCGGACCTTTTTTCCCTTTGTTTTGAAAGTAGGTCATAGACTTTCTTTAAACTTTTAAGATTGGTAAGAACATGACTATATTTTTTAGTTAAATCATCATCGTTCTCATATAAAATTTTATGGGCAATTGTATAAGTCAAGCGGGCTTTAGAGAAAATGATAGCTGGATAAAATTTAAATTCACTAACCAAACCTTCATTATCAATCACCATTTCACACACCATCGTGAGCCTGTTAACCTGTGGATTTAATGAACATAGACCGTTTGATAGCTTCTCCGGTAGCATCGGGATAACACGCCTCGGAAAATAGACTGAATTTCCTCGGCTTAATGCCTCTTTATCAAGCTGTGAGTTTATGCTTACGTAGCTACTGACGTCTGCTATAGCAACAAACAACCTCATGTTAGATTCTGCTTTCTGAGCAAAAACGGCATCATCAAAATCTTTAGCAGTCTCACCATCAATCGTTACAAAATCAAGCTTTGTTAAATCAACATGATCTTTGTAATCAGAAACAAGAATCTCATCTTTAAATGACTCTGATTCCTTGATGGCATCCTTCGAAAATTCATAGGGCAGATGATGTTTTCTTAAAGCAATCTCAATCTCAATGCCACTATCACTATAGTTACCAATGATCTTTGTAATTTGCCCCATGGGCTTAGTTCTGAAGTCTGGCTGCGTTGTCATTTCAACCTCAACAACTTGACCGGGCTGAGCATTCATATCTTTATGGTAAGGAACTAAAATATCTTGCGAGATTCTTTTATCTTCAGCCCTCACAATCGTGACACCATGATTTTGAATGACTCGACCCACAATCATTGAATTTCCGCGGCTTAAGACCTCAACAATCACTCCTTCTTGCCGCCCTTTCTTATCAAGACCTGTTACTTGAACCATTACCTCATCATTATGAAATACTTTGCTCATTTCTTTTGGACTTAAGAAAACATCCTGCAATGAGCTATCTTCAGGTATTAAAAAACCAAAGCCATCAGGATGGCCCATAATTTTGCCAGGAATTAAATTAAGTTTTCTGGAAATGCAAAGAACATCCTTGCGGTTAATTAGAATTTGCCCTTGCCTCGCCATGGCACCAATTCTCTTTTCAAAAAAAGGATATTCGTCCTTGGTGATTTCAAGTTTCTTGACAAGCTCTTTTTTTGGTATTGGAACACCATGGTCATTCATAACTTCTAAGATTAATTCTCGACTGGGAATTGGGTTTTGATAATTTTCTTTCTCTCTGTTAAGAAAAGGGTCAGAGTTTCGAATTTTTTTTGTTTTCTTGGCCAATCAATATTCCTCGTTAAAGGCATAAAGATCGGGAATATTTCTGCCAGCACCATTAAAATCGAGTCCAAAACCAAAGACATAGGCATCAGGCACATCCAACCCAACATAATGAGCTGATATTTCTTTTTTTATGTCTAATTGTTTTTCAAATAAAACAACATTGGTAATCGATTTCGGTTTCATGGTCATTAAATGCTCATTAATTAATTTCAAAGTAATTCCCTCATCTAGGATATCGTCAACCACCAATACCTCTTGATTGAACACGCTTTCAGGACTTGGTTGATGAGTGATATTTATTTGCTGCGTCCCAACATTATTTTGATAACGAGATACGTGAAAATAATTTACTTCAATGGTAAAACTTAATCTTGGCAAAAGCATGCCCACAAAAGGGATAGCCCCAGTAAGCACAGGAAGAATAAGGGCTTTTTTATTTTTAAATTGTCTATTCAGTTTTTCAGCTAATAGGTCAATAGCACTGATAATTTCTTCATGGGTATAGATAAGTTGTGAGCGAGATAATATTGCCTGGTCAATCATTAACCAAGCCTATCTTTTAAATAACTCTCGAGCTCTTTACCAAATTGTTCAGACTTCAATGCATACTCAATATTGGCCTTAATGAATCCAAACTTATCACCGCAGTCATGGCGAATACCCTCAAACTGAAAAGCAAAGGTATTGATTTCCTTGAGAGAATCTTTGATTGCATCCGTTAATTGAATTTCATTACCCGTCCCCATTCGAGTCTTTTGTAAATAAGTCAAAATTCTATTTGAAAAAATATACCTCCCAACAACACCAAATTCTGATGGGGCGGTCTCGGGTTCAGGCTTCTCTATAATATCTATAATATTAATTAATTTCTCATCATAGTTATCAGATTCAATCATTCCATAATGAATGGAATTCTTTTTTTCAACCTTTTGTACAGCGATTAAAGAAGAATCTTCGTCATTGTATTGCTCAACCATCTGCTTTAAAGCTCCTGGCTTTGAGTCAATAAGATCGTCTGCCAAAAGAACAGCAAAAGGCTCATCTCCAAGAACCGGTTTGGCTTGAAGAATCGCATGCCCTAGACCTAAAGGCTCACCTTGTCTCAGGTAAATGCATGAGGCTGATTTCGGAATAATATTATTCATATCCTCAAAGAGCTTTTTTTTCTTCTCCGTGATATTGGATACTCCGATGTCTAGCGTTGTATCGAAATGATCTGTGATAGCCCTTTTAGTTTTACCTGTTATAAAAATAAGATCTGTAAAGCCTGCCTCAAGGGCCTCCTCAACAGCATATTGAATAAGTGGCTTATCAACAATAGGCAACATTTCTTTTGGTGTAGCCTTAGTGGCAGGTAAAAATCTGGAGCCATGGCCAGCGACAGGAAAGACAATTTTTGTAAGCTTCATATTCAATTAAATCTATTAATTCATGATGATAACAGAGAACGCTGATATAACAGGATGTTCTTTGAAAGTTGATGCCTCTTATTTTACCTTAACCAAGTCAGATTCCTTTTGCTCAACCCAAAAGGATCGATTATTCGATACCTCTTTTTTCCAAAAAGGAGCTTCCGTTTTTAAATAGTCAATAATATAACGACAAGCATCAAAGGCATTATCACGGTGTTTGCTGGCAACTATAACAATGACAATAGGCTCATTTAATTGAATAACACCTACTCGATGAATAATTCTGGTTTCGATTAAATCCCATTTGATGTGCGCGGATTTTTCAATTGCCTGAAGTGCTTTTTGCGTCATACCCTCATAATGTTCAATGTCAAGATAATCAAGCTTATCTTTAGGGTTTTCGTCAAAATCTCGAACATAGCCAATGAAAGAGGTTACAGCACCGATATCATTATTCTTAGATTTCACATCTTGAAGTATCTCTTCAAATGAAAAAGGTTCTTGTTGAATTAAGACCATTGGATTAATTACAATTTAAAATCTTTTGAACTGAAGCAATATCTTTTTTGCTAAAGATGAATTAGAAAATTTATTTCCGTATAAAAGTGATTGAAAATGAAAGTAACCATCAATTTTAGTTTTGTCATTGTTGGATATATTTTCGAAACCCATTGACCAGTCTGCAAACTCTCTAGAATCACCATCTCTATTTTGCATCACCAAAACATTATTATATCTTTCGTCATTTTGAATATTAATAAATGTATTATCAACCAATGAATCCTCACCCTCTAAAACTTGTATAAAAGAGCCATTGTCATAAAGAAGCATGCCTGAAATATTATTTTTTTTATTGTTCTCATGACTAGTTTTTAGAATATCAAGTAGGTCGTCGTCATCCATCTTCTTTGCAGCCGAGCTGATATAAATAATTTGCTTCATATATTTATCTTGTCTTAAAGTGCATAAAAACCTCTTTAGCCTTTAGAGGGTCAATAAAATTCCAATTACTAAAAGCTTCTCTAAAATCTTTGTATCCATTAATTTGTTTTTTGTCATAATGATCTAAATTAATGCAATTCATCGACCATGATGAAAAATCACGCGTTTGTATTTCATCATCAAAAATCTTTATGATCCTTGTGTGCCTATCATCCTCCAGTATCTTAGAAAATAAAGCATGAATATCTTCTGCCTTGCCCTCAAGGGCTTGGCAAAAGGTACCTTGATCATACAAAAGAAGTCCGGTGATATTTTTTTCAGAATTATGAAGGATGCTAGTTAAAAGAATCGCCTGAAGATCATCTTTAGTGATCTTTTTTGAAGCAGTACTAACATAAATTAGCTGAATCATTATATTGCTCTATATTAACTAAATTATTGTTTTTTATTAGATTTTTACAATAAGATACAATTTTTTTATTAAGATGACAAGAATGAGGGAGTTAAAATAAAAATTGAATAATTTAATCAGTTTTAACTTACATAAAAATAAATTAATTACATTCCTTTATAAGTTGTGATTTTTTATTAAAAATATCTGTCTCGTCAATATAAAAGCCATAATAAAAATTCTTCCATGAACAAATTATATTATTCTCATTATTATTATTGTTATTAATGTCAAAAGCGTAAATTTTCTTATTGTTTTCGATAATTTCTTCAATAACAATTGGATTTTCATTTACACTCACTGCAAAAAAATTAACTTTTTTAATTAAATATCTATAATTTTTTGTTAGATCATGCCATATTGCGCCAGTTGGAATTGCTTCTAATATATTCGCATTTAAAGCCTCAATAACTGCTTGAGGTGAAAATAATTCCATCATTAATCTATCTTTATCTATAAAAGAATTTGAGAATTTTTCTGGCTCATTTATTTTATCCGTTACTAGAATTGCATCTTTTTTTTCATTAAACCATTGATTAATTGCCTCCATATCTAGAGGCGTATATTTTTTAAAGATCTTATATTTTAAAAAATCTTTTTTCGTTGGAATTTGATTCCCCTCAAAACCTACAGAGTTTTTCCAAGTTTGCCAATCATGAGCTGCTACAAAATGTCCGTCACTGGTATATATAATGTCTAATTCAAATATTCTTATTCCATTATTGTAGCTTTGATTTAATGCTTCCAGAGAGTTAGTGTAAATATGCTCGTCAATTTTACCCCCAGCGTGAGCAATAAATCTTTTTGAATTTTTAAAATATTCATTGATAGATATTTTTTTTATATTTTTTTCAAACGGCTTCGGTTTATACACTGACGGTAACTTATTTGATAAACGAATATTGTCAATAATTTTTTTATCGATACTGATTGTTCCATTATTTGATTCGAACCAAACACCAGTATCAAGATAATTTCCAAAATAAGCTGAAGTAATTTTATTTTCATTAATATGAATTGTTAACTCAAGATGATTATTAACCCATTTGGGGTGTTCAATAGAATTGCTAACCCATTCATGATTAAAAAAATCTAGTTCATCAATATTAATACCCTGTCTTTTTGTAATGTTTACCATGTCCTCATTGAATCCCAGGTTAACCCAATTTGTTCCTTCTTCTAATAAAATTTTTACCAAATGATTATTGGAGAATTCAAAAAAAATATTATTATTTTTTTTATAAACTCTAAAAGAATTTTTAAAGTCACTTTTATCAACAATTAATTTATTAAATAAAGCCACTTGATTGAAATCAAATTCATTTTGGGAATAATCAGAAATAAATTTTGCGTTTGTTTGGATTCCAGATGAGTCAATAATAATTCTTGGTATATCAGCTTGAGAAATTATATTTGATGTTATATCTGGAGAATTTGATATCAAAAATAAATCTCTGTCCCCAATATTACTTAAAATCTTTACATACGGTTCATTTCCCATAATTTTATGATCAGGAAAAATATAAAATACAGTATTATCTAAAAAATTATTTTGCTTTAAAAAGCTAATAAAATCTCCTATTAAATAATCAAGACCTTCTATCGCATAATTAATTTGATGATCATAATCTTTTATATTTTTTTTGAGATATAGGCTTAATCTCGGATCAAAAGCTGCTTCAGGGAAATGAGTATCATTAGTTGTTAGAAATAACGCAAAAGGCTTCGAATCTAACGATAATTTTTTTACTTGTTCTTTGGCTTCACTAAAAATATCAAGATCATGAGAATTTTTAAAAAAACCTAGGTTATTATATTTTTCAGAAACAATGTCAAAGTTATTTGCTCTTAACAAGTAATCTACACCAGAATTTTCTGGATTTGACATTATATATTTCATTTTGTAACCTGCTTTTTTTAGAACATCACCCAAAGTTACAATCTTAAAATTGTTAATATTTTGAAGCCAAAAATTTACATTATCTTTAGTAGGATATTTTGGTTCAAGAGATGTTAAAGAAGTGTAAATACTGCCGGACGTCCAACCAGCCATATCTTGATTCATAGTTGTAAAGCTATATTCATTCCGTAACTTATTTAAATTAGGTGTAAAGTTTCCGTACTCAGAACTAAGAAAATTTTTTTCTATTGACTCCAGATGAAGTACAATTAAATTTTTTCCTGCTTTAGATATTAATTCATTTTTTTGTATGTAAGAGTTAGGTAAAAAAGATAAATAATCAAAATTATCATTTGATTCAGAAAAATTTATCTCGTAAAGTTCATACAGTTTATTAAAAATATTTCCTTGATAAAATAAAAAAATAGAAGAAAAAAGAATAATAATAAAGCTTAAGATTCTAATTAAAATTTTATTTTTTTTAATAAATATACTTTGAATTAATGTAGTAGTAAAAAAACTAAAAAAATAGAAAGAAATAAAGTATAAAAATATTAAAAAGAATTCTTTTTTAAAATCGAATAATAATAATGTGCTTTTAATTAGCTTAAAATCAAAATTAGCAAAAAATTCATGGCCTAAAAATTTTTGAATTGTATAAATTGATATTAACTGTAAAGTTACAAAAACTGAAAAAAAAGGTTTAAAAAAACTAAAGTTTTTTTATTTCTTATATGAACCATGGCACTTATTACAAGCAAAAAAAGT
>Ga0222714_10004258_pt1 | contig 14125 bp, 11 predicted proteins | sample C33_3DmetaG_FD_165048 | JGI IMG/M metagenome (GOLD analysis project Ga0222714, IMG submission 165048) | Estuarine water microbial communities from San Francisco Bay, California, United States - C33_3D | ecosystem: Environmental > Aquatic > Marine > Unclassified | place: USA: California... | reverse complement strand
CATGGGAAATGGAATACTCCCACAATTCGTAAACCCCACCACCGGTTGTAGACTCAGGCGTAATGAAGGAGTGTACGGCTCCAGCACCCCAAAACAAGGCCAATTCATAAGTCCAAGCATGACCCGTCCAGAGCATGTAAGCCGACAAAAGAACCGACATGGAACACAGATGAAAGGGCAAGCAGGTGTGGTAATCCCAGCTGCCATTGACCCACATCACCAAGTGATTGATTGAAAAGTTCGCAAACAACAGAGCGGCGATGGATTTGGCGACGATTTGGCGCTGCTCGAGGCTCGCCTTGCGAGTCAAGCCAAGTACCAACCCCAAACCCGCAAGCAAACCCAAATTCATGGCCCACCACAAAGGGGTACCGATGGGCACGACAAAATGGGTTGCGTTGCGATCCATGATAAATTTGCTAATCCGAAGTACGGCAAAAAAAAAGCCTCCTAAATGGAGGCTTTATACACATTTGTGAATGAATTTCTTAGTTCTGGACTTTAACTGAAACAACAACGCGACGATCCAAGCTCAATACGGCCATTTGGGCGGGCTGAGTTGTGGTCATGTTGATGGTCACGCCGCTCATACCCAAGGTGTTCACCAAGAACTTGCGAACAGCTTCGGCGCGCTTGTCGCGAAGCTTGGCGTTACCAGCAGAAGAACCCGTCTTGTCGGTTGAAGCAAAAATTTCCACGCTGTAGTTGTATGAACCACCACGATCCAAAGAAGACTTCCAGTTGTACAAAGCTTGCATTCCATCAGCGGTCAACACAGACGAACCGGAAGCGAAGAATACTGTCGTTACATTCGAACGCTCGAACTCAGCCTGAGCTTCGGCTTCCAAAGCATCAATGGCTTCCAAGGCTGACTGCAATTCCGTCATCTGACTTTTCACTTGAGACATATCCGTATCCAACACACGAACGCGCGAACTGGATTCCACGACCATGCGGTCCAATTCAGCTTCGCTCATGCTGTGTTTAGCACCGGCTTTTTCTTCGACAATTTGGGTAGTTTGCGCAGCGACAAAATCTGACAATTTGGCTTTGTCATAGGCTTCTTGGCTGTTGATGCAGCTCGACAATCCCAACAGGGCTAAGGCCGAGGCTATGATGAAATTTTGTTTCATAATATGGAGCAAAGATATAGAGAGTTTTTGGCTGTGAAAGCGATGTTTTGAAAGCGTCAAGAATTTTAAACGCTTTAAAATTGCTTTTTATCGATTGTCGACTTGAATGAATCGTAAAAGTCACTCAATCAATGTATTCCACTTAAATTTCACTCATCAACGGCCTTCGGGCTGATGCGTATCTCGTCTGAGAAAATGTAGGTTCGACCTTGGTCATGGTAGCCCAAGTGCCAGGGAGGCAAAGCTCCATAATTCTCCACCTTGAATCGCAGGTAACGGGTTCCGATAGGAATGTCCATGCTAACTTCTTCGATTCGAGGGGTCTCGTCAGGGCCTTCGGCAAGAACAGAAGCCCAACCCGTTCCGGTGTTCCAGGATTTTCCGTTTTTGGAAAATTCCACTTCACCCGAACGAGGGGCAAAGATCCAAGCCTTCTCGTCTGAAAGGAATCGGAAGGTCACTTGCAGAGGCTCTTTGCTGCGCTGCAATAGATCCAGAGTTCCTTCCAAGTCTTGGTCGTAGAAACCTTGCCAATCTCCAGCGCGCCACTCCACTACCCCTTCAATGCCATCCACCAAAGCTTGGTCACCGCTGGCCCTGTACATGGGCTTGGGTTCTGATTTCAACTCCAAGGAGTATGCCTGGGTAGGCACTTGGTGCCGAATCACTACCCAATCGCTGTATGCAAACTGTTGTTGCTGGGTCGAGCCGGGTAAACCTCCTGATTTCTGCGCGAGTTCGAGGCGAAGGGCGACCGTTAGGGAGCCCTTCAAAGCGAGAGCAAATGAACCATCGCTGTTCAATAAATTGGCCTGGTCGGGGTAAAAACTGCGCTTCCCTTCTGCACCGCTAATCTCCACTCGGCATCGACCTTGGACCCCTTCGGGCATTTGCACCTTCAAGGAATCTCCTTTGACAAAAACCAAGGGTTCGGGCACAAACTGAGTATTGAACTGCTGCTTGGGTGACATCAAGAGCGCCTTTTCTGAGGTCTCCTGTCTGAATACCAAGGTGGGGGTATACAACAGATTGTCGTGGCTAACCATCAGCCAAGCATCGCTGCGCGCAAGGGCTCCATTGGCCCTATGACCCGGCCGCCCATCGCGAGAGGCTTCTACCCCGGGATGCGTCAACCAAACCGGCCCCTTGGGTTGATCTTCTTGGGCTACGCGTATGGTCAAAGGCGGCAAGGACCCTCGATTGACCAGAGCATAATTCACTTGCGGCGATCCGACTATCCACAGGTTCGAGCCGGGACAAACAGGGTACAAACCCAGAGAACTCAGCACGTACCAAGCACTCATTTGGCCGCAGTCTTCGTTGCCAATCAATCCATCGGGGCTGTTGCGGTAAAACTCCTGGCAGATTTGATCGACCAAGGCTTGACCCTTCTCTGGGTGCTGGGTATAGGCATACAGGTAAGCCATGTGGTGACTGGGCTCGTTGCCGTGGGCATACTGCCCGATCAATCCCGTAATGTCGCTCTGCTCGCGGCCATCGGTTTGGCTGCGGGTGCTAAAAAGAGAATCCAACTGGGCCTCAAAGGCCTGATTGCCCCCTACGGCACTCATCATGCCCATGACATCGTGGGGCACATAAAAATGGTACTGCCAGCCATTGGCCTCGGTATAATGGTTGTTGACCTCGTAAGGATTGAAGGGTTCGAACAACCCGTTTCGACGTGGCTGCATGAAGCCCCCGAACACCGCACTCGATTTCGGGTTGTACAAGTTCTGCCAGCGCTCACTGCGGCGGTACATAACCTTGGCCACCGAATCCTGATTCAGGCGTTCGGCCATGCGGGCAATGCACCAATCGTCATAGGCATACTCCAAGGTTTTGGAAACCGACTCGGCCACCTTTTTCACGTCCAAATGCCCCAGCGCATAACCCAAGTATTCGTAGTCCCTCTCCTTCGCATTCGAAGAAACCTGCATCGCTTCCAAAGCCAAGTAGGGATCGTACCCGTAAATGCCCTTGAGGTAGGCGTCGGCAATGACCGAAACCGAGTGATAGCCGATCATGCAATTGGTCTCGCAAGAGGCCAGTTCCCAAACCGGCAATTTCCCCGATTCTTGGTACTGCAACAGCATGCTGCGTATGAAGTCAACCGTTCGTGTCGAGTCGATCAATCCCAACAGCGGATGCAAGCCTCTGTAGGTATCCCAGAGTGAGAAAACCGTGTACACCGGATGAGTGCTTTGGTGAATTAGTTGATCGCGCCCCCGGTATTTGCCATCGACATCAGAAGCCAGGCTGGGGTGAATCATGGTATGGTACAGGGCCGAGTAGAACAAGGTATCAGCGCCGGGTTTTTGGTTCCAACGGGCCTGAATGCGACCCAATTCTTGGTCCCAGCTGCGGGCAGCAGCTTTTCGAGCCTGGTCAAAACCCATTGACTCGGCCTGCAAATTGGCCACTGCCCCTTCTATACTCGTCGAAGACAAACCCACTTGCAGGGTCAATTCCAAGGGTTTACCATCCCAGTTTTTGTATCGTATCAACACTTGTTTGGAACCGTTGCTGCTAATTCCATTGTCGGCATCGTAAGCCCACTTGGCCAAAGGCAAAGGGCGGTTCAAGCGCATGGCAAAATAGACATGCTGCTCGTCTGCCCATGCTTTGGAAACGCGGTGACCCACTAGCGTTACAGAATCGTAGATGCGCCATTCGCAGTTCAAAGTGGGATCTCGGTGTTCCAAATCGAGCAAGAGTGAACCCTTAGGTCCCGGGAATTGGTAACGGTGAAATCCGACGTGAGCGCTGGCCGTCAATTCGACCTTGACACCGTTTTCCAGTTCAACTTGATAACAACCCGCCTGGGCCGATTCTTTTTGGTGCGAAAATGCCAGCGGATGCTGGGCTGCAGGCATAGCTTCGCTGCTGCCAACTTGGGGTTGAATCAATATATCGCCATAATCGCTACAGCCGGTTCCGCTCAAGTGGGTATGAGAAAAACCGTACAACAGGGAATCGCTGTAGTGGTAGCCGCCACATCCGTCCCAACTGCCGTCAATTCGGGTGTCGGGGCTCAGTTGAACCATGCCGAACGGAGTACAGGCACCAGGGAAAGTATGACCATGACCACCCGTGCCGATGAAGGGATTCACCAACGAATGGTAAGCGGGTGAGTGGGACTGAGACCAAAGGGGAGCGAACAGCAATGCCAACAGTGCTGCACAAAGGGATTTCATGGACCCAATTTACGGCTTTTTCAAAAGGTCTAGCGCCACGTCAACAATCATGTCTTCTTGGCCTCCTACCATGTTGCGGCGCCCCAATTCGACCAGAATGTCGCGGGTATCCAAACCGTATTTCGCTGCCGCTCTCTCAGCATGAAGCAAGAAGCTAGAATAAACACCGGCATAGCCCAAAGACAGGGTTTCGCGGTCAACCCGAACCGGGCGGCTCTGCAAGGGGCGAATTTCGTCGTCGGCCAAGTCCATCAATCGGTACAAGTCTGTTCCATGATCGACTCCCATGCGGTCCAAAACGGCGATGAGCACTTCCAAAGGCGCATTTCCAGCCCCTGCTCCCATGCCCGCCAAACTGGCATCCAAACGAACGGCTCCGTGTTGCAGCGCAACAATGGTATTGGCTACTCCCAAACTCAAATTGTGGTGGCAGTGAATGCCAATTTGGGTCTCGGGCTTCAACACCTCTTTGAAGGCCAACATGCGGTCCCGCACTTGGTCGGGCAACAAGGCCCCAGCCGAGTCGGTGACGTAAACACAATCGGCTCCATAGCTTTCCATCAGTTGGGCTTGCTCGGCCAGTTTTTTGGGCTCGTTCATGTGAGCCATCATCAAAAATCCGGCGACATCCATACCCAAATCTTTGGCCGCCGCAATGTGCTGGGCCGAAATATCGGCTTCGGTGCAATGGGTAGCAATGCGCACCGATTCCACCCCCAGTTCCCGGGCCCGCTTCAAGTCGTGAATGGTGCCGATTCCGGGTAGCAACAAGGTGGTGAGTTTGGCGTGCTTGAGTTCAGAAGCCAATCCCTCCAACCAGTCCCAGTCGCTGTGCGCTCCAAAACCGTAATTGAAGCTACCGCCTGTCAATCCATCGCCGTGGGCTACCTCAATGGCATCAACCTTGGCTTCGTCTAAGGCTAGGGCTAGGCGTTTGAGCTGCTCCTTGCTGTATTGGTGCGCGATGGCGTGCATGCCATCGCGAAGAGTTACGTCTTGTATGTACACGCTCATGCCTGTGCTCCTTTCTCTTGTTGCTGGATCATTCGCTCAGCTGTAGCCAAGGCCGCCGAGGTCATAATGTCCAAATTACCCGCGTATTCGGGCAAATAGTGCCCGGCTCCTTTGACCTTGAGCATGATGGTGGTTTTCAGACCGTGGCGATAACCTAGACCGTCGATGAATACGGGTTTATCTGCTGAAATGATATCAAATTGAACTTCTTGGTGCAATTCATAACCCGGAACGTACTGCTGCACTTCTTTCACCATCTGGGAAACCGATTCCCGAATGGCATCTTGGTCAGCCATTTCGCTCAAGGTAAATACGGTATCGCGCATCACCAAGGGAGGCTCTGCGGGATTCAAAATGATGATGGCTTTGCCTTTGTCTGCGCCGCCGACCTTTTCAATGGCCTGTGCGGTAGTTTCGGTGAACTCATCAATGTTGGCGCGAGTTCCGGGACCAGCTGATTTACTGGAAATCGAGGCAACAATTTCACCGTAATGCACCTTTGCCACTCGGTTCACAGCAGCCACCATAGGAATGGTCGCTTGACCGCCACAGGTAACCATGTTCACATTGGGAACATCTTTTAGTTCATGAAAATTCACGGGAGGAATCAAATACGGCCCTATCGCGGCCGGAGTCAAATCAACGGTAATTTTACCCGGATATGCTTTGATTTTATTGTAATTGTAGACGTGTGCCTTGGCGCTTGTCGCATCAAAAATGACCTCAATTTCTGGCCACAAGGGGTGATTCAACAATCCTTCAATGCCTTCATGGGTGGTAGCTACCCCGATTCTTTTGGCTCTAGCTAGGCCATCTGACTCGGGATCTATGCCCACGAACACCCCCATTTCAAGCACAGATGAGGTGCGCATCACTTTGATCATCAAGTCGGTCCCGATGTTGCCGGAGCCGATGATGGCTACTTTGCGTTTCATTCGTGTGAGAAGTTAAGACCGACCGAACCCAAACCTTCTATTTCGGCCGTAAATCGATCGCCAGGAGCCACAGGCACCATAGGGCCCAAAGCACCCGACAAAACCCAGTCACCGGCTTTCAGGGGTTGACCCAGATCCGAAAAGGTTTGAGCCAACCAAACCATGGCCTTCAAGGGCGAGCCCAAACAAGCAGCGGCTTTCCCTTGGGAAACCAATTCCCCGTTGCGCCACATCTTCATTCCGGCGTTCACCATGTCTACCTGACCAACCAATCTCTGCTCATTTGACAAGACAAAATGGCTAGCCGAGGCATTATCAGCTACAGTATCCGCAATGCGAATGTCCCAGTTTTGAACGCGCGAACCCACCAATTCCAACGAGGCACATACGCAATCAATGGCTTGTATCACATCGCTTTCCTGTACCTGAGGCATGGTCAAATCAGCCTTCAAACGAAAGGCCATTTCGGCTTCAATTTTGGGCTGATGTAGCCCATGTATAGAACGAGTGGAACCGTTTTCGATTTGGGTTTGAGAGTAGATAACCCCAAAGTCGGGCTGATCCACACCGAGTTGTGTTTGAACCGCCTTGGAGGTCAATCCAATCTTGACACCCATAGACTGGTACCCATTTTCCAAGCGACGTTGATGATTGATCGTTTGGACCAAATAAGCGTCTTCTATGTTTTGATCTCCCAACCACTCGCGAACTGGGGCACAGAGAGTTCCTGATTGCTCAGCCTCCCACAAAAGGTCAGCGGCTTTTTGAACAAGCGATTCAGCACTAGCCATGTCAGGCAAAGGTACTTAAGCCACTTGAAAGCCACAGACACCGAGTTGATCGACAACCCCTTTTATTTGCATACCGGGCTTGAGGAAGTGGGCAGCGGTAGCGGCACCCGCCAAGACCACCATACCGGGCTGCAAGGTCTCTTTGTATTTGAAGGCCAATCGAGTAGCGGCCGCCAGAGACTTCCAGGGATTGCCCAAAATATCGTCTGAAGAGCCCTGCTCCAACAATTCCCCATCAGCAAACAGAGCCATGTTCAGCCTGTTCAAATTTTCGCTCACGGGCATCCAATCGCCGAGCACGTAAGCCGCTGAAGAGCAATTGTCAGCGACCACATCTTCCAAGGAAAACTTGAAATTCTCGTAGCGAGAGTCGATGACCTCCAAGGCAGCGCAAACACCATCCACGTATTGCATACACTCTTCAGGCTGCAATTCGCGGTCAATCGTTTTGGCGATGCGAAAGGCCACTTCTATTTCCACCCGCGGATGTATAAATTTCTCCAAAGCCAATGACTCGCCAGAACCTAAAACCATATCTTGAGTCAATCGGCCCCAAATCTAATCGTTGACCCCCATTTGCTTCATTTTAGCCTCTGAGGTAAAACCCATTTTCAGGCCCACCAATGGGAATCCTCGTCGCTTGCGCTCTTCAATGTTCAGTCGCTGAATTTCATAGGCCTGATCCAAATCAAAGGCAGACTCCAATGAAAGCTGAGCAGTGGCCTGAGCTTGATCAGCGGCTTGATCTAGGCGCAATGCCCATTGTTGTTCCTGGTTCATGCTTCAAAGTTAGGCCATGAAAAGGGATCGCCCGAACGCCGATTCCTTCGACAAAGTGTCACTCAGACACCAACCCTTTTGAAGTATCTTTGTTCTACTATCATGAAGGTCGGTATAGACGCTATTTCCCTGTTCACTCCCACGCATCAATTCCCCGTTCGATCGCTAGCTAGCTTGCGCGATTTGGACCCCGATAAATTGGAGAAAGGCTTGGGATTGCGATCCATGTCGATGCTTCAGCCCGAATCAGATGCTCGAGATATGGCCGCCCAAGCCCTGCTGCAGCTGTTTCAAGAAAACTCGATTGATACCCAATCATTGGGTCGGGTGTATTTGGGTAGCGAAAGCCACCATGACGGAGCCAAACCCACCGCTTCTTATGCCTTGAGTCAAGTGGAAACCACTTTGGGCAAGCCCGGATGTTTCAACGCCTGTGATGTTGTCGATCTCACCTTTGCCTGCATTGCCGGCGTAGATGCCCTTTTGAGTTGTGTTGAATATGTGCGATTGAATCCGGGGAAAACGGCCATTGCTATGGCTACTGACATCGCCCTCTACGAAGAAGGTTCAGCCGGTGAATACACCCAAGGGGCGGCAGCGGTTGCCCTGTTGGTTTCTGAAAACCCTCGCTTGTTAAGCTTGGAGACCCAAGTTGGAGTAGGCTACGCCGGCGTAGAAGACTTCCATAAGCCCCTGCAAGTTTTTAACAAACAGGAAATCGCCCAAGATTTGTTGAATTCCCTAGGCTTAGACATCAAGGCCGATTGGAGCAAAGCCCAATCGTCCTTTTGGAACAATCCCAAATCGACCGTGGCCACTCACCGCATCGAACCCACTTTCGATGGCCCTTATTCCAATGAGTGTTACACCCAACGATTGGGAGAAGCTCTGGCACGATTTGAAGACGAAGTACAATGCCAGTGGGTGCAGCATTTTGACAAACTTGCCTTTCACTTGCCTTATGCCTTTCAAGGCCGACGAATGGGCAGTCAACTGTGGGTAAATAGCCTGTTACATTCCGGCTCATTGGCTCCATTAGAAGCAGAAATTGGACCCTATAGCGAAGATGCAGAGTGGACCAAAAAAGCCAGCAAATCTGAATTGTACAAAGCCTTTGTAGCTTCCCGAATGAAGGGAGCTGAACGAGCTTCTGGCGAAATGGGCAACGGGTACACTACCAGCATTTTCATAGCCCTATTGGGCATCATGGCCCAAGCCATTGAAGAGGGAGAATCACTTGACAGCAAGACCCAAGGGTTCTTCGCTTATGGCAGTGGCTCCAAGGGAAAAGTATTCCAAGGCACCTACCAATCGCGGTGGGCCGAGTGCCCCAGTGCTCAAAGTCTTTGGAAAAAGCTCAGCTCGAGAACAGAGCTCGATGCCGGCACCTATTTGGACTGGCACCGTCAGCGCTATTGATCAAGCAAACCAGCGATTCTTCAGCGCATAACTCACGCGCACCAAAGCCAGCAAAGCAGGCACCTCTACCAAGGGGCCAATGACTCCCACAAAGGCTTCTGGGCTGTTCAATCCGAAGACACCAATGGCGACCGCAATGGCCAATTCAAAATTGTTTCCGGCAGCCGTAAAAGCCACCGCAGCGGCTTGGTCATAGGGGCGATTCAGACGCTTGCTGATGTAAAGGCCCAAAAGAAACATGAGCAAAAAGTACACCAACATGGGCAAGGCCACCTTGAGCACCAGCCCCGGCAATTGAACCAATTGTTCCCCTTTCAAACCGAACATGAGCACGATGGTGAACAGCAAGCTAATCAAGGTCAGTTTGGAGAATCGGGGCATAAACGAAGCAGTAAACCAATCCAATCCACGGGTTTTGATGAAGATTTTGCGAAGGCTGTAGCCCAAAGCAAAGGGGATGCCCAAATACAGCAATACCGACTCGGCCACTTGACGCATGGATACTTGAACCACTGCGCCTTGAGCCCCCACTTTGGGTGCCAAATAGGTGATGAAAAACCAAGCCAAAGCCGAATAGGCAAAGACCTGAAACAAACTATTCAGAGCAACCAAAGCCGCCGCGTATTCCCGACTACCGTCAGCCAGATCGTTCCAGACCAATACCATGGCAATGCAACGAGCCAGCCCTATCAGGATCAGACCTGTCATCAAATGGGGCTCATTGCCCAAGAAGATCACCGCCAATGCAAACATCAGCACCGGCCCAATCACCCAATTCAATACCAAAGACAAACCCAGGGTTTTGCGGTCGCGCATCAGGGCCGGCAATTGGCCATAATCTACCTTGGCCAAGGGCGGAGTCATCATCAATATCAGGCCCAATGCCAAAGGCAAGTTGGTCCCACGCCAGGATAGTGCCTCCATTTGAACACCAAAAGAGGGCCACAGGTACCCAAGACCAATGCCCACCACCATGGCCAGACCGATCCAAAGGGTCAAATAGCGATCCAAAAAAGACAATTGTTTCATCGCTTGATTTGCTCAAAGGCCCAACGCATTTCAGCCGCAATTTGGCGACAGCGCGCATCGTAAACACTGTCTTCTTCTGCCGTACCATCGCTAACCTTGGGATCCTCGTAGGGCAGAGCCAGTCGAAATGCCGCCCCAGATACACTTGGACAGGCTTGGTCTGCATCGCTGCAGGTCATGATAGCGGCGAATTCCGAAGAAGGGTTGCTCGCATCATCAAAGCGCTTGGACCACAAGGACATGAGCGGCTGGGCCACGCGATAAACGGGATTGTCACTGATGTATTCGGGCTGGAGAATGGGCAAGCCTGCGCGCATCATGGCTTCAATGGTTCGAGGATTGCAAGCCGTGGCTTCGGTTCCGCCTGAATAAGTCGCAACACCCTTGATCCCCAATTGATCAGCGGCTACTTGCGCCCAAACTTGACCGAAGTGGCTTCGGCGGGAATTGTGGGTACAGATGAAGATCAAGGCAGCGGTATCTTGTTGATCCAATTGATTTTGAACCCAATCAACCATACGTTTCAAATCGGCTTGGCGAGCGGCAGGTATTTCGTCCATATCAGACGAGAGCGAATTCCAGTAGGCATTCATAGGATTTTCTTGTACAGTTGTAACGGAAGATGTGTCTTGAACAGGAGCTGAAGTGGGTTGGCAAGCGGCCAATACCCAAACAGCCGATAGCATCAACAATCGCATGCGGCTTGCTCCCATGTTTCCCATTCGTTAAACAGTGACTCAAACTCCGATTGCATGGCTTGCAACCCGGCTTTATTCAGGCAATAGTTGCGGCGATCGCCCAAAATCTGTCCTTGTACAAGACCTGCCTGTTTCAAGGCCTTCAAATGCTGGGTAACCGTAGGTTGGGCCAGACCCAGCACCTCAACCAAATCAGCATTGATGCAGGATTCTTGTTTGAGCAGATGGCGCAAGATGGCCAATCGAGCGGGGTTTGAAAGCAGAGAGGCCCATTGCGCCAGGCGCACATCTTCCTGCTCTCGTAGTTCAGATTTGATCGTTCCCATTTGAATATTGCAATATTACAATAAGAAATCCAAGTAACAAGAGGTTCCTTTGCAAGGTGACCACAGCCCAACTCTTTGATGTAGCCATTGTCGGTGCCGGACCCGGCGGATCGACAGCTGCTCTGGGTTTGGCACGAGCAGGATACAAGGTTGTATTGATTGATAAGTCCAGCTTTCCTCGGCACAAAGTCTGCGGGGATGCCATTCCAAACAACGCCATGCGTCTCTTGCAGGAACATTATCCGGATTTGGCCATTCGCATTCGCGAGAATGCAGCCTGCCCCATTGACGGCTATCAAGCCTTTTGGAAAGGTCGCCGAATCGCCCAGGGTTCTTGGTCCATGCAGGCCATCAATTCGGCGCGAAAATCGTTCGACCAAGTACTGCTCGAGGCTGCTCTTGAAGAACCCAACTGCCAGTTAGCTGCACCTCATCGCATCCAAACCGTCAGGAGGCAAAGCGATGGGAATTGGCAACTCACCGACAACCACGGAGAGTCATTTTGGGCCAGAGCTTTGATACTGGCACAAGGAGCAAATGGTGACTTTCGGCAACAAATTGGCATGCCCAGTATGGACAAATCACAGTGGGGAGTGGCGGGTTCCCAGTACCGAACCCAGTCGGGCTCCATGCCGAATCGCAATTTGTTCTTCATTCCAAAATCCATATCCTTGCCTGGATATTTCTGGATATTCCCAGTTGGAGAGAACCGCTGCAATGTCGGTTTCGGTGTCATCAGCAAGCAGCCTGTCAAGCTCAAATCTCTCTACGAAGAGGTCTGCCAAAAAGACCCTAAAATTGCCCAATTCTTAGAAGGAACTCAGACAGAAACTGAGTTTCAGGGACATAAAATCCCCATTCCGACCAAGCCCATTAGAAACTCTGCACCCGGTGTTCTTTTGATTGGCGATGCCGCTGAATTGGTCGACCCCTTGTACGGCCATGGTATAGACAAAGCCATCATTTCCGGGCACTGGGCCGCCGAAGCCTTGATTCAGGGATTCGCGAAAAAGGATCTCAAATCGTTCGAAAAATATGAAGAGCAAATTCAAACGCGGCTATGGCCTGAGATGCGCTCGAGTTACCGAAAAATGAAATGGCTATCTCTGCTGACGCGTATAGCATAACAATTCGTTAACCAGAGACTCACAAAATCGTAACTCCCGAAGGAGTAAGATGCCGGATTCTATCGTGAACTTTGTCCTTAATGGGCAAATCAAAAAGCGTTCAATCGGAAAATTGGATTCCCTTCGATAGGGAATTAAGTTGGTTATCCTTCAATGCCCGGGTTTTGCAAGAAGCTGACGACCCCACCGTACCCTTGATTGAACGCATTCGATTTCTAGCCATTTTTTCCAACAATTTGGATGAATTTTTTCGGGTCAGGGTTGCCAGCGTTCGCAGACTTATTCAGCTAAAAAAAGGCAATTCCCATTCGGCACAACGCAAACTACTGAAGCATACGCTTGAGTCCATTCGAGAGACGGTGTTGTTGCAGCAAAAAGAATTCGATCGAATATTCAGCCAGGAAATCGTCCCTTGCCTCAAATTGGGCGGTGTTGAATTGGTCGACGACACTCAGTTAAACAAAACCGACAAACAAGCTCTATCAGCATATTTCAGTGACAAAATTGCTCCCAAACTATTCCCGCTAATGTTGAGGCAGGGCAAACCCCTCCCCAACTTAAAAGATGGAGAAATATACCTAGCCGTTCGCCTATTCAACAGCACCAACCAATCTATCCAATTCGCTCTAATTGAGGTCCCACAGCAATCAGTTGGACGGTTCATCCAATTGCCTACCAGCAGAGAAAAAACCCGAATCATTCTTTTGGATGATGCCATACGATTTGGATTATCAGAACTATTCAGCAGTTTGGACTTCAATGAGTTTACTGCTCATACCATCAAAATTACCCGGGATGCTGAATTGGACATCGACAACGACATTGATGCGAACTACATAGAACAACTGCGCAAGAGCATCAAAAAACGATCGGTTGGCGACCCTACACGATTTATCTACGACAAAGAAATTCCGTCTGATTTGCTTGATTTCTTAATGCGGCGATTGAACATAGACAAAGACGGCGCACTGCCCGGAGGGAGATACCACAATTTCCGTGACTTCATGAATTTTCCTCAAGTAGGGCCATCTGAATGGACCTACCCTTCTCAAGTACCCTTACACAGACCGGAGCTTGACGCAGCCAAAAGCCTGTTGGACTACATTGAAAATCACGACGTGTTGCTGAATTACCCCTATGAGAGTTTTGCGTATGTGGTGCGCTTGATGCGAGAAGCGGCGATTGACCCTGCTGTTTTCGCCATACACATTTCCGTGTATCGATTGGCGAAAGACTCCTCTATCGCTTCGGCCCTGATCAATGCAGTACACAATGGCAAGCACGTCACCATTGTCGTGGAACTGCAAGCCCGGTTCATGGAGGAAGAGAACCTCATTTGGGCCCGCAAATTGGAAGAGGCTGGAGCGAAAGTCATATTTGGTGATCCCGGTTTCAAAGTGCATTCAAAATTGATTGCCATTAGCCGACGCAAGAATTTTAAAACCAGTCACATTGTGCATATTGGAACAGGGAACTTCAATGAAAGTACGGCAAAAATTTATGGAGATCACAGCTATTTAACGGCTCGAAAACGAATCTCCAGCGAAACTTTAAAAGTGTTTGAAATGATTCAGAATTTCAAACCTGAGAAGTTCGCCTTCCATCAACTTTGGGTGAGCCCGGTGAATACACAATCCAAATTGACCGAATGCATTGAAAGGGAAATCAACCACCACCTT
>Ga0222714_10004256_pt1 | contig 14128 bp, 15 predicted proteins | sample C33_3DmetaG_FD_165048 | JGI IMG/M metagenome (GOLD analysis project Ga0222714, IMG submission 165048) | Estuarine water microbial communities from San Francisco Bay, California, United States - C33_3D | ecosystem: Environmental > Aquatic > Marine > Unclassified | place: USA: California... | reverse complement strand
GTCTTTTTTAAAAATTAATCTTTATATTCTCTATACCCCTTAATTGGGGTATAGTATTTAATATGTACTCCAAAACTACTAATGGTGTGACAGTTTCTGTTCAGCCATATTTTTTGGATGAACAATCTTCACCCAATGAAAATCATTATGTGTGGGCCTATAAAGTAAATATTCAAAATTTAAGCCAAGATACAATTAAATTAAATCATCGAAATTGGGTTATCATTGACGGAAATGGAAAAATTCTTCAAGTGCGCGGTGAGGGAGTTGTAGGTGAATTTCCTGTCTTAAAACCAGGTGAGACTTTTGAATATACTTCTGGTACTCCGCTCAATACCACCAGTGGTATCATGCAAGGCTTTTATTCTATGGTCTCCCATAAAGGCAATATTTTAAAAATTGATATTCCTACTTTTTCATTAGACAGTCCTTACAGCCAAAAAAAAGTTCACTAAGAATTATTAGATGATAAATATCAAACCAATTGCTTTTATTAGCGGAACATTAATTTGCGCAACAGGTTTTTTTTTATTTCTCCCACTGTTAACTGAAATTATTTATCAAACCGATCAATGGCAAGCCTACTCTATCCCTATCATACTATATCTAATTGTGGGTGGGTCATTGGTGATTGTTAATAAAGATGTTGAAATAGATATAGACCTTAAATCAGGTTTTTTTATTACTGTATTTTCATGGATTTTACTAAGTTTAATATGCGCTATTCCATTTATGTATGCAAAATCTAGCTTAAACTGGGTGGATGCTCTATTTGAGTCCATGAGTGGTTTAACCACTACTGGTGCAACAATTTTATCCGATTTAGATACCTTACCTAAAGGTATTTTAATATGGAGGTCCTTTTTGCAATGGATAGGTGGCATTGGCATTATTATCATCGCATTATTTATACTTCCTTTTTTAAAAGTTGGTGGAATGCAGTTATTTCACTCTGAAGGCGATGATCCTTATGAAAAATTCTCCCCCAAAATTTCTTCTACAATTAAATCAATTTTTTTTGTTTACGTTGGTATAACTTTAATCTCAATTGTCCTCTATATTCTTTATGGTATGAGTACCTTTGATGCTATCAATCATGCTTTGACAACTATAGCCACAGGTGGTTTTTCAACACATGATGAATCTTTTGCTTTTTTTAAAAGCACACCACTACTTTTTATCTCCTCGTTTATTATGATACTTGGATCTATTCCGTTTATACTAATAGCTCAATCAAATTTTAAAAATCCATTTATCATATTCAAAGACGAGCAAGTAAAATTATTTTTAATTATTCTATTAGTAATTATAGTTGCTTTGTATTTCTTAGCTGGCAGTTATATCGAAGGAAATGTCTTTGATAAATATGGGCATATTGCTTTTAATACAATCTCAATTATATCTGGTACAGGATATGTAAGTAATAACTTTGAAAATTGGGGTAATTATGCATCTATCTTATTTTTATTTTTAATGTTTATTGGAGGATGTGCAGGATCTACTACTAGTGGATTAAAGATATTTAGATTTAAAATCTTATTTTTATCTTTATCCAATCATTTAAATAAACTTTTAAGACCACATGGAATTTTTACATATAAATTTAATGGAAAGACAATTCCTGATAATACATTTGAGTCAGTGATGAGTTTCTTTTTTATATTTATTATTACTTTCGTTTTAGCTGCACTTCTTCTATCTTTTAGCGGACTAGATTTTATTACCTGTATTTCAGCATCAGCATCAGCTTTAGCAAATATTGGACCAGGGCTAGGCGAAATAATTGGTCCAAATGGAAATTACTCCTCTTTATCAGACTATTCTAAAATAATTCTAACCATAACTATGCTGCTAGGAAGATTAGAAATTCTTACGTTGATTATATTTTTTCTTCCAAGATTTTGGAAAAATTAAATTTTAGATTGTAAATCGCGGCTGAGTCTTACAATGAGATCCGTTTGTGTATTTTCAATAATTGTATCAAATTCTGCCAAACTAAAATTTCCTGTTAAAATACCGTAAGAGGAAACATTGCCTTCAATTAATTTTGTTTGAGAAAGAGAGGGTTTATTTAAAAACACTTTAAAAGATAAGGCTAAATCTACTCTTTTTCCATCGCTAACCGATGACACCTCTTGACTATATTTGGTGATAGTAAATGTCATATCTCCATCAAAGCCATTAGTTAAAACTTTCTGGTCAAACCACTGGGCAATTAATATTTGAACATGATCAGGTAGATTTTGCTGAACTACCAAATTCTTTTCAACAACATCGAAGGTCATGATCTCTAATTCAGCCTTTTGTGAGCTGATAACTGGCGTATTAGAACTGCAGCTAATAAGTAAAATAGTTGATAATAAAAATAAAAAATTCTTCATAGGTATTATATTACGTTAAGAAATGGGGAGTGCAAATATTATTGATAAATATATTGGAGTAATTTTTTTTGAGCTACCATACGATTGTATGCTTGCTTCCAAACAATTGACTGAGGGCTTCTAAATACTTCCTCACTGACCTCAAAACCAACTTTGGCAGGTAAACAATGCATAAATACACAATCATGAGCTGTTTTAGACATTAAATCTGAATTAACCATATACGGTGTTAATAAATCTATTTTATCGCTACTATCCTCATCATTCATAGAAATAAACACATCTGTCATGATACAGTTTACTGATGGTAAATTAATATCACCTAATTTATTTATAACTTCAATATTAGAATTTAATTTCCAATCTTTTTGGGAGCTAATAGAACGAGGGGTGCAAATTGTCAATTTAAGCTCTGGAATTAATTTTGCCGCTTCAAATAGACTAAAACATACATTATTCATATCGCCCATCCAAAGAACATGACAGTCCAAAGAACCAAACTGTTCATGTAGAGTTAATAAATCACTAAGAATTTGACAGGGGTGCGAAAAATCACTGAGAGCATTGATTATAGGTTTTGTAAAAAATTGAGAGGCTTGAATAAGTTTTCTATGATCATTTGTTCTATAAACCAAACCATCTAAATAGCAATTCATCGCTCGAAATGTATCTTCAAAAGATTCATTGCGCACAATATTAAGTTCATCAAACCTTATATCAATAACATTTCCAGACAGTTGATTTATTCCAACAGCAAATGAAAGTCTGGTTCTAGTAGAATATTTTTCGAATAAAAGTCCTATATTTTTTCCACCTAGATTAAAAGATTCGTCATTATTAGATATAATAGACCTTAGATTAAAAGTATCTAAATCTGATATATTTAAAAAAGATTTCATATTTTTAATATTGCTTCCAAATATTTGTTTTAACGTAGTTAATGTAACTAATAATAATCCTTGGAATTTTATATGATACGTTTTCAATATCATAATCAAATACTTTATTGGGAAAATTTGAGAATTTACTAATCATTTTTTTATTAGAAAAAATTTTAAGCGAATTTTTTAATAAACGCATATCAGTACCAATCATCATTACAACAGCTTCTTCCATAGCTTCATGCCTTTCATGATTTTCTCTAAGATTAAGGGCATTAAATTTTAAAATTGATGCTTCTTCACTAATTGTTCCCGAATCTGATAAAGTTAAATAAGAATTTAACTGTAAATTATTATAATCAGTAAACGATAATGGCTTAATAAGTTTAACTTTTTTATTAAATTTAATTCCTAATTTTTTTATAATTTTTTTTGTTCTTGGATGTGTTGAAAATATAATTGGGTAGTTAAATGTATTTGATAAATACTCTAAAATTTGATTTAAATTTTGTAACTTTTGATATTGAACGTTTTCTTCTCTATGAAAACTGACTAAAAAGTATTCGTTTTTTTTAAGTTTAAAAAAATTTAGTGCACTTGAATTTATTATCTTATTGTAATGAAATTTTATCACCTCTTTCATTGGACTTCCTATTTTAATAATCCTATCAGAAGGAATTCCTTCCGCGATTAAATTCTGTCTTGAAATAGAACTGTAGGGCAAATTTATGTCAGATATATGGTCAACTATTTTTCTATTAATTTCTTCAGGAACCCTTTGATCAAAACATCTATTGCCCGCTTCAAGGTGAAATATCGGAATTTTAAGTCTTTTAGCACTGTAAACAGATAAACAACTATTAGTATCTCCTAATACTACAATAGCGTCAGGTTTTTTTTTTACTAATAGAGAATAAACTTTAGCAATTATATCACCAATATTTTCGACACTATTTATTTTATTACAAGATAAATAATACTTGGGTTTTTTTATTTCTAAATCTTTAAAAAAAATTTCGTTTAATTCGTAGTCATAATTTTGACCAGTATGAACCAAAGAATGGTCAAAATAGCAATCTAGTTGTTTTACTACCTCTGATAGTCTAATTATTTCAGGTCTAGTGCCAACAATTGTAAATACTTTAATTTTTTGAAACATTTTAACTATTGAATTGATTTTAGGTAAGTGTCTTGATTATTTCTATCAAAAATTTCATTAGTCCATACTAAAATTATTGCTAATTTTGATCCACTGTTCTCTATTTGATGAGTATGCCCAGGAATGGTTTCTATTACTTTAGGCTGTTTTGCAGATAATTTAAAAGTTGTTTTTTGAAGAGTATCAATGTTTTGAAAAGTAAATATTACTGAACCACTTAAAACAATAAATTTTTCGATTTTCGTATTATGGTAATGAGGACCTCTAATTTTATGAGGGTTGATAGTGCAATAAGAAATTTGGCCATTATTAGATAATTTTATAAACTCAACAAAATTTCCCCTTTTATCTAAATTTGATTTTAACGGATAAACTATATCCCTTTCAGGCAAATAAGAAATATAGGTTGAATATAAATATTTAATAAACAAGTCAGATGTATCTGGAACAAAACTAATGCTTCTCTGTTGAAAAAATTTTTTTATTATTATTGCTAAATTATGCGGCGTTGTTTTAAAAATTTTAAATTTTGTAATTATATTAAATTTCTTATAGTATATTTTTTCAAATAGTATTTGATGAAAAACTTTTAATAAATCATCGATGTATAAAAGTGGAAAAGGTTGATGTTTATTTCTTAGTTTTAATTTCTGATTTCTCGAAACAAGATAACAAAACGTTGCCACAACTGAATTATAGTTAGGCTTACCCCATTTTCCGAAAATATTTGGAAGTCTTAAGATATAAATCTCATTGCTCTGTAATTGATGAAGCTTTTTTAATAATTCTTCAGCTTTTTTTTTTGATTTTCCATAAAGTGAATTATTTGAGACTTTAATCGTAGAAAGAAAAATTATTTTTGAGTTTAGTTTATTTTTTAATAAAAAATCTACTATAATTTTAGTTAATCCAAAGTTGACTTTAGTAAAATCTGATTTTAATTCAGGTCTACTTACAGCTGCACAATGAATAATATAATCTGCGGCTAATAATTTTGAGTATAAGTCAATTATGGAATTATTTTTATTAAATTCAAATATTTCTATATTATTTAAAGTTTTAAGCGAATGAATTAAATTTTTTGCTATGAAACTATTTGAACCTGTAATAAGTATCTTCATTGACTACAGACCTTGACCCTTAAAAACTAATGCTAGACCTTTAAAAATAATTTTTAAATCTTGTGAAAGTATCTTTAAACTATTCTTACTATAAATTAAATCAGCATATTCAAATTCATACTTAGGGCTCCCAAAATCATTTTTGCCTTTTCTTATATGGCCTAGGCCCAATATTCCAGCTCTTACAATTTTTCTAGTAATATTTCCTTGATCTAAATCTCTATGATAATGTAATTCAGCTAGAGGTCTAGGCCCTACTAAACTTAAGTCCCCTATTAAGATGTTAAAAAACTGTGGCAATTCATCTAAATAAAATTTTTTGACTAAATTTCCCATAAAAGTTTTACTATTAGGCAACCATTCTGACTGGTAAGCCAGCCAAGAATGTTCTTTAGCAAGAGCTTCATCAATACATTTTTTTTTTAAAGTTCTAATTTTATATTTTTTAATTCTTTTTCCCTGAGAGATTGCATAATAATAATAAAAAAGATTTCCTTTATTTTCTGGTATTAAAATACCCTCTACTACATATAATATTTTTAAACATATAAATATTGGCAAAGAAAATATTATAATAATAGAGCTTACGAGTTTATCAAAAAAAATTTTGAAAAAATTAGTTTCTAATTTATCTACATTATATAAATGCTTGTACGTAGCTAAGATATCTGTTGTAGGAGGTTTATATGGAAACGCCCCCTCTGGTTCATGAACATGATGCATTTGGAATTTATAAAATTAATTTTACAATTTCACTAGATATTTTTGAAATGCTTAAATGTTCATTTGCATATTTATAGCCATTTTCTATCATTTTATTCTTTTTAAACTGATTTAGGTTACTAAAAAAAAGAATATTTTTAGCTAAGATATTTGGATTATTGGCAGGTGAAACTAGACCACAGTTTATTTTCTGTATGAATTCTGATAGCGCCCCATCTGCGGAACAAATTATGGGTTTTCTTGCAATTAAATAATCAGAAACCTTTCCTGGCAGTGTTAAAGGTAATGAGCCTATATTATTAAGTGTAATCAACAAAGCAGAACTAATTTTGAAATATAATTTTACTTTTTCTTTAGGGTAATGCCCCATGAAATATATATTATGAATATTTTCCGAAGCTATAAGTTCTTTGTAATAATTAATTTTACTACCAGAGCCAAATATCAAAAATTTAATATTTTTTTTTTTTAAGATTTTGCATGCATTTATAATTACATCAATAGCTTGATTATTGCCAATATTGCCAGCAAAAGTTAGAATAATATCTTTATCATCATATTTAAAAGGCAAATATAAGTTAAATGGATTTATCTTTATATTATCAGTATTATAATAAGTATGATCAAAAGGGTTAGGAACAAAATATGAAGACTTATTATAATTGTTACTAATATGTTCACAAAATTTTGTAGATGTAACTAAGATTTTATCTGAAAAATAGTAGAGAAATTTAGAAATATAATTATTTATTTTTAAAATTAGTTTATTTTTAATATATCCAGTATTAACTAGATCCTCTGGCCACAAGTCTAATACCCATAAATTTAGCTTTGCAGATTTTAAATATTTGAACAATATACCAGGTATTCCTTGAATTAATGGAGATGTTCCAAAAACTATAATGTTGTCGAATTCTTTTTTTTTTAATAAAAATGGGCCAAATATTAAACATGATATGATAAATGAAATGTAATTTAATATCAAAAAATAAGCTTTCTTACTACCTCTGAGAAATATAGGAACTCTCAAAATTTCTACATTATTGTAGGTTTCTCTATCCAAAGAAAAGATTTTATAGTTATCAAACAATTTACCATCTGGGTAGTTTGGTTTTCCAGTTAAAACGGTAATATCGTGTTTTTTAGCTAATTCTGAAGCAATTGCATTTATTTTAAAATTTTCAGGGTAAAAATGCATAGATAATATAAGAATTTTCATTATAGGTATTTAAAAATAGTGTTTTTACTTGCTAACTCATCAAATCTTAGTTTTGAATTTACAGAGAAATTTTGAAGTAGTTTATTATTTGAAAGTAGATTACTTAATATATTAAAAAATATTGTAGGAAAATTTTTATTTTTATCAATTAAAAATCCACATTTAGAGTTTAAGATATTTTTGATGCAACCTACATCACTTGAAATGACCACAACTCCATAGCTAAGTGCTTCTAAAACTACTAATGGCTCTGCATCATTAAAACTTGGATAAAGAAGAATATCAATTTTTCTAAAGTAATTCTTTTTTTGGACACCATAAAGTGGACCTAAATAATTGATATTTTTATAATTCAAAATATATTGTTTCAGTTTTGTGTCTGTAATTTGACCAGCAACATGGAACTTGATATTTTTATATAATTGACTTGCTAAACTAGCAGACTCTAAAAATTCAAATATCCCTTTGCTTTTTTCAATACTTCCAAAAAAACCGATATTTGTAATTGTCTTCTTTAATGAGGATTTAAAGTCATTATCAGATATAAATAAAGCATTAGACTGGATAATAATATCATTAGGAGAAATATCGTAAATTTCAGATAAAGATTTCTTCATATCTAAGCATAATACAAAATGTTTCACTTGAAAGTCAGATATGATTTTTAAAAGCAACTGAATAAGAAAATTTTTTTTGTTAATATAATTATAAGAATGATGATGTATAAAAAAAGTATTTTCAAAGAAGGAACAGACGTATACATAAATTATATCAAATACCAATCCATAAGAACCAGATAGCGAAACATAAGTAACAAATTTCTTATTTTTTTTTAAAAATTTTAATAATTTAGGCATAAAAAAAATAAATTTTATAAGTTTAACCAACTTTTTTATAATTTTATATTTGGAAAAGGTTTTCATTGTTGGATCAATAATGAAAATATTTTTATATTTCAATTTTAATTCATTAAGCATAAATAGGTTTATAGAAGAAAAACCATGTATTGGGGGCGGTAGTGGGCCTATAAAGATAAGTTGTTTTTTATTTTTCATATGTATGATTCATATTACTAATGAAACTCATAATAAATAATAATAATGGAAATCTATATATTGGCTCTAATAAAAGAAGTAATAAAAATAAAAATAAAATATTTTTTTTAAATATCTTAAAAAATGATATCAAAAAAAAGACAAATCCTATAAGCCCAACTTCATATAATAAGAATAAGTATCCATTACTAGGGGCCTTATTTAAATTAGTTGAATAATTATAGCCATTCCCTAATAAAATGCCTGTTAAATTTTGAGAAAGTAAAAAGTTGACAGTCTCTTCAATTCTTAAAATTCTATCGGATAAAGAATTAAATAGTATGTTTTTTAAAAAATTATTATTAAAAATAATTATAAATGTTATTAAATATAAAAATATTATTTTAAAATTAAAATAATATTTTTTAAAATTAATTTTTTTTAAAATTTCTAAAAACAATAAAAAGTAAAATGTTGATGAAAATGTTAAAATTCCAGATAAAATATTAATAATAAAAAAAGAATTTTTATTATTAGATTTCAATAATTTATTTAAGTGAAAAGCATTTAAATAAAAAAAAATACCTGCATATATTGGTTCATAGAAATACGAAAAATAATAATTAAAATTTAAACCCATAAAATTCCTTGGTAGTACTAATCCAAAAAATGTTTGTATATATGGCTTATCACCAAAATTAAATTGCAAAGGGCTATTAATAATATACGGACTAATAAAATTAATTAAATTTAATATACAAAATACAAAAAATATTTTTGAATAAATAATAACGCATAAATTTATTAATTTATGATCACTAATATTTTGTATGATTGATACTAGATATCCCAAAATAATAAAGAATATTAAATAAATAAGTTTGTATAAATCTTCATTATAGAATGAATTTAGTAATTGCTCAGATAAAATTAAAATAAAACTTGAGAAAATTAAAAAGATAAGATATTTAGTTTTTTTACTATTGATAGAAAAGTAATATAAGAATAATAAATTAATAAAAATAACAAATTTAAAATATTGATTTATTAATTGATCAAAGTAAAAAGGTTGAAAGAAAAATAAGATTATAAATAAAGAATATTTTAATAACATTACTAAATTTTTTAAAAAATATTTTTAAAAATCAAACTTTTAGAATAAAAATATAAAAATAATTTTAAATTTTTTTTTGCAAAATATAATTTTTTATTAAAAAAATAATATTTACTTTTAGAAAAGTATAATCTTGCTATTCTTTTACAATATATTTTGTAAGAAATAATTTTTTTTTCGCTGTTTAGTTTAAAATAATATTTAATTGTATTTAATTCAGCTAAATATTGTCTATAAACTCTTTTGCTAAGATTATTTGAGTGCAATCTGTAAAAAGATAATTTTTTATTAATAAAAAAGATTTTTTTTTTATTTAATAATAAATTTAAAATATAAAAATAATCCTCACTTGTATTGTATCTAATATTATTAGTAAATTCAAATGGACTCATATTATTTTTTTTTATAACAATAGATGAAGGTATTATAATATTAGGGTTAGAGTAAACATCAATAAAGTTTATTCTTGAATTTAGGTGAGGGTATTTTTTTTGATTAATCATTGGGTGACATACCATATCATAACCATTCTTTATTAATAATATGCATTCTTGTATTTTGTTTTCTAACCAATAATCATCGGAATCTAAAAAAGCAACTATATTACCTTTTGACATTCTAATTCCAAAATTTCTTGAATTTGCAACAATTCCATAATTTTTATATTTATAAAAATAAATATTTTTATGATTTTGTTGAAATTTATTTACAATAGTGTGAGTTGAGTCTTTAGAAAAATTATCAACTATTATAATCTCATAGATTGGGAGTGTTTGGTTAAGACATGATTGAATAGCTTCTTTTATATAAATACCATTATTAAAATTAGGGATGATAACGGATACTTTTGGAATCATATTAATTTAATCATATTTTTTAATTCATTAAAAAAATTAGTTTGGATACTAAATTCATATTTTTTTAATTTTGAAGTACTATAAGTAAAAGGATGTTCAATACCAACCCTATTAAATTTATAGGTATCAATTTTAAATAAAGTGGAAAGTTCTTCGAGTATCTCTGAGATAAAAATATTTTTTTCAGAACCTAAATTCAAAATAGATGATTTATCAATATTATTTATAGCTATATCAAAAGCTTTAATTACATCTTCAATAAAAATAAAGTCTCTATAAAAATCTATATTGCTTTCAAAATTTAGTTTTTGGTGATTTTTTATTTGAAGACAAATTTTATGAAGCAATATTTCATAATTATTTATTTGATCTAATACCCCAAAGGAATTAGTTAGTCTGAAAATTATGATATTAAAATCATTATTTTGATGCTTAAATAAAATTTCTTCACTTAAAACTTTTAGATATTCATATTTATGTATAGGTAATAACTCTGAACTTTCTTTTATCAGAGAATTCTCATTTTTTGTAAAAGTGCTATAGTCCTTATACACTTTAGCTGTCGATACAAATATTATTTTCTTTACACCACAACTTTTCAAAAAAATTATAAAGTTATTCAAAACAGAGGTTGAAAAATCTCTAGCTTTTTCAAAATTTTTTTCACAAAAATTATGATCAGGACCAGCTAAATGCAGTACAGTATCAATATTTAAAAAAAAATTTTTGAAATTTTTTAAGTTATTAAAATCTAAAAATTCAAAATTATTATTTTTTGAAGATGAAAAAAAAATTGATTCAAGTTTATTTACTGAAAACTTTTTGAAAGATTGACCTAAATAACCAGCAGCGCCAGTAACAGCGATCATTTATTTTTATTTAGGATTTTATCATAAGATTTTTTTTGAAAAAGTTCATTCATAGCATTAAGCTCTCTCCTTGTATCAATACATTGCCAAAATTCATTATGCAAATATGCGGCAGCTTGTTTTTTTTCAACAATTTTTTGTAAGGGCTCTCTTTCAAACATGCAATTTTTTTTAGGTATATATTTAAATACTTCTTTATTGATTACAAAAAAACCGGCATTAATTAATCCATTATTTAAATCTGGCTTTTCTTGAAAACTCTTGATAACTCCTTTTTTTTCAACAATTTCTCCAAATCGAGCTTTAGGCCTTACTACTGTCATGGTAATTAATTTTTTTGATCTTTTATGAAATTTAATAAGTTTTTCTATATTAACATTCGAGATGCCATCACCATATGTTAATAAAAAGGAATCCTCGTTTATATGATTTTGTAATTTTTTAATTCGAGTTCCCGTTAGGGCATCTAACCCGGTATCGATAAGTTTGATATTCCAGTCTAAATTCTTAGATTTATTAATAATTTTATTAGAGTTATTTTTTAAATCAATTTCTAAATCAAAATTAAATGTATTGTAATTAACAAAGTACTCTTTTATTGATTTTGCTTTATATCCACATGCAACGATAAAATCCTTGAAACCATACAAACTATAATGATACATTATATACCATAATATGGGTTTTCCATTCACCTCAAGCATCGGCTTAGGTACACTGTCTTGTCCTTCAGATATTCTTGTTCCATACCCACCTGCTAAAATAACTACTTTCATAGGCTTTTATCTATTTTTAGTTTCCCATGAATAAGGAATGTACTTATCATTAAATGGTATACGATCAATTTCAGAGTCAGAATGTGCAAGCGTTGCACAATTTGCAACAATGGAATAATGATGACTGATGCCTTTAAAGCCATTCCATATACCTGCTGGAACCTGAACTAAATTATAATTTTCAGGCGAAATTATAATCTCTTGAGTTTCTCCTTTAGTTTTGCTGTCAACTCTGTCATCAAAAAGTACTATTTTAATTTCTCCATATACTACTACATAATTTAAAACCATAACTTTATGTCTATGCCAAGCTTTGATTACATTTGGCTTAACAGTTGAAAAATATATCTCACCAAAATTTATAAACTCTTTGTCTTTTATACTTAACATATGCATTACTTTCCCTCTGTCGTCAAAGTATTGCTTTAGTTCTTTTATAATAACTCCTTCAATCATTGATATGAATTAAGTATTTTTATAATTTTCATAACCTGATTATAAGGTAGATAAGGCTGTAAAGGCAAGCTTACTATATGTCCATGAATCCAATTTGTAATACTATAGTTTTTTTTAATAAAATATTTTTTATAGCAATTTTGTTTATATGGAGGTATGGGGTAGTGAATCATCGTTTGAATTCCTTTTTTTTTCATATAATCAATAAATTTACTCCTATTATCAACGAATATTGTATACAAATGCCAAACTGAATTACTGAAATATTTTAAATTGGGTTTATTAATAAGAATATTCTTAATATGTTCATTATATAAGTTAGCTATTTTTTTTCTTTCTTCATTCTCAAAATCTAATTTTTTTAACTTAAGATTTAAAATGACCGCCTGTATTTCATCCATTCTAGAATTAACACCGAGATAAATATTCTCATATTTTCTGTCACTATAATTTTTAAAATCATTTTCACCATAGTTACTTATTGATTTTGCGATTTTATAAAATTTTTCATCATTTGTAATTATCGCACCAGCATCTCCAAAACACCCAAGGTTCTTTCCAGGAAAAAAACTAAAACATCCTGCTATTCCAAAAGTGCCCACTTTTTTATAATTTACCATTGCGCCATGTGCTTGTGCAACATCTTCAATTAAATATAAATTATATTTTTTTTTTAATTTCAAAATTTTTTGCATATTGGCTGGATTACCATATAAATGCACTACTAAAATACATTTAGTTTTATTAGTTATGGATTTTTCAATTAAATTAACATCGATATTAAGACTATGAATATCAGGCTCTACTAATATTGGTTTTAATCCGTTATTAGTGATTGGGAGAATTGATGCAATATAAGTATTGGCAGGTACGATTACCTCGTCCCCCTTTTTGATTTTTTTAGATTGAATTAAAGCATTAAAAGAAATATTTAGAGCATCGTACCCATTTCCAACGGCAGCACAATATTTTGCGCCACAATATTTTGCAAAACTTTCCTCAAACTTTTTTACATTTTTTGAGTTAATAAAATAATTAGATTTAATTACCTTATTGATCTCACTCGAATATTGATGAATATATTTAGAGTTAGACTTATAAAGATCATAAAATTTAATCATTTTATAAAATATCTATTACCTTATTTTTAAATCCGATTTGATAAAGGTAATCCTTGATTTCTTTTTTAATATGCCAAGCAAAATTAATGACAACTGGTGTATTTAAATCTAGTTCATCATCTGAAACTATCGGTATTCTTGTTCCCGGAATAAAATGGCCGATTTTTGGAGAGTTAGGCTTTTCACAAACACACTTTATTATATCACTATCTAGCTCTAATAATTTAATAAGAATTGCGGCTCTTCCTGGAAAAGCTTTGCAGTATAATTTACCATGTTTATTGTATAGTTTATTAATTTTCTTCAACATCTTTTTTTTCCATATAGTAATAAATTCATTCATTTCATTAAGAGATTTTTTGAAATTTTTTTCATTTTTCTTTTTTAATTTTAAATTTATTAAATTTAATTCTCTGC
>Ga0222714_10004254_pt1 | contig 14133 bp, 21 predicted proteins | sample C33_3DmetaG_FD_165048 | JGI IMG/M metagenome (GOLD analysis project Ga0222714, IMG submission 165048) | Estuarine water microbial communities from San Francisco Bay, California, United States - C33_3D | ecosystem: Environmental > Aquatic > Marine > Unclassified | place: USA: California... | reverse complement strand
CTTACGCAGACTAGTTGAATTAAGACATGATGGATTACTTGAACAGGGTCTACATGATTGGATGCACTTCTTAGGTACATCAAAACTAGAATGGGCTTGTCTGTTAACTGACATACAACGTGCAGTCCGTAAGTATCACAATCCAAACTTCACCATATCGTTTGATTGTGCGTCACCGTTCCTGGCAAGTGCCAACGGACAGATATACATACAGACTGAGATCACTGATAGAGAAAAATGGGTCTATAGAATGGTACCAAGTGTTGATGATAAAAAATATGCACAGGATACAAGACGCTTTGGAGATGCTGTATTACAAGATCGAGTATTTGAGAACTTCACCGAGTCACCAATTAGTCAACGCATAGAAATGAAAGATATCTGTATCTATGCCCCAGGTGACCTAAATAAGATAGGTAAAGAAGGTCGTACATCGTGGGATAGTTTCAGTTATGCCATACAAATGGGGCACAATGTATGGAGCCATCTGACAGCCGTGCAAGAAGCCAATAGACAATATGATCAGGGCATTACACCTAAGATGTTGGTACAGGAAACATTTGATCGTGTCTACTTTAGAGATGTCGTTGATGCTATTTTTGCGACCAGTGATAGAGGTACAGCTGACATGATCATTGATGAATTCAGTAAGTTTTGGATACAAATCATTGGTACCCGTGGAGCGATAGGCAAGAAGACAGTCAATGCGTCAACTATGTTTAATGCGTTATTTGAAACTGATGACGCTGAAGAAGAACATCATGTAGACGACAGCGGTTTAGATGAAACTAATTTGGACGATTTAGAAGCAGAACTAGAATGATACTAAAACTCCTAGAACGTTTAGGTAGAAAAAGAATTATATATGATAGGATTACTGGTGAACCCTATCTGGAACGTTACTATCTATTATTTAAAGAACGTCGATGGTTTCCTTTTAATATATTCATACACAAATTTCTAAGTAGTGATCCCAGTGATCTACATGATCACCCGTGGAACTACATGACATTTATGATTAAAGGTGGCTACTTCGAATGGAGTCCAGAGTATGATCTGCAGGGCAATGAATTACCCCCAAAGAGAGAATGGAGAGGTCGATGGAGTTTCCGCTATTGTCGGGCTGAGGCCAAGCACAGGATTGAGCTCATGCCAGGCGTGACTCCATGGACTATGTTCATTCCCATGCGACAACGCAGAGAATGGGGATTTTGGCATAATAACAAATTCATCAATAACTTAAAATATAAATTATCCAGGAGGCTTAAATGAGCGACAAAGATAAGGGTCATTTAGAAAAATTAATTTTGAGACATAAAGATCTTGACTTAAAAATCAAAGATGCGTATACTTACTACTTAGATGATGCACATTTAAAGAAAATGAAACAAGAAAAACTTTATATCAAAGATCAGATAGAAAAATTACAGTCGGAAAATAAGTAATGGAACTCAAAGACACACCTTGGAAGAATCCCCTAGTGGATCACCCTTTGTATTTGGTCTTTGAGGACAAGTATCCTGTGACCAAAGGACACCTATTGTTTGTACCAAAAGTAGATGATGCACATCATGTCAAGGAGTGCTATAGTGCCGCTTTTGATTGGGGATTAGATCTATTTCAAAAAGGATATTGTGATGGGTTTAACATTGGACAAAACGTGGGTATTTCAGCAGGACAGACAGTGATGTATCCACATATACACATGATACCAAGACGCACAGGTGACATGGAAGATCCAACAGGTGGTGTGCGCCATGTGATTCCAGAGAAAGGTAACTATAAACGATGAAAAGAGATTATGCAACAGGTGAAGCAACAGAGGTAACGTTCTTCACAGGCATAGAGATAGAAAAGACTCCTGCGTATGGCAAACAAACATTGTTCGTAGTTGGAGTACACGATTATCATAGCATCTTAGAAATCGCAGGTGAGAACTATTGCGAGCATATCTATTTTGGTGCTAATCAGAGTTTTCCTAAGTTAGACAAGGATGATGCGGAAGGTTGGCGTCCTTGGGAGGAGATGATACAAGGTTGTCTAGATGCAGGTTATTGGTGTACATTAGATTTTGATGTAGCACAGGCAGAGGGGTTGTTGGAATCCGGCTTGGTAGAATATCGCAGATTTATCCCACAGATTTCGATTAAATTGCCCTACTTGACACAGCTAGGATATAATGCTACAATAAAGATAGATGACAAGGACTTTGACTCCACCAATCCAGGGGTATGGTGCCATCGCCTACATGATTTAACAACCAAGGAAACCTTTACTGATTGGGATCAATATGGTAAAGATAAGATACTTAAATAGGAGACATTGTGATGCCAGGATCAGTAATACTCAATAATCTTAAAACAAAATATGAAAATGACATTCAAATTCATAAGACTAACATAAAATTGTTTTTAGCCAGTCCACAGGGTGTAGCAGATCATATTAACTATACAGAAACTGTTGCCAAAGAACTTGAGGCCATAGCACACGCACAGGACATGTTAGAAGCAATCAATCAATTATGATTTTAGAAGAAAGAGAAAAAATTAATAATTTGATTAAACACGCAGATAGAAAAATTTGGGTGACTTTCCGCAAGGAAGGTATCCATTGTTATCCTGCGGCATTGACTGATCCCAAATTAAAGACAGGTGATGAGTATGATGTTAGTTTCTTGGGACATCCACATAGACACATATTCCATTTTCGTGTTTGGATCGACGTGTTCCATGATGATAGAGATATTGAATTTATACAGTTTAAACGTTGGTGTGAAAACCTTTACAGCGGTGTATTGGAATTAAATTACAAGAGCTGTGAAATGATTGCAGACGATCTTTATGTGAAGATCGCTGACAAGTATCCTGATCGTGATGTTTGGATAGAAGTATCTGAGGATGGCGAAAATGGATGTTACATTGAGTATAATGCTCAATCCGGTAACCTTGCCCTATAAGGAGATGAGTCGTGGCAACAAACCAATCATCTTGGCTCGAGAAGTATTTGCGTATGAGCCCAGAAGTAGCAAAAATTTTTAATGATTTAGATGCATGGTTAAATTACTGTCGTTTTAGAATGATCAAATTTGATCCTGCAGATTTGTATAGAAGTGCAGAATATAAGGAATGGCAAGAACGTCGACGACGTCGACAACAGTGGCTTGCCAGAAATGGAAAAAATAACCGATGACAACAAGAGCAGACATAGAGCGACGTATTAAAAGATTCATGGATCATTTACAACTGTTAATGGAAAGTAATGCCCATTTGGATCGAAAAGACTATGTGCTAGATGTCTGCGATCAACTTAACAAGTACTTTACTGCCATGTCAGATGATGACAAGGAATATCTACAAATAGCTCGATCAGCGGTTGAGCAAGGACGCAAGTGGAATGTCTAACATATTCTTAATTGATTTAGAGGCAGTTGAAACTAGGTACACAGCACAGTGGAAACAACATGTGCCTGCATTACTGCGAAAGGAAAAACATCATGTTACAGTTATTGAAGGACCCAGTGACATCCCAAGTGCTACTACCCCTGGTGCTTTTCTTAATTTCGGTGGTACTAATATATATAAGGCCAGACAAGTTGAAGAAATCGGAAGGTTGTTTTGTAATAGTGGAGTTGGCCCTGGTGATCACTTTTTATTTACTGATGCATGGCATCCTGGAATTATTAATCTAAAATACATGAGCGAATTGCTGGGCATTCCGGTCAATATACACGCATTATGGCACGCAGGTTCGTATGATCCCGCAGACTTCCTAGGTAGATTGATAGGAGATACCCCTTGGGTGAGACATGCGGAAGTTAGTTTCTTTGAAGCCGTAGATCACAACTACTTTGCCAGTGAATTTCATATTGACATGTTTGTTAAAAATCTATTAGTCATGGATCCTGACAATAACAGGACTCATGGCACTATGTTGGCCAATTGGCGCCATCATAAGAAGATTGTGCGTACAGGTTGGCCCATGGAATATATGTCTGGCATGTTCACTGTGTATAAAGGCATGCCCAAACGCGATCTTATCTTATTCCCACATCGTATCGCTCCGGAGAAACAGGTAGAAATTTTTAGAGATCTTAAGGCGCAACTTCCACAGTACGAATTTATAGTATGCCAGGATCAACAGTTGTCTAAAAATGAATATCATAATCTGTTAGGTGAAGCAAAACTGGTGTTTAGTGCTAACCTTCAAGAAACCTTAGGCATCAGTTGGTATGAGGGCGCCATGGTTGATGCCATACCAATGGTACCAGATAGATTATCATATTCAGAAATGGCCATGCCAGAGTTCAAGTATCCAAGTGAGTGGACAGAGAATTGGAATAGTTATCTTAAACATCGTCAAGAACTCATAACACGTATTTGTCACTATATGGAAAACTATAAAGATTATGTTCCTAAGGTTATCACACAAGCACAAAAATTAACCAAGGAATATTTTTCAGCAACCGAGTTAATCAATACATTAAAGGCAGACCAATGAGTTTTGGATACATACATAATTTTGAAACAGCTCTCTGTGAATTCACAGGAGCCAAATATGCTGTGATGACTGACTGTTGTACACACGCTATTGAGCTGTGCCTGAGATATGATCAGGTTAAGAAAACCAGATTTACTCCACGCACCTATATCAGCATTCCAATGACCATGCACAAACTAGGCATTAGTTATAGTTATGACACCAATGAAGATTGGATTGGCGAATATCATTTTGAAGGAACTCGTATCTGGGACAGTGCTAGACTGTTACGCAGAGCTATGTATAAACAAGGGCAGATGCAGTGCCTAAGTTTTGGTCACGATAAACCTTTAGAGATCGGGCACGGTGGTGCTATCCTATTGGATGATGAAGATGCCTACCGTAAACTAATCAGACAGCGATATGATGGCAGAGATCTGCACACCAGTCCTTGGGAAAAACAAGATACTTTTGAGATTGGATATCATTATAAGCCTACCCCAGAAGATGCCCTGAAAGGACTACAGATGATCAACTACATTGACCAAACACCTAAATACAAACAGTATCCAGATCTAAGAGAGTTAACCATTAATGTTTGACTTATGGCACACAGCATTATATAATAGTAATATGAATGACATCCACGTCACAAACTCGGAGAAAGAAACCAATGACTAAAATAAGCGATTACATTGTAGACAAGATCAAGAAAGATGGTGGTAGATATTGGGCAGGTGACAATATCTCCAAATACATCACCCCAGAGGATAAAGAAGCATTGATTGATGAGATCACTGAACAGTTTGAAGGTGTGTTGGATAGTTTAATAATTGACAGGCACAATGATCCTAATTCACAAGGTACAGCAAGACGATTGGCTAAAATGTATGTCTATGAGATCATGAGTGGCCGTTATGAACCTAACCCTAATGCTACTGCTTTTCCAAATGACTCAAAAGATAGATATGAGGGCATGTTGGTTGTTCGTTCAGAACTTAGATCTATGTGCAGTCATCATCATCAACCAGTAAGTGGTGTAGCCTATATTGGTATCATCGCAGGACAGAAATTAATTGGTTTAAGTAAATATACTAGAATAGCACAATGGTGTGCCAGACGTGGAACCTTGCAAGAAGAACTATGTAATGATATCACTAAAGAGATTATGAAGGCAACTGGTTCAGAAAACGTAGGTGTTTACATACAGGCCACACATGGTTGCTGTGAAAACCGTGGTATCATGGCACATAGTTCGCTTACACAGACAACAGTGTTGCATGGTGCATTCAAAACAGACCCAGCGACTAAAAAAGAGTTCATGGACAATATCAAATTACAACAAGAGTTTGCCTGCTAATGAAAACATATAAGATCAGTACTGTAGAAAAGAAAAACATACAGGAAGAAGAAACCTGGGTCAAAGATGGACGATCCTTTGGCATTGATCAATGGTGGAGATGGGGGTATGTCATAATCACTGTTGAAGATGATGAGGAGTTTGACATCGACGCCGTGGAACGCAACGAACATGGATTTTTCCCTTATAACTGGGAAGTCATTGATCGTGAGTTCGACGACGGTGTGGCATTGTTCTTTGATACCGACGGTGATGAAGAACTGGAAGAAGAAGTCCAAGCCATGTGGGATGATGAGGGCTATTCATCGTTTGAGCAGGTTGGATATGACCAAGAGGACTGTTCAACCACGTTCCATGGTCCGCTAAAAGTGGAGTTAGTCGATGACTAACTTAAACAACGTTATCAAATTACAACAGGAGTTTGCTCCGAGATGAGTGTAGGAAAAAGAAATGTATTTTGGGCACACATTGATGATTATCTAAATAAAATCATTTTTGACATGTATAAAGATAATTGGAAACCTGACTACATTGTTGGATTATCCAGAGGCGGGTTAATCCCAGCTGTGATGATGAGTCATAAGATTGGTGTTCCAATGAAACCGTTAAAAGTCAGTTTGAGAGATGATCCAGATGATAACACACACGATTGGACGATGTCAGATGATGCAACAGACGGTGCAAAAATTTTAATCGTGGATGATATCAACGATACAGGCGCCACACTCAATTGGATAGTCAATGACTGGCGTTTAAATAATATACCTAGCCATAATGTTAAGTTTGCTGTGTTGTTTGATAATTTATCTAGTGGCTTCCAACGAGAAGTGGACTACTGTGGTACTGAAATAAACAAAGCCGAACAAGATGAATGGATAGTGTTTCCATGGGAGGAATAATTGAAAAATCTCTACCTTTGGAACAAAAACATGCAGGCTGGAGATGTTCTTCCCATATTATGGTTTAGTGCTAAAACTTATTGGTTAGAAAACAAGACCTCAGATCTAGAATGGGACTGGGCTGATCCGTTTATACACGAAAAAACGGACGATGAAATTCTCAAAGAGTGCGAAAACAAACCACCAGATATTTTTGGATTCAGTGTCTATGTCTGGAACCAAACCGAAGCATTTACCTTATCAAAGAAAATTAAAGAACTATATCCAAATTGCTTAATAATTTTTGGTGGTCCACAAATTGATATAAAATACTCTAATAACTTTTTCACTAAGCAACCCTGGGTGGATTTAGTTGTTCCCAGTGATGTCTATGGGGAACCTATTCTACATCACATCTTAGATAATTTTGAGAATTTAAGTTATCAAGACATACCTGAAGTGTATTATCAACGACAGGGAATAAAATTTAGATCCAAGGTACAATTTAACAAAAGGTCATTTGTCTGGCCTAAAAATATTTTTGAGCCGCACAAAGAATATTTTGATCTTAACAAAACCAGCAGTCTTGTGATCTACGAAACATCCAGGGGGTGTCCGTATAAGTGCATTTATTGTGATTGGGGTGGCGGGACATATACCAAAGTTGTAAAAAAACCAATGGAAACGATTTATTCCGAGATAGAGTTTCTTTGCAAAAATAAACTTGAGCAATTCTTCCTGGCGGATGCTAATTTTGGCATCTTCAAACAAGACATTGAGATAGTGAAATTCCTTATTAAGATGAAGGAAAAATATGGTTATCCAGTGGCCATTGCTGTGGAAAATGCGAAGAATAACCTGGACCGTGTGATGGAAATTCAAGAATTGCTGATCAAACACAATCTTTCTTATTTTTTCAAGGTAAGCATACAAAACCCCCATGAAGAGATCAAACAGAATATAGAAAGGGTGGACATACCATTTGATGAGTACATGGCCGCTGTCAGAAAACTTAAAACTAAGTATGACGTGCCTGTTCTGATAGAAACTATTCTAGGTCTTCCTGGAGATAATTATGATAGAATTTTAGAAAGTTTTGATTTAATCTTAGATGATGAGATAAACGGTTACCGAGCCAGTATTTGGGCATTATTGCCCGAGGCTCCAGCCTATGATCCCGTGATGAGAGAAAAATTTAAAATCCAAACAAAATGGTTTAGTGTTTTTAGTTTCCCATTTAAATATAAGAAAGACCGGATTCCAGACAGTGGAGTAACGGCACTCACGTCTGAAAGCACATTGTTGGTAGAAAATGTTATTGGTACATATTCCTATTCAATCAATGATTGGTGTGACATGTACATTCTATCAACTCTCTTTTCAATTTCAAAACTAACAGGTGTATATTTTTTTGCACAGTATTTAAAAAATCAACACAAGATAGCCTATAGTCTGTTCTTCAAGACTTTACATCAGGAAATAATAAAAGAGAACAAATTTACCACTCAAGAGTTGAAAGACAAAATATCTCAAATTGATCGTAATCTTAAACAATTAGTAGAGAGTGAGGATATTACTAGCCTGGAATTTGATTTTAACGAGGAACTACCGTTCGTACTTGCGCCAGGGCCTTATCTTACACTTACGATCATGGTCTATCCCCAAGACTTTTTTGAAACCGTTGCTCAACATTTTCATACAATCACCAACGACGATGCACTGCTAGATCTAGGTAGATACTTATCTGGTATTATGATTGATGTTAATTATGATCCGATCAAAAAAAGACAATTTAAAACCTCATTCAATTGGAAAAGTTATTTTGAGCAAGGTGATCAATTGACACAGGGATCTTATGAAATTAAAATTTTGGATGACAAACTTAGATTTTTTCAATCTGGAAAGTTTGAAGATTCAGATTGGCCAATTCAAAAAACATATTCTGACAAACTCAAACAACTTTTCTATCATCGTGTCGCCAATCAGGCTAGAAACAAATATGCACATAACATCATCGAAACTAAACTTAATGGGGAAATGAATGACTAGTATTTTCCTAGGAAGTTTGACTTTAGACCTAAATAAGTGTATAATAAACTATTAAAGAAAGGTATAAATGGCTAAACTTAAGATCAGTGAAATATTTTATTCAGCACAGGGTGAAGGCAGATTTGTAGGCGTTCCTAGTGTATTCTTAAGAACATTTGGGTGTAACTTTACTTGTGGCGGCTTTGGCATGCCTAGGGGTGAGATGTCCGCAGAGCGTGACAATATTAAAGTAGAGCTCTACGACAAGTATGAGGACTTGCCTTTGGTTGACACAGGCTGTGACAGTTACGCATCATGGGATCCAAGATTTAAACATCTATCACCTGTGTTAGAAACAGATGCGGTGGTAGAACGCATGTTGGAACTAACACCCAATCATAAATGGGTGCAGGCGAACGGCAATGATGTGCATTTGGTTATCACAGGTGGCGAACCTTTGCTGGGTTGGCAACGCAGTTATAAGGACTTGTTGAACAATGATAGAATGCGTGACTTAAGAAACATTACATTTGAAACTAACGGCACACAAGAACTTCATGAGGATTTCAAAGCCTACTTGTTAGCATGGGCATTTGATAGAGGCGGAGACTTTAAATGCGATATTACATTTAGTGTCAGTGCTAAACTGTCAGCAAGTGGCGAGAGTTGGGAAGATGCTGTCAAACCTGAGATCGTAGCAGACTATGAACGCTATGGCACGACCTATCTCAAGTTTGTGGTTGAAAAGCCCAGTGACTTTGATGAAGTAGATCGTGCTGTCAAAGCATATAGAGAAGCAGGGTTTGAAGGAGTAGTATACATCATGCCAGTGGGTGGTGTTGTTAAAGTATATGATGGTAATAAGTTTAGTGTAGCAGACGAGGCCATGTTACGTGGTTATAATTACAGTCCAAGATTGCACGTTGATCTTTGGGGCAACAGTTGGGGGAAATAATTTGAGTTATCTTTTTACAAGTGAATCAGTTGGTGCAGGACATCCAGACAAGGTAGCGGATACCATCAGTGATGCAGTATTAGACTACTATCTGTCAGATAATGATAAAAGTGTTCGATGTGCCTGTGAGACGCTGGTTACCACTGACCGTGTAATTTTAGCAGGCGAATATAAAAGCAATAAAGATATTCCACAAGCCCAGGAAGATCTAAACAAACTAGTTCGTGGTGTTATTAAAGAACTTGGGTATGAACAACCAGGGTTCAATTGGCAAACAGTAGAAATTAGAAACATGATGCACGGACAAAGTGCTGATATTGCTCTAGGTACTGATGACTTTGGTGCTGGCGATCAAGGACTTATGTTTGGCTATGCCTGTAAGGAGACCCCAGATCTGATGCCTAGTGCTATCTATTGGAGTCACATGGTTGTTAAACAACTAGCAGAGTTTCGACGACTTAATGAGGGCAAATTTTTAGGTCCCGATGCTAAATCACAGGTTACCATGGAATACAATGATGATGGGTCAGTAAAACGTATTGCTAAAATTGTGTGTTCATCACAGCATGAAGATGCCTTACATATTGATAATGTGAGACTTATTCTTGAAAATTGCATTAGGATTGTAGTTCCAGAAGAACTATTAGTTGATACGGAACTGTTATTAAACCCCACAGGTAGATTTGTCATTGGTGGTCCGGATGGAGACACTGGACTGACGGGACGTAAGATCATCGTTGATACCTATGGTGGTTATGCTCCACATGGTGGTGGTGCGTTCTCGGGAAAGGATCCGACTAAAGTAGATCGTTCAGCGGCCTACATGGCCAGATACTTGGCTAAGAACATTGTGGCCAGTGGTCGTGCTGAAAAAGCCACCGTTCAACTAAGTTATGCCATTGGTGTTAAAGAACCAACCAGTTTGTTTATCAAAACAGATCAAGGTATTGATGCAGATTCAACTGATTGGATACTCAAGAATGTTGATTTAACCCCATTGGGTATTATAAATAGATTTGAGTTATTCCGTCCGATATATAGTCATACTACTAACTATGGACATTTTGGTAAGGCCAACTTGCCGTGGGAACAAATAGACTTATTTGGAAATTGATATGTTAGATAAAATTAAAAAAATTTTTAAGCGAGACGAAGCCCCTAAGACAGAGGGCAAGAAAAAATTATCACCCAAGGAACAAGCAACCAAAGAAGGAAAACCTTGGATTGAAGTACTTAGTATTGATATTGATCCCAATGATCCAGGACAAGGTGCATTTGAGCTAGATTGGAATGATAAATTTGTGGCTAATCTTCTACGTGCAGGTTATCAGGGCAAAACTGATCAGGATATTGTAGATAATTGGTTTCAAGCCGTGTGTCGCAACGTGGTACTAGAGACATATGAGCAGGAACAAGCGGATCCTGAAGCCAGGAATAATCGTCGAGATCTTGGCAACGGACGCACTGAGATCAGTTAGCAGTCTAAATCAATGATAATATATGTCAACGGTGATAGTCACAGTGCAGGAGCCGAAGCAGTAAACTCTTTTGCCTTCGCAGAGGACGATGCTTTATACCAGGACCTGGGTCGTCAACCCCACCCAGATAATCTACAAGCAAGTTATGGTCGTGTTTTGGCCGATACTCTCGATGCTGTGTTATATTGTGATGCCGAATCCGCATCAAGCAACAACAGAATATTAAGAACCACGAGAGATTACATTAAGTCAAATACTCCGGATCTGATCATCATTGGATGGAGCACCTGGGAGAGAGAAGAAGTTGTCATTGACAACAGGGTCTATCAGTTTAGTGCAGGTTGTGATGGACAAGATTGGCCTACCAATGTCAAGGACCGCTACAAGGAATGGGCAAGATCTGCAGAACCCAATGACAAAATGCACATTTGGCATAATCTCATATTTCAACTGCATGAGGAACTAACGGCAAAATCCATTCCCCATTTGTTTTTTAACACCTTACATAGTTTTGATACCGCACAGGTAAGGCCTGTGGATTGGCATGGTTGCTATTTGGATGCTTATACTGACACATATACCAATTGGTTATTAGCAAACGGGCAAACAACCTTACCAAATAGTTATCATTTTGGTGCAGATGCACATAAACTTTGGGCAGATAGATTGACAAAATATCTATATGATAGTAAAATAGTAAAATGAGATATTTACTAGTAGACACAGCAAACACATTCTTCCGTGCCAGGCACTCGGCACATAGACAAGCAGACACATGGGATCGTTTAGGATTCGCCTTACACGTTACCTTAGCCAGTGTTAACAAGAGTTGGCGTGATCAAAAGGCCGATCATGTGGTTTTTTGCCTAGAAGGCCGCAGTTGGCGCAAGGACTTTTACGAACCTTATAAAAAGAATCGTGCTGTGGCACGTGCGGCTCTGACCGTAGCAGAACAAGAAGAAGATCAATTATTTTGGGAGACATTTGATGCACTTAAGACTTTCATCAGCGAAAAAACAAATTGCACGGTTCTACAGCATCCTGAGCTCGAAGCTGATGATCTTATTGCGGGTTTCATACAGCATCACCCCAACGACCATCATACTATTATCAGCAGTGATACTGATTTTTATCAACTTCTTGCCAGCAACGTAAACCAATACAACGGCATCTCAGATGAGCTACACACCATCAAAGGAATATTTGATAAAAAGGGTGATCCGGTCATTGACAAGAAAACCAAGGAACCCAAACGAATACCAGATCCTAAATTTATCTTATTTGAAAAATGTATGCGTGGTGATCCTACTGATAATGTGTTTAGTGCTTATCCGGGTGTAAGGACCAAAGGTAGCAAGAACAAAGTTGGACTTGAAGAAGCCTATGCTGACAAGGACAAAAAAGGATTCAATTGGAATAATCTGATGTTACAACGTTGGGTTGATCATAACGGAGAGGAGCATCGTGTGTTAGAAGATTATGAGCGTAATCGTACCTTGGTAGATCTAACAGCTCAACCCGATGACATTAAAGCAAAGATAGTAGAAACTATCAACACTGCGTCAATCACTAAGAATAACCAAATGGTAGGTGCACAGTTCTTAAAGTTCTGTGGCAAGTATGAATTAAATCGAATCAGTGATAATGCCAGTAACTTTTCTGAATGGTTAGGTACTGGTTATCCAGAAGCACAGCGTGAGAAAGACCTTGAATATTGATAGAACGTACACAGAACTTTTTGGCATTAGATTTAGAAATGAACCAACCCAGTGGCAAGATCATCCAGGTTGGTGTCGCCATTGGCAATTCCACTAATCATCGAGATCAGTACATCACTCGTAAATGGTATATTAACCCTGAAGAAGAGTTAAGTGAGTTTATCATTGAGTTGACAGGAATAACACGTAGTGATATTGTTTCTAATTGTCTTAGCCATCAGACCATAGCTGAAGAAATTAGCAAACTAATATGTGAACACAAGACCTTCGTTAATCCTGTTACCTGGGGCGGAGGTGATTCAAGTGAATTACTGGCAGAGTTTTGTAAACATCACGTGGATTTCCCACACTTTGGACGTCGTTGGATAGACGTTAAGACATGGTACACCTTGAATATGTTTAGCAAAGGTAAAAATCCAAGTGGTGGATTAAGTTCGGCCATGGGACAATATAAATTACAATTCCAGGGCAAAGCACACCAAGCAGATGTTGATGCTAAAAATACCCTGGCATTGTTTTTTAAGATAATAGAACGGCAACGTGCAATGGAAAATTTACTTGACACGGCCAAGGCGATCTAAGTATAATATATGAGTATGGAAAAGAAACTTTGGGATAGCATTAACGAAGACGTATTAAAGTCATTACCAAATGCCGCACGGGGATATGAGCAACGCATCAACATTCCAGAATTTACATTCCTGGGAGGTGCTGATCAACCAGACTTTGGACATGTGACCATATGGTTCTACGGCAACGAAAAGACCATAGAACTTAAAAGTCTTAAACAATATCTATTCCAATACCGCGATACCAGGTTAAGTTATGAACGAGCATTAGATGTGATGTACAAACATCTCAAAGAAGTTTATGCACCAGATCGTATTCGTATTGAAATTGAATATCGCCCTCGTGGCGGCATCAGCAGTAAAATGACAGTGGACAGCGATTGGGGTCATTTAGGTGGCACTGATCAATTATGGCAACATCATAAGGATTAATATGAGACACGTAATCGATAAAGCATTTGAATTCTGTTATGGACACAGGGTTCACACTCAGACACTAAACGGTGAATACGCCGCGGACCTAAAATGTGCTTGTAGGCACTTACATGGTCACGAGGGACGCATGACAGTTCACCTGACAGCAGACAAACTGGATGTTACTGGCATGGTGACAGACTTCCGTCACTTGGAATGGTTGAAAACATGGATCAACAGATACATTGATCATCAGT
>Ga0222714_10004252_pt1 | contig 14143 bp, 16 predicted proteins | sample C33_3DmetaG_FD_165048 | JGI IMG/M metagenome (GOLD analysis project Ga0222714, IMG submission 165048) | Estuarine water microbial communities from San Francisco Bay, California, United States - C33_3D | ecosystem: Environmental > Aquatic > Marine > Unclassified | place: USA: California... | reverse complement strand
TATTCAAGTTTGTACAAACAGATTTGATGACGATACAAAAAATTCATTTGTTGAGCTTTATACTAAAGTTGACTCAGGCGCAAGTGTTGATCAAATACTTGAAGGTCAGAGACAAGCTGAGGTAAATGCCGCAATGAGTGACAATGATAGTGAGTCGGAAGACGAGGAAGATAATTCCATTGCTGCCTAATCTATCAAATCATAGTGTAGTCCTAGAGGGCGCTTCGGCGCCCTCGTTTTACTATACTTTTAAGTGCGTCAATACAGACCATTTACTTTTAAACAAAAATGGTGTAAGCTTATAGTATGAACAATAATGAATTAAATTATAAATTACCTGATAAACCTTATATAGAAGTTATAAGAACAGAAGACGTTGATATTACTAAAATCAAATCTATTAAAAAAAGTAAATATAAAAACAATAGTAGAAAAATTATTTTAAAAAATATTCAAGCCTTTAGAAATTTAATTAGAAAAGGTAAAATGAATTATAATTATTTTATACCACCTACAGTCAATGAGAATTATGAGTTAATAACTGGTGAACACAGATATCAAGCAAATCTCGCTGAAGATAAAAAAACATTACCAGTAGTAGTAATTAGATTTAAAGAATATGATAATAAACCACCAGAGTATTGGTTACCAGTTTGGCAATCAGTAGAAAATGATCCTTCAGAAAAAGATTACGTTGAAGAATTAAGAGATGATGACCAAATTACGAGAACAACACTTTTACAAATACAACAAAATAATATTCAACCAACTGTAGAAGATATTGATATTTCATTAAAACATCAAAATATTCAAAAACAAAATAGACCCAAATATATAACAGAAATATTAAATAGTGTAAGTAAAAATACGAATGTTGCAAAGTCTTATACATCAGATACTTTACAAAGATATATTGATGAAAATTTTGATGTAAACGAAGTATCAACATCAGCAAATTTAGTAAAATGTGATGATGACATAGTTTACTTAAAACAAATATTTAAACCTGTTAAGTCAAAAGATTTTGATAATAGAACTATGATAGATTGTATTAACTCTTTACAATTATATCCTGACGCAAAAATAAAAGTATTTTATTCTATAAATTCTTGTGATGAAGAACAGATTAAAAAATTTAGAATTATAAAAAACAATTTACCAAAAGAGTTTTTTGAAAAAATGAAATATTTTATAGAAAATCATAAACCAGAAGACATTGAAATGATTTCAATACCTCAACTACCAGATGAGTTAAATGATTAATAAAATACCTAGAGATAAAATATTATATTATCAATCTATAATAGAAAACTATCATAATCAAAAAGATAAGTTTTCTTATTTAAAATCTTTAAAAAGTGTGAGAGAAGAAACTCACTCATTATATGATAAGATTTGCGGTAGTTACTTATGTGTTGCTAAATCAATTTCATTATTAGTTTTAGAAAACAAACCTAAACAGTCACTAGATCATACTTTAAGACCTTCCTCAACACTTTTTCTTCCTTTGTTTTTAGATAATTATTATAAAAAATATTTAGATGACTTTGAACTATTTAATAATATAATACAATGTTCTAAAATAATTTGTAAAGTTACAAAAGAAGAACACAGTAAAATTACAAATCTAAAATGTTTAACAAAAGATATTTACAGAGTTGCAAAAGTAAAAGTTTTTAACCAAGACAAAGATTGTATTGAGACAGAGTTTTATACCCCTGGTTTTGATTACTTATTACCAGAAGTACAAAAAGATATTACAGAAATTGAAAAAGAATTTGGTTATGGAAAGGAGGTAAAATAAATTGAGTATTACAATTCAAGTACGAAACGGAAATTTGGAACAAGCATTACGTGTTTTAAAAAAGAAAGTACAACGTGAAGGTTTAGTTAAGTTATATAAAGAAAAACAAGTTTACGAAAAACCCTCAGCAAGACGAAGAAGAAAGAAAAAAGAAGGTATTGCTAACGTTAAAAAGAAACAAAAAAAATTATTACAGACTAGAGGGTATTAAAGATTTTAGATTTTTTACGCTGTTTGACATATATATATTATTAGTTAAGGCAATTCATAAGTCCTTAACTGCGTAAAAAAGGGGCCGATAACCTAGTTTCAAAGAACTAAAGTCGGTGTCGCAAATCGGTGACCTTTGGCAGTTATTACTCCGTAACAAAAGAAACTGCCACTTTTAAGTGCGTCAAAATTAACCATTGAATAATAATAAAACGTACTTATATTATAACATATGACAATGCCAATAGTGGGTTGTCATTATATAAAAAGAAACTTTGCTTAACAAGGAGGTTTATATGACTAATAAAGCACTTTCTATTTTTAATCAACTAAGACCATTATCGGTTGGGTTTGATGATGTATTTGATACATTTGAATCTTTTTTTGATTCAGATTTAAGAATACCTACAATTAACTACCCACCATACAATATCGTAAAAACAGGTAAGAATAATTACAACATTGAAGTTGCTCTTGCTGGCTTTAATAAAAAAGATATTGATGTTTCAGTTGAGGACGGAGTATTAACAATCGAATCTAAATCGTCAGACAAAGACGAAACAAAAGATGAAGATGGTAATACAATTTATAAAGGTATCTCTAAAAGATATTTTAAAAGACAATTTACAATCGCTAATGATGTTGAAATTAAAGGCGCTGAATTAAAAGACGGTCTATTAAAAGTATCGTTAGAGAGAATTGTTCCAGAGTCTAAAAAACTTAAAACAATTGAAATCAAATAATTAAATAGGAGGGGCGGTGTAACAGCCGCCCTATACATATGAGTAAAATAATAGGAATAGATTTAGGAACAACAAACTCTTGCGTAGCTGTTATGGAAGGCAGTCAAGCAAAAGTTATAGAAAATTTAGAAGGTAATAGAACTACACCATCAGTAGTTGCTTTTGGTGACGAAACTTTAGTTGGACAACCAGCAAAAAGACAAGCTGTTACTAATTCAGAAAATACAATTTTTGCTGTAAAAAGATTAATAGGTAGAAATTTTGATGATACAAATATTCAAAAAGAAATTAAATCTCTACCATATACAGTAGTAAAATCAAGTAATGGTGACGCTTGGGTTAAAGCGAAAAATAAAGATTATTCACCTAGTCAAATATCTGCTTTCATTTTACAAAAGATGAAACAAACAGCAGAAAAATATTTAGGTCAGGAAGTTACAAAAGCTGTAATAACTGTACCAGCGTATTTTAATGATTCACAAAGACAAGCAACAAAAGACGCAGGTAAAATTGCTGGATTAGAAGTATTAAGAATTGTAAATGAACCTACTGCTGCTTCATTAGCATACGGTTTAGATAAAAAGAAATCAGGTAATATAATTGTTTATGACTTAGGTGGTGGTACCTTTGATGTATCTGTATTAGAAATTGGAGATGGAGTATTTGAAGTTAAATCTACAAATGGTGATACTGCTTTAGGTGGTGAGGATTTTGATAGTGTCATTACGAACTATCTAATAGATGAATTTAAAAAAGATAATAACATTGATCTAAAACAAGATAAACTTGCGCTTCAGCGTGTCAGAGAGGCCGCTGAGAAGGCGAAAATCGAGTTGTCGTCTGTATCACAAACGGACATTAATCTACCATTTATTACAGCAGATAAGACAGGTCCTAAACATTTAACACTTAAAATTACAAAATCAAAATTAGAATCGTTATGTGAGGAGTTAATTCAAAGAACAATTAAACCTTGTCAGACTGCTTTAGATGACGCTGGTTTAAAAAAATCAGATATAACTGATGTGATACTTGTAGGTGGTATGACACGTATGCCTAAAGTAATTGAAACAGTGAAAAACTTTTTTGATAGAGAACCTAATAAGTCAGTTAATCCTGATGAGGTAGTTGCTATGGGAGCAGCAGTTCAAGCTGGTGTTTTACAAGGTGATGTAAAAGATGTTTTATTATTAGATGTAACACCTTTATCTTTAGGTTTAGAAACTTTGGGTGGTGTCTTTACAAAACTAATAGAAAAAAATACTACAATACCTTGTAAGAAATCTCAAACATTTTCAACAGCAGAAAATAATCAATCAGCAGTAACAATAAGTGTTTATCAAGGTGAACGATCTATGGCAGCTGATAATAAACATTTAGGTAATTTTGATTTAGTTGGTATTCCACCAGCACCAAAAGGTGTTCCTCAAATTGAAGTAACGTTTGATATTGACTCTAATGGTATCGTAAAAGTATCAGCAAAAGATAAAGGTACAGGAAAAGAACAACAAATACAAATTAATTCATCTGGTGGATTAAGTGATGAAGAAATTGAAAAAATGGTTAAAGACGCTGAGGCTAATAAAGAAGCAGATCAAAAGAAAAAAGAAGATGTTGATGTTAGAAATCAAGCTGACGCAACCATATCAAGTGTTCAAAAATCTTTAGAAAGTTTTAAAGATAAACTATCAAATGAAGATGTATTAGACATTGAAAGTAAAATTAAAGACTTGGAAGAATCTCTTAAATCAAATAACATAGATGATATAAAGAAAAAGACATCAGATTTATTAGATAGCTCTCATAAGATTGCTCAAAAAATCTATGAACAACCTAAACAGGAAACCCAAGATAAACAAGAAAAATCTAAAAAAGATGATAATGTAATAGATGCTGAATATGACGAGGTTAACAAATAAAATCAGCGTTGACAAATTATCTGTTTTATGATATTATGAATATATTAAATTATGAAGGAGTGAAATATGAACCTAACAAATGATACTATATCAGTATTAAAAAACTTCTCAGACATCAATCAAAATGTTTTGATTAAACCTGGGAATAAAGTACAAACTATTTCTACAATGAAAAATATTTTGGCAGAAGCTGAAATATCAGAAAAGTTTGAAAGTGAATTTGCAATCTACGATTTACCTGAATTTTTAAGATCAGTTGAGTTGTTTGATAAACCAGACCTAAAGTTTAATGGTGGTGGTTACGTAAATATCGCAGAGTCAAATACAAATCAATCAATTAAATATTTCTTTGCAGACAAATCAGTTATTGTTGCGCCAAGTAAATCTATTAATATGCCAGACAAGTATGTTACATTTACTTTAAAGAAAGATCAATTTACTAAATTGATGAAAGGTGTAACTACACTTAATCTACCAGATGTTGCGGTAAAAGGCGATGGTAAGAAAATTAAATTAGTAGGTACAGATAAGAAAAACAAATCCTCTAATGAATATTCAGTAGATGTAGGTGAATCAGACAAAAAGTTTACTGCTTACTTTAGAACAGAAAACTTTAAACAGATTGTTGATGATTATGATGTTGCAATCTCAAAAGCAAAGATTTCTCACTTTGTGAATAGAAACAAAGCAGTACAATATTGGATAGCCTTAGAACCTGACTCGGAGTTTTAATATGAGCGAAGTTAAAACTCCTATGACACCAGAGGAAGAAGATAAAAACTCTAATGTTGTTAGAACCGAAGATGGTACAGTGTATCCACTAGATGGCTACATTAAAGTTGAAACAAGAGAATATCATCAAACCACACATTATCTTAATAGAGAAATTTCTGTAGAAGATATAATAAATGAGTTTGGTGATCTACCTACCTTTGAAAAAGGTTTATACTTTGATTGGAGTACCTATCATAATGCTAGTGAAGAAGATAAAGAATTGGCAGACAAGGTACAACAATTTGTAGATGAACACGATTATGACCGTGAAGAAGATTGTTGGACAATGAATAAAGGCGGTTATGATGTTGATACTGAAATTGTAAAAGAATTTACAATGGAAACTAAATAATGAATAAATTGAGGTTTATATTATGTCAGAATATCTGTGGGTTGAAAAATATCGTCCACGAAAAATTAGTGAGTGTATTCTTACCGAAGATTTAAAAAATACATTTACTCAATTCCTAAAACAAAAAGAAATCCCAAATCTATTACTATCAGGTAGTGCTGGTACTGGTAAGACAACAGTTGCCAAGGCATTATGTGAAGAATTAGGTTGTGATTATATTGTTATCAATGGGTCAGATGAAGGTCGACAAATTGATACAGTAAGAAGTAAGATCAAAAACTTTGCAAGTACAGTATCTCTTACTGAAGACGCAAATCATAAAGTTGTAATCATAGACGAAGCAGATTATATGAACGCAGAATCAGTACAACCTGCGTTAAGAAACTTTATTGAATCTTTCTATAAAAATTGTAGATTTATATTTACTTGTAATTTTAAAAACAAAATTATAGAACCCTTACATAGTCGTTGTACAGTTATTGATTTTAAAATAACTAATGGACAAAGAGTAAAGACTGCTACAAAGTTTTTAGATAGACTTTGTGATGTTCTAAAAGAAGAAAAAATAGAATATGATAAAAAGGTATTAGCAGAGTTAATTCAAAAACATTATCCAGATTTTAGAAGAACCATTAATGAGTTACAAAGATATTCAGTAAGAGGTAAAATTGATAGTGGTGTTTTATTTAATTTATCGGAAGTTAATACAAAAGAATTAATCAAATCGTTAAAAGAAAAACGTTTTAATGATATGAGAAAATGGGTTGTACAAAATTTAGATAAAGAAGCATCTCATCTTTTTAAAAGTTTGTATGAAACTCTTTATACAACACTTGATCCAAAATCAATACCTCAAGCAATATTAATTATTGCTGGTTATCAATATAAATCTGCGTTTGTTGCTGACCAAGAAATAAATATGGTTGCTTGTCTAACAGAAATAATGGCAGGGTGTAAATTTAAGTAAAGGTTAAAGTGGCAAAAAGAACATTTTGGAAAATTTTAATAGTTAAGTTAAGAATGTGGTATGCTGATATACGAGGACATCACGGTAAAAGATACAACTATGAACCTAGTAAATGGTATATGGGTAGAAAAAAAGAAAAGAATAATTAACGCCCCTTTAGCTCATTTGGTAGAGCAACTGATTTGTAATCAGTAGGTGGTCTGTTCGAATCGGACAAGGGGCACCATAAAAATATATTATGTACGAATTAAAAGATTATCTAAACGCAATTAATTTTACTAAAGAAAAACTATTAGATACTGAAGATTTTACTTGGGAAAAGAAGTATCCTCCCTACATTATTAATAAGTGTTTATCTATGCATTATGACTGTATAGCGCAGGCTAATGAAATGAATGGTTATCACTTCTTAGATAAAAAGATACAATTTCATTTTTACATAAATAGTATTAGAAAAAAGAAGCGATTTGGTGGGAAGTGGTTATCACAATCCAAACTGAAAGATTTAGATTATATAAAAGAGTATTATGGTTATAGTAATGAAAAAGCAAAACAAGCTCTAGACATACTAACTATACAACAAATTGAACAAATTAAAAGGTCCTTACTAAAGGGCGGGAGAACAAAATGAGTGAAGAAATTATAAAGTGGTCGCCTGAAAGTATGCTTGAGGTAACAATCAAACAACCAGACGACTTCTTAAAAATTAGAGAAACTTTAACAAGAATTGGTGTAGCTAGTCGTAAAGATAAAACACTTTATCAATCTTGTCATATCTTACACAAACAAGGTAAATATTATATTACACATTTTAAAGAACTATTTGCTTTAGATGGTAAGAAAGCAACGTTAGTACAAAACGATATTCAAAGAAGAAATACAATCGCTATATTATTAGAAGATTGGAACTTGATTGAAATTGTAGATAAGAAAAAATCAGAAGATAAAGCACCGTTAAGTCAAATTAAAGTATTACCTTTTAAAGAAAAAAAGGAATGGATTCTATCTGCCAAATATAACATTGGCAAAAAAATTGATAATAAAGAAGAAGTAAAAGATGAGTAATAGATGCAAATTCCAAAGTTTAGAGAATATTTAACAGAACAAGACTTAGAACGAAAAGAGAAACCTATCACGGTTGCTGTTATTACGAAGTCTCAACCCAACGTTAAAAAACAAAAACCAGGTTCACCTTTAAAAAAAGAACTTACAGTAGGTCTTATAGAAAAGGCTTGTAAGAAAAAAGGTTTTGAATGTGTTATCATAAACACTAAACACGCTATCATCACAGCAAAAGACGAAGATAAAAATACTTTAACGGTCTATAACTATGACGGTAAAGATTCAGAACATACATTTATAGGTAAAGATACAGTTTGTATTACACGAGCTGGAGCAGTTGAAGATGAAGCAGGGTTATCTTTATTATCAGCATTTCAAAACTCATCAGCGTTTATGTTAAATACACGAGCAGCAATGTTAACGTGTGATAATAAATTAACAACCGCATTGTTATTTGAAAAGTTTGGTATACCAACACCAAGAACAGCATTTGTTTCAAATGAAAAAAATATTGAAGACGCAGTTAAATTAGTTGGAAATAAATTTCCAGTGATACTTAAAACACTTACGGGTACTCAAGGTATTGGAGTAATCAAAGTTGAAAGTATGGATTCTTTAGTTTCTACAATTCAAGCTTTATGGAAACACGATGCAGAATTATTAATACAAGAATATATGCCAACTGACGGTGATATAAGAACACTAGTGGTAGATAACAAAATATTTGCTTCTACAAATAGAATACACGCTAAAAATGAGTTTAGATCAAATACTCATAGAGGTGCTATACCCAAACCTTATAAATTAAGTGAAGAAGAACAAGAAATTATTTTAAAAGCAAGTAGAGCTTCAAAGGCATACCTAGTAGGAGTAGATCATATTGTTTATAAAGGAAAGACTTATGTATTAGAAATTAATGGTAGTCCAGGTTCAGGTGCTGAATATGAAGGTTATCAATACAAAGATTATTATTCTGATCCAGAACCATCAGGAGCAATAGGTGGCGAAGAACTAATTTACAATATTATTGATTGGGTTTCTAAAAGAAGTCATTGGGATAGACAAGCTGCAAGTGAATGTGGTTGGTTAGAAACTGTGGACTTAGATGAAGTTGGAAAAGTAAGAGCAAAATTTGATACAGGTAACGGTTCAGTTGCTTGTGCATTACACGCAGATGAAATATTAGAACAAGGTAAAACAATCAAATGGAAATATGATGGTAAAACTTTTAGTAAACCTAGAAATGGTTTAAGTAAAGTTTATAGAGCAAACGCAGATGGTGAAGAACCATCAGAAACAAGACCAACAATATTAATGGATATTTCGTTTAATGGATTTACATACAAAGATGTAGAAGTGGGATTAGATGCAAGACCTCGTTCAGGTTCTGATTTATTAATCAATAGAGATTTAATGAGACAGATGAATGTAAGTGTCAATCCAAATAGAACTTTTGTTTTAAGCAAAAGAATGAGACCGATTGAAAAAAAAGGTAAAGAAGACAAAATTGGTTTTGAAAAATAACATTGACAAACAAGTCAATTTGTGATATATTAAATAATAAGGAGATATTATGTCAGATGTGAAAATATTAAGATTAACCACAGGCGAAGACGTTATCGCTAAAGTTAAACACAATACGGACTCAGGTACAATTACGTTAAGACAACCTTTTGTAATCATACCTCATCAACAAGGACCAGGTAAACCTGTTCAATTAATGATGACTTTATATAGTCCATATTCAAAAGAAAATTCTGTAGATTTAAAAGACGCAAACATTATTTCTATGGTTGATCCGAAAGATGAGATATTAAAATCTTATCAACAAAATACAAGTAGTATTTTAACACCATCAGGTCTAATAACGGAAACTAAAATACCAAAGTTGTAATATGATAACTGTTTATTTTGTCCGAGATGGATCAAAAATAGCAGTTGATGTACCTGAAGGTTCAACTTTGATGGAAGCTGCTAGAGATTATTCAAAGACTTCTATACCAGAAATACCAGCAGACTGTTGTGGAAGTTGTGCGTGTGCAACTTGTCACGTACACATTGACGAAAGATATTTTGAACCTATTCCAAAAGAAACCGCTGAAACGGAACTATTGGAATATGAACCAGAATATAAACCAAAACAAAGTAGATTATCTTGCCAGATAACTTTAACAAAAAATCATAATGGTTTGATAGCAACTTTGTTAAAAGACCTATAAGTATGAATGGGGGATTAGCTCAGCTGGGAGAGCGCCTGATTTGCATTCAGGAGGTCAGCGGTTCGATCCCGCTATCCTCCACCAAACTAAATTATGAACTTTTATAAAAACGTTATTGAACATAGAGGTAAACTCTTAGTACGAGGTATACTAGATGGTAAAGAATACCGAGAAAAAATTGATTATAAACCTACTCTATACGCTATAACTCAACAAGAAACTGAACATAAAACTTTACAAGGCCAATATTTAAAATCGTTTCAATTTGGTAGTATCTCAAAAGCAAGAGATTTTAAAAATAATTATAATACTGATAATGCACCTATCTATGGAATGGACCGTTATCAATATCAATATATCTCAGATGAGTTTCCTAATGATATACAATTTTCAAAAGAGTATATTAAAATATTTACGGTAGATATAGAATGTAGTGCCGAAAATGGCTTTCCAGATGTAGAAAATCCTACAGAAGAAATACTAGCAATTACAGTTAAAAATCAATCTAATAAACAAATTATAACTTGGGGTACTGGTGATTTTAAATCAGATAGATTAGATATAACTTATGTTAGATGTAATTCCGAAAAGAAACTAATATTGGAATTTATGAAATTTTGGATTAAAAATTATCCTGATGTTATAACTGGCTGGAATACAAAATTTTTTGATATACCATATCTATTTAATCGTATCAGAACAATTGTTGATGAAAAGATATTAAAAAGATTTTCACCTTGGAATTTAGTTGAAAGAGAATCAATTGTAGTACGAGGAAGGCCACAAACTCATTATAACATCTTTGGTATTGTAATGTTAGATTACTTGGATTTGTATCAAAAGTTTATACCACAAAGACAAGAAAGTTATAAGTTAGATTATATAGGTAAAGTAGAACTAGGTATACAAAAAGATGAAAATCCTTACGATACATTTAGAGAATGGTATACAAAAGATTTTCAATCTTTTATTGATTATAATATTAAAGACGTTGAAATCGTTGATGGCTTAGAAGATAAATTAAAATTAATTGAACTTGTATTAACAATGGCGTATGAAGCTAAAGTTAATTACAATGATGTATTCTCGCAAGTAAGAATGTGGGATATGTTAATCTATAATTTTTTAAGAAAAGAAAATATAGTAATACCTCCAAAGGAAGATAATGTTAAGGAAGATAAGTATGACGGCGCTTACGTAAAAGACCCTATTACAGGTATGCATAATTGGATTGTTTCGTTTGATATAAACTCACTATATCCACATTTAATTATGCAATATAATATCTCACCTGAAAAAATCATTGGCGTAAAATCAGCAGGCATATCAGTAGATAAGTTATTAACACAGGCGACACCGCTAACTTATTTAAAAACTGAAGGTGCTTGTATTACGCCAAATGGTGCTATGTTTAAAACAGATAGTCCAGGTTTTCTACCTAGACTTATGGAAAATATGTACAATGACAGAGTTAAATTTAAGACATTAGAATTTGAAGCAAAACAAGAATATCAAAAAACAAAAGATAAAAAATTATTAAAAGAAATATCTCGTTGTCATAATATTCAATGGGCTAAAAAGATTGCGTTGAACTCTGCTTATGGTGCCATTGGTAATCAATACTTTAGATATTATGATGTAAGACAAGCAACAGCAATTACCACATCAGGTCAATTTGTAATTCGTTTTATTGAACAAAACGTAAATGAGTATATGAACAACATTTTAAAAACACACGATAAGATTGATTACGTTGTTGCGTCAGATACAGACTCAATTTATCTTTGTTTGGATAAACTTGTTGAACAAGTGTGTAAAGATAAAACTAAAGAACAAACTTTAAGATTTATAAACAAAGTAGTTGAAGGAAGAATACAACCATTTTTAGATAAGTGTTTTTCTAATCTTGCTGAATATACAAATGCAATAGAAAATAAAATGGTAATGAAACGAGAAGTTATTGCTGACAAAGGTATATGGACTGCGAAAAAAAGATATATGTTAAATGTATTAGACGAAGAAGGTATTACATTTGACGAACCTAAACTAAAGATTATGGGTATTGAAGCTGTCAAGTCATCAACACCTGAGGTTTGTAGAGGTAAGATTAAAGAAGCAATTAAATTAATTATGACTAAAGATGAAGATACCTTACAAGCATTTGTTTCTAAGTTTAAAAATGAGTTTTATAATATGACAGCAGAACAAATATCTTTTCCAAGGTCTTGTAATAACTTGGCTAAATATAAACATAGTAATAATATCTTTATTAAAGGAACACCTATTCACGTGAAAGGTGCTTTAATTTACAATCATCAATTAAGAGAATTTAAACTAGGTAAGAAATATCCATTGATACAAGAAGGTGATAAGATTAAGTTTCTAAAACTAATAGAAGCAAATCCATTTAAGTTTGATGTTATTAGTTATGTAACAAAACTACCAAAAGAATTTAAACTACAAGAATATATTGATTACGAAACACAATTTCAAAAAACATTTTTAGACCCTTTAAGTTTTATTTTAAACTCTATTGGTTGGTCTTATGAAAAGAAAGCAAGTTTAGAAAATTTTTTTAGTTAATGATAAGTTTATTTTTATTCATTATTGTGGTACATTGGTCATTTGCCTTAGGAGCTCATTTGGCCTTAACAACAAATATTAAAACATACCAGATATGTTTATTTGTCATATTATTAAAAATTTTTTTGATGAGTTATGGATATAAGTAATATTAATAAACAATATAAGGTAATTTATGCTGACCCTCCGTGGTATTTTAAATCATATTCAAAAAAAGGAGAAGGAAGAAACGCCACTAGGCATTATTCTTGCGCTAGTCTATCTGACATCATTCTTCTACCTGTTAATAATCTTGCTGAAAGCAATTCCACCCTTATAATGTGGGTGACTGACCCCTTTCTTCAAAAAGCATTTGAAGTTATAGAGGCGTGGGGTTTCACTTATAAGACAGTTGCTTTTACTTGGGTAAAACAAAATAAAAATAATAACGATTATTTTAAAGGTTTAGGTTATTGGACACGTGCCAATCCTGAAATGGCATTACTTGCTACAAAAGGAAAACCAAGTAGATTATCAAGTAACGTAGATCAGTTAATAGTATCGAATCGTAGAGAACATTCCAGAAAACCAAATGAAATATATGATAGAATAGAATCACTATTAGAAGGTCCCTATATTGAACTATTTGCTAGAAATCAAAGGCCTGGTTGGGATAGTTGGGGTAATGAGGTTGACAAATTTAATTAAATGTGATATAATATGACTATGTTTAAATATAAAAGATATACTTTACAAGATACTTTAGAGAGTGAAAAAAGAGAACTCTTTAATGTGTTATCTACATTTGCTGGAGGTGGTGGTTCATCAACTGGTTATAGATTGGCTGGTGGTAAGATACTTGCAATTAATGAATTTGTACCTGAAGCACAAAATACATATAAAGAAAATTATCCAAATACACTTATTATACCTGGTGATATTAAAAAATTAACAGGAAAAGATTTTTTAGAAAAGATTAATTTAAAACCAGGTGAACTTGATTTACTAGATGGTTCGCCACCGTGTTCAGCATTTAGTATGGCTGGTTCAGTATCTCACGGTAAAGGTAGAACTCACGCAGACGCATTTGGTAAAACAAAACAATATAGTGATATTAAAGGTGTGGAAAATGTTGAAGATTTATTTTTTGAATTTTTAAGAGTTGCTAAAGAAATTAAACCAAAAGTTATCATTGGTGAAAACGTTGAAGGTTTGACTATGGGCGAAGCAAAAGAATACTTCCATAGAATACAAAATACATTTGAAGATATTGGTTATCTTGTAGTCGCTGATGTATTAGACGCAAGTTACTTTGGTGTTCCACAATCTCGTAAAAGAACTTTCTTTATCGCAGTTAGAGAAGACGTTGCTGAAAAAATTGGTTTAAATTTTATGACTATGTATCAATTATATCCTGAAAAGAATAAAGAAAGAACTACATTAGGAGAAGCAATTAATGATATAGTAAATAATAATGAAGAAGAATTAAAATACTTAATTGAAAAAATTGGACCAGATAAGGCTGTAGGTA
>Ga0222714_10004249_pt1 | contig 14153 bp, 2 predicted proteins | sample C33_3DmetaG_FD_165048 | JGI IMG/M metagenome (GOLD analysis project Ga0222714, IMG submission 165048) | Estuarine water microbial communities from San Francisco Bay, California, United States - C33_3D | ecosystem: Environmental > Aquatic > Marine > Unclassified | place: USA: California... | reverse complement strand
CTAAAACACCTGGATTACGATTTATAATATCTGAGACTCTATTTTGTACATCAATGAGATCACTTAAATACTTAGCTCCATTAATATCTTTTATAATAGATGCCATTAATTCAACTTTAGTAAGTAGCTCTTTTTCGCGTTTAATTTGTTTTTGTTGTTCTTCTTCTGCAGCTATAGCTTCTAATTTTTCTTTTTTAGTATATCCTTCTACTAATAATGCTTCAGCTTGTTGCTGATTCATACTATCAATATCAGAATAATTATAACCTTTAGCAAGAAGTCTTTCCTTAGTTTTTTTATTAACTGGTGTTGTATCAACATTAGTGACAGGAGCTTTTTCTAAAGCAGCTAGTTTTGCATCATATTCAGCGTTGATTGTTTTTTCTTTAGCTTCTTTAATTTCTTGTGACTGCTTATCATTATAATCATCTTTTATAAGTTCTGTTTTTATAATACCTTTAGCATCTGATTCAAAATCAATTTTTTCATAGTCTTTAAATACTTCGTCAGATAATTTATTATATTTTTTTGATGTTTTATTAGTTGTAGAAATTTTTATACTGCCATCTTTATAAGTAATAACTTGATATGTAACAGATATATTACCACCAAAATCTACAGTAATATTTTCATTTTTTATTGGTGTTTCTCTGTCTAGCTTCTCTTGTCTTCCTCTTTCTATATCAGTAATAGCTTTAAACAAAGCTGGATATTTTGCAACAACGCTTCCTACTACAGTAGGTTCTTTAGGATTATCTAAAAAAAACTTAGCTAATCTTTTTAATTCAGTAAACTCTGACTCTGTAATTACAACTTTTTCAGCTTCTATCTCAGCTTGAGCATCTGTAGAAACAGGAGTAGTAGTAGTAGTTGTTATTGTAGTTGATGTAGTAACAGTACCTTTCTTTCTATTATGAGCACTAATAATATTACTTGCTGATGTAGACTGAAGATATTTTTTGAATCCTTCAGTTTCAATAAGCTCTGACTCTGGACGCTGATCATAAAGTGGATCATATACAGAATCTGGAGCTACTACTTGTCTTTCTTTATTAATTCTTATATAATCAGCAACAAGTTCTTTTAAAACACCAGATGCAGCAAGTTCATTAATAGTACTATCTTTAGATATACCACCTGGAACATTTGTCCCAGCTTGAGTTGCTGCTTTATATCTAGCTTCTTGAGCTAAACTATCTTCAGTAACTCCTTCTATTTTATCAATATGTTTAGTAACAACATATACTACTTCATCTAAAAGAGTATTATCTTTTGATATACCTAAAATCTTTGCAAAGAATTGACTAAGCATATCTAATAATTCTTGCCAAGCAGATTTACCAGTAGTTTGATAATCGATGGTTTTTAACCAAGTTGCAAAACGATCATTAGTAAGAGCTTCTGCTACAAAATCTTCTTGATTTCTTAAACCGTAAAATTCAAGACCCGCTTTATCTCCAAATAAAGTAGCATTCGCTGGTTTATTTTTTTTAAATTCTTCTTTAGCTGCTTCAAATAATTTAGCAATATCATTTTTAAAAGCAAGATTTTTTGACATATCATAAGCTGTAATATCCTTAATAACTGTATTAAGAATAACTGCTTCAATAGGTAATGAATAGTTTTTTGTAATTCCAAAATCAGAAGATGAATATCTAGGATCTACACTCATACCCATCTTTCCTTCATCGGTATATAAAGCTTTATTTGGACGTGAAAGTTTTTCAAATTTTATTTCACTATTAGCTTTAACAATAGTAAGTAATCTTCTAGCTAAAGCTTTTTCTTTATATGTAGAATAAGGACTATCAACTATCTTTTTTAAAACATCTAATGTTTTAATTGAACTCATAGTTTTCATCTCAGGATCAAATCCCCAATATGCAGCATGTTCAGCTAATGTTCTTTTATCTTCTCCTTTTTCTCTATTCTCTATATTATAACCTGCTGTTTCTTCAACAAATGGAATTGCTTCAGTAATAGGTTTATCTTTAAATTTTTTACCAGATGTTTGTTCATATTTTTCAAATAGATCTAAAATTTGTCTATACTTTTCAGAATTAAAAGGTACTGGTGTTATACTATCTTTAGATTTAGGAATATTAAAAAATATAGATGGAACACGATTATTTAAAACATCTTGCATTCCTTTCTCATCTAAAAAAACTTTCATCTCATAAAGCTGATTGAATAACTCATTCATCTTTTTTATCCTTAAAAATCTTTCATAAGAATTTCTAAGTAAAGTTTCTCGAGATTTATTTATATCACCAATAACATTTCTTAATCTTTCAGTATATAGTTTAAACTTATTAGGATCTAAAAGAGTTTGAATAGTTTCACCTAAAAATTTAGCATCTTGTTTTAATAAATAAATATCACGATAATCAGCAAATGATTTTTCAATAGCTCTATCAGTTACATTATCATTGTTATTTACTTTAGCTGAATATTTCATCCACTGTGAATAAGCATTGAATAATCTTTCTGTTGCATATGTCATAGCATCTTTTTCTATTTTACCTTCTGGTTGACTAATAATATCAAGATCTTTTATTTTTCCAATTTTTTCACCTTTACTATTATAAGCAAAACCTCGTTTTACATAAGCTACTTTATGCTCATTTCCTTTTTTATTTTTAACTACAGTACCTTCATCTATTCTAGCTGCTTTATCAGCATCTTCTATTTCTTTTAATTGAGTTCCTAATTCTCTACTAGGTTCTAGTTTTTGAGCTACTGTAATACCTTCTACTGCACTTTGTAATTCTTCTAGATATTCTAATCTTTCTTGAAGTGATTCAATTTTTGATTTATTAGCAGGATCTTTTTCAAATGTTTTATAAGCATCTAATGATCCTTTTACAATAGCTATTTCATCAGTCATTAATTGTGGAGAAGTAGCTAACATTAAATCTGAAGCTGCTGTTTTAGCTAATTCACTATTTGAAGTTAAATTATTAGTAAGACTATCTACTCTCTGGAGAGTTCTATAAAAAGAATAATTTTGTAATACAAAATCTCTTTTAGCCATCTTCCAAGCAAGAGCTCCTTCCATTATACTTTTATATAATTCAGGATCTTTTTTCTTATCTACAGTATTAGGATTAAAAGGACCATCACCAATTTCTCTTTCTCCAACCTCATATAACTCTTTTAGTTTTTCAGATTTCTTAATCATATTATCAAGTTTCTTTTGATAATGTGTATATGAATCTTCAGCTACAGATTTATCTACTGGACCAAAAGCTTCTTCTAAAGCTTCTTTATTAAGACTTTTAAGATCTTTAAATTGATCAACAAGAATACCTAATTTTCCGCTTTCAAGTAAAGTCATAAAGTGATTTCCTTCTGTCTCATCTGTTATATCACCAAAAGCTTTTTTATCACCAACCATGTTTGCTTGTTGAGCTTCAGCATTACCATTTAATTGAACTACCGCATTTTCATTAGTAGAATTATAATACTTCTCATCCATAGTAAAATAGTTCAAAGCATCTACTACTTTATTAGTATGGTCTTGTTGTTGAGCCATATGTTGATCATACTCAGCTCTATTTGTAAGTTTATAAAATTGTTTTGGTAAATAATTAAAAGCAAATTTTTGTGGAATCTGTACCATAGATCCCATTAAAAATCCAGAAGCAAAAGTTTCTAAATTAGGATTACCAATATTTTTTGCAAAATCTCCCCACATAGATCTAGATCCAGCAAGAGCAGGATGTGTAAACCTAGCAGAATAATAATCAACCATTGTTTTTTGAACAGCATCTTGATATACCTCTTGTAAACCTTCAGCTAAATTTTCTTTAGTATAAAGAGCAAATTTACCAACAGTGTTTTTTAAAAGATTTTTAGGTTTATATGTAGCGGGATTAAATACATTTTTAAAACTTTGTAATGCACTTTCTTCAACAGTACTCCAAGCTTTTACACCAGCTTTTTTCCAAGCTTCATTAAAAGTTAATCTTCCTGCTAATCCTGTTTTTAATTCTTCTCTAAATACTGCAGCAGGTTTAAATCCTTTAAGAGCTGTTTCAAAAACAATTTGATTTGAAATATAAAGAGCTGGTAAATTCCAAAGATAAGTTTCTCTACCAGCATTAGCTGCTTCACTATAGATTGCTTCCATCTGCTTATCATTAGGAAGAAAACCATTCTTCTCATAAAATCCATCAATCAATTGATCTCTTACTTGAAGCTCTGCACTACCACCTTCTAAAGATGCTTCAGATAAAACTGCAGCTACAGCTCTACTATCTCGATAAAAAGCACCAAATCCTTTTGAAGCTTTTGCCATGTCAAAAACAAGATCTCCTTTTTTACCAGCAGCAATAATATCATTAGCTATAAAACTTCCTGTTTGAGGTATTATAGTTTTACCAACACTTTTAAGAGTTCCTTTAGCATAATTATAAATATCTTTCATCTTTTCAGGACTTTTCATCCAATCATAAGCTTTATTTACTTTTGATCTAAGTCCTTCTATACTAAGAGCATCTTTAACATCATCTATTTTTTTAACAGTTCGTGTCCAAGCAGCACCTCCTGTAGCTCCACCAGAAAGAACAGTTGCTCCCCATAAAGCTATTTCTTCTGCAGCAAACTCTGCAAGAATACCAAAAGTATATCCAGAATCTACCGTCATGTTATTCATAAAAGATCCTATTCCAGATCTACTATCGGCACCAATAGCGTGCCATTTTTCCATCTCTTTTGCTGCTACAAGATCTGATGATTTACCATCCCAAGCATTCCAAGGTAACATATCTGTAAACCCTGTTTTAAATAGTTGCCAAGATGCACCAGCACTTCTTTTAAAATAATCCCACCATGTAGCATTCTCATTATATAATTCTTCATTATCTCTATATAAAGAAAAACCTTGTTCTTTAAACACTCTAGGTACTGCAGCATATCTAGCAAAATTAGCTCCATCATAATCAGCATTGTAAGTTTTTAATTTACCATATTGATATGGATTACGAGCCCATTGATTTGCTGTTTCTAAACTATTATTAATATCCTCCATTATACTATTAGAACCTTTTGATGCATCAGTTTGAGTAGGTATCATATTTGTAGATGATACACCAACTGGATATCTTGGAGGAGGTTGTGGTAAATCAATATCAATAGACTCTTTAAGAAGAGGATTCATTACACCTCCTGCAACAGATGCTGCAAGATTTGCTGGATCCGGAAGAGATAAACTAATATCTTCTGAAATTACATCTGCCATCTCTGTTTAATTTATTGATTTATTTTTTTTTTAAAATTTGGATTTTGTCTATTATTTCTAGCTTGTTGTTGAAGTTTATTTATTAATCTATTTTTTAAACTTGTAAGATCTGCATCTTTTCCTATACCTGTTTGTGAATTACTATAATTTGGTATCATTTTACCTGGATTATTAGGATCAGGTTCAAGAAGTATTATTTGTGCAGTATATGTATAATTATTAGGTTGACTAGGATCAGGAATAACTTTTGTAAAATTAAGTGTTCCACCATCAGCTACAGGATAAGAAAGAGATGTTAAACCTCTCATAGCAATATCATCATCATTTCCTGTAGTTTTAGCTCTAATTTCTTCTGGTAAAAATGTGTCTGGCATAAGAAATATAAATTTATTTTTACCCCAAGTTTTACCAAATAATCCTTCTACTTTATCAGTTCTTGTTGCATGAGAATCAAAATATGATTGTGGAACTTGTATTTCAACAGCAGTCATTCCTTTTTCACCAAAAGCAACATTAGGAGCTAATTTTATATTTAAATTTAAAGCATCTTCTTTTATTGCAAGTTTTGGATTTTGAAGTTGTCTCATTAAATCATTACGAATTTGATCAAATTGTTGTTCATATAACTCACCATTTTCATTATAAGATTCATTAAAAGCTTCTTTATTATGAAATCCTCCAGCTTTTCCTATTTTTAAATCTCCACTTGCTTTAGCATTATCTATAGATTTAATTAAAGCTAAAGCTTCTTCATTTGCATAAGGTTCAGCAGGACTAAAGTTCATTTCAAAAACTGCAGAAGCATAACTAGTACTTCTATCTGAATAATCTTTATAATCAGGATCCATCCAAGAATTAGCTTTTTCAGCATAAGCTGATAACCAAGCTTTTTTAGTATCTTCATTATTATAAACTTTAAGAACATCAAAAGCTATTTTATCTTTAACTGTTCCTAATTTATATTGATTAATTTCTTCTTCTATATAAGTATCTATTGAAAGATCTTTACTAGGTTCAAGTGAAAAAATATTTAAATTACCTTTTAGTCTATTTGCTGCCCACTTTATATAATCAGTACTTATTCCTGAATTATCCATTGTTAAATTATTTATAATTTTTTTACCAACAGTAAGTAAATCATCATTAGGATTTACATCTTTATAATATTTTTCTTTGTTATTTTTATAATCTTGAAAAGCTATTAATCTTTTTGCAATTGTTCCATCTTTATCTTCAATAGCTGTCCATGTTCCAGTATCTTTTCCTAAAAACATTTTATTAACTTTATCAACAGCAGTTTCATTTTTTTTATAAACTAACCTTGCTCCACCTCCTTCAATAACTTGACTTAATAAAGGACTATTTTTAATAGCTTCTATTCTTTTATCTGCAAAATCTGATATAATTTTTCCTCTTGAAGTTTTATAAAAACTTGATAATAAAGAACCAAAATCTTCTAAACTACGAGAAGCTGGTATTTTCATCCATCCTTCTGTAAATGGAGAATTTATAGGATTATATGTTCCATATTTTGCAGCTTTAACTAATTCTGGAATAAGATCTTTAAAAGGAAGATTTGGATTTTGTGCTTTAAAAGTACTTGTTGCAACTTTATTATTATCGTCTTGAAGATTCTTTATTGATTGTTTAGCTAATGTAGTTTCTTGAATTTTCATTTCTACTGCTCCAAGTTTTTCTAAATAAGCTTCATCACTAGTAATATCTGAAAAAGATGTTCCTAAAACAGTACTATATGAACCCTTTCCAGAATTAAGCATCTTAGTAGGTTTAGAAAATTCTGAAAGCATTTTATATACTGTTTCTGAATCTGATTTATATACTGCTTCTACTTGAGTTATTGCTTCTGAATCTCCATTTAAAAAACCTTTAACTATCTTATTCCAACCAACTTTTCCTTTACTCTTATCTGTCAAATAAAGAGCATTCGCTAATGTTCCTTGAATATTAAGTTTTTGAAATCCATCAGCATTATTTTGATAATAATTTTTAAACTGAGTAAAAATAACATCATTAGCATTAGCTTTATAATTTACACTTTTTTCATCTAAATCTATAGATTTTGCAAGATTAGTTTTAATAGCTAAATTTTCAACTAATTCACCTGTTTGTGCACCTGCTACTTTAGGAAGAAATTGAACATCTTCTGATCCTATTCCAAAATATTTTTGAACTAATTCATTTCTTTGTCCTGGAGAAGCAGTAGCTGTACCTTCAATTTCTGCTTTTTTTCTTGTTCTCCATTCATATTCTAAATCTTTTCTACCTGGTACATATCCTGTTGGATTACCTTGTTCATCATAAATAACATAACCATTTTCTATTCTATCTTTTTGCTCATTGTAAGCTCTCTCATTTGCAGCTAACTGTTTTGCATCTACCTCATATGTAACCTCAGTAGTAAGATTAGCATAAGCAGAAGACGCATTAATAGATTCTCTCTCTAACATTTGAAGACCCATCATCTTATCAAAATTAGAAAGATAAAGATTAATATTACTAGCATTAATATTCATATTGCTAAGAGTATTCTCAGCATCTGTATAAATATCTTTTACTTTATTAATGGATTCTACTTGATCTTTATAACCACTTAATTGACGCAACCAATCATTTTCATCACCTTGGATTCCTTGATCTGCAGCATTCTTCTCTGCCATTGTAAGTTTAGCTTGTGCAACATCTGAATCTTCATCAGCTTGTTTTTTACCTTCTTTTACTTGGTTATTAATAGCAGTATAATATTGCTCCATATAAGCTAAGCTAGCTTCTTCTTCACTATTATATTCTCCTATTTTAGCGTTAACCCAACCCTTTCTTGTGTTGTATGCTAATGCTTCAAAGTATTTTGTATACTTAGGATCACTTCCAAATACAGATAAAAAATGTTTTGCTAAAGGTTGAATCATTGCTTCACCATTTTTTATATGAGCAATATATCCAGAAGCTCTTGAAAAGTCATCATACTTTATTTCAAATCCCATATCTTTTGCCCACTTAAGAGCATCCTTTTGGAAATCTTGATAAGGAACATATTCTACATCTCCAAAATTTCTAGCATCTTCATCAGTAGCATTTTTAAATTCTTGAGCTTTATAATCTAAATATTGATCTCCACCTTCCCACCATCCACCACCACATTTTTCTGGATCAACACAAAGTTTAAAAGCAGCTCCTCTTTCTTTTTGATTTCTATAGTTACGAGTCCAAGTCATATCTTTAACGATATCTTGATCATCATATAAAGCTTTAAAAACTTGTTGAGCTGAATCTACATTCTGCTGTAAAGAAAGATCTACTCCGGACATCTTATGGATATCCTGTTGTATCATCTTAAAAAAATTATCTCTATTAGTTATATTTTTATCACGCAACATTGGAGAATTAAGCATTGTTCCGTAAACATTACTTAATTGCTTGTGTGCTGCATCGTAACGACTTTGTTTTGTTTGAAGAATATTTCCAAGAAAATTTAGATCCGGTTGGAAAGGTTGGATCTGTGGAAGATAATCTGTTACACCCTGGAGATAAGTTGCCATAATTTATGTTGTAAATTTATCCAAAAATATTATAAGTTTATTACACTTATAAAGTTTATTTAAAATATTATACTTCTTCTTGCTGAGCATATGGTCCAGCATTAAAGTTCATAGTAGTATTAAGATCTTGTAAGTATTGACTATTATTATTAGCTGTAGTACCTCTATCTCCAGTTAACAATTTATAGATTGTAGCATCATCTACACCTGGAAGTTTACTTTTAAGAGTATTAAACTTAGTAGCAACATCTGCAGGATCGTATTCTTGAGTAACTGGTTTACCATTAGTAAAACTAACAAGACCACCTCTTCTTGGATCAGTTTTATATTGATCATATACTAAGTTTAGATTAGCCGCATTAACAGCATTAGTAATAGCATCAATATATCCTTGTCTTATATTTTGACGAGCCAAAGCTTTACTATTATCAAACTGTTGATTAGCTATAGTATTCTTATCAAAAAGAGCTGTTTTTAAAGCAGCTTTCTGTTGAGCAGCTTGATTTAATATTTGAGCTTTTTGCATCTCAAATTGATTTTGAACACCAACATTAAGATTATTATATTTTCCTAATACATCTGCAGCAGCAGTACCAGCTTGTCCAGTAACACCAGATAATCTAGAAGATAAAGCTTGAGGACCTGCAAAGGTTGCAAGACTATTCATAGCCATAGCTGATTGTTCACCTATTTTTGCTAACTCTCTTTCAGGACTATAAAAAGCAGGTTCTCCAATAAAAGTACTCGGAGTAGCTTGCCAAGCCATATATTTTTTTAATCTTGCAGCATCACCCATAGCACCAGCTACTCTAATTATATCTTGTTTCCAAAAAGGAGCTTCTCCAGATTGTGAAATATACTGAGGATCTTTTACAGTAACATCTTCTTCAATCTCTGTATCTTCATCTGGAACTAATCCTTCTCCAATAATATCATCTCCAGCTACACCAGCTACTTCACCTGCAGTAGTATTAGTATATACTGCATCTGCTTTAGAAAACTTTTGTTTTCCTTTACCACCAAAATCTTCATCACTTGCTCCTAATTGATCTTGAATAAAAGGTTTTATAAGTTCTTTAGTTTCCTCATCTTTTATAATACCAGCATCTCTATCTTTTAATAACTCAGTAAAGCCTATGTAAGATAATTGTTGAAGACCAACTTCTTTATTTCTAAGGTCTCCTTTTTCAGGAAGAGGTACTCCAGCTTTTTTAAAAGCATCATCTAAACTTTTATACGGAAGATCTTTACATTTACTAGTAGTAAGTAAATCCCCATCGTTATCAAAACATTCATATATTGTTTTTAAATCTTCTTTTTTTGCATTAAATAATTTAGCTGTTTTTAAATTTCTTTCATTGAGCTCAATAAACTTTTTAGCAAGTTCTTCCTCAGTCATGTTTTCAATATCAGCTCTTGTAAAACCAGGATTTCTACCAAGATATCCTTGATCTTTAGGAAATTTTTTATCCATATCATATGCATCTAACATTTTTTGTTTTAATGCTGCAGCTACTTTAGGATTAGAAAATCTATCTTTAATTAGAGTTATCTGTTGATCAAGTAATTCTTGATCATTTTTTCCAGTAAGATATTTTCCTTTATTAACTTGATAATATTTACCATCTTTATCTTTAGTATAAACAGGTTTACCACCAGATTCAGCAAAAGCTTTATCTCTAGCTTTTATATAATCATCTTTTGTTTTATATTTTGAATCAGTCTGATCAATAATTATAGCACCTGCTGGTATGTTTTGTTTCTTAACTATTTTTTTAGTCTTAACAGTTCTAGTACCACCACCAGTTGTTTGAGTAATACCTTGCATATTAGTATTTGGTTGACCATATCCTATAACTCTTCCTTGAGCATTTATAATCTCAATCATATTAGTAGACGGATTATATCTATAAGCAACACCGCCTCGTCTAACAGGTCTTCCAAATTGAACTTCACCCCTATTTTGATATTTTTTTAATCCTTTTTTAAATCCTCCATACTTAGCTGTTTCTTCAACTTCTTCTCCTTCTTCTTCAGGTTCAGCTTGAGTTTGAGTAAAAAACTCTTCAGGATTCATATTCATCATATCAACATACGGCTGAGATATTTTTGGTATACCTTGAGGAAATCCTTTTAATGATTCTTGAGCTAAACCAAGCTTAGCCATCTTAAGACCTATATTAGCAAGCATCATTTCTGCTGTTTTCCTTTGTATTTTATCAGTATCAGGATCTGCTAAAATTGCTCTATATTTATTCATATCCGGAAGCCTTTTGGCTATATCAGCTGGTACAACACCTTTCTTTAATTGTTTCTTATTTGTAATACCAAACTCATTTAAAATCTCAGCGCCTTTTAAAGCCATCTCTCTAGCTGCTGAAAAAATAAAACTATCTTCTGGAAGATTAAGTTTTGTTCCACCATTATAGTGTTTTTCTCCACCAATTTTATAACCACCTGCTAAACCTGATTTATCAAGATTAGCTATTACATATTCATCTCTTTCAGCTTCAAGATTAGGTTCTGAACCTTTATCTTCAGTTAAAGTATTACGAGTACTAATAGGCTTCTTAGAATTTTGAGCTAAAAACGCTGGCCAATTTAAAGTTTTAGCATTAGAAGAATTTTTTACTTCCATACCCTCTGCTGCCTTTGGTAACTTTGGGTAACTTATTATTCTAACTTTTTTCATAATTATTCAAATATTTCTAATGTTCCACCCATAGCCAAGAAATTATTAATTTGACGATTATTCAAATAAAGATATTCGTCATCTCCACCTTGTCCACCATATCTACTTGTTTGTATTCCTGGATTAATATTAGTATCCATAAAAGATTGAACACCTGTAGTTTTAGCACCCATAGCATATGGATTAACAATTCCTTCATTAATTGTAAAAAGTCCTTTATTAGCTTGTTGATCTTTTACAAAGGTAGCATCAGCTCCTTGTAAACCTGCTAACATTGCTTGAGAAGCTTTACGCTGTTGAGCATTATTTAAAACACCAGTAAGACCTTGCATAATAGCTTCAGTAGCATAAGGATTAAAAATACCTGGTCCTCTTTGAGTGATTACCATTTTATCAGCTCTATTAACACCACCTGGAAAAAATCTTCTTAATCCTCCACCATATTTTTCTTCTGGTAATTCTTCAGCATAAGGTATCATTGACTCAGGTCTTGCTTCTGGAAAATAAGGATTACTCTCCATTCTTTTAAGATCTTGATTAATTCGATCTTGAAAAAAAGTTTTTCTATCAACAGGTTCGGAACCTATATTTGCAAAATCATTATAAGTATTTTGTGCATTTGGATTTACTCTATATGGAGGTCCAACATCAACAGATTTAATATCTTTATTTGAATCATTTTTATTTTCATTACTACTACCAGTACCAGTACCAGGTCTCTTAGTAATCTTAAGTTTTTTTACACGAGCATCTAAACCTAATGCATCACGTAATAAACCTTTTTTCTCTGAATACTCAAGATCATATCCCATATCAGCATATTCTTTTTTCATTGCTGCTTGTTGCTCTGGAGTAAGATTACTCATATTAGGATACCCTGTTCCTTGATTCATATTTGAAAATATAGGAGCTGAACTACGTCCTTTAATTTTATATCTATAATCTCCATATCCAGTAAATCCACGACCTCTTCTAGGTATTGGATAAAGATTTCCACTTTGTGTTCCTTGATAATTATCATTCATTTTAATGATACCTTCTTTAGCAGCTAAAGCAACTAAATCCTCATAAGACATATCAGCAGGAAGAGCTTGCCATTGTGCGCCTTGTTTTTCTCGTATAGCACTTTTCAATTTTGCTATTTTATCTTTTTGTTCCCAATCATCAGCCCATGTCCACTCACCTCCTGGTGCATATGATTTATATCCACCATATTCAAATCCACCTGGACTATTCCAATCAAAGTTTCCTGCACTTGGATTAATATTAACCTCGGTTCCCTCATAAGGTGTCTCAGTAGAAACATTAGGACCCGTACCCATATATTGATTACTAGCTACTTCTTCTTCTTGTGATTTATCAAAAACATTACCTAATGATTCTGCAATATCTAAACCAAGTTGTGGTATACCCGATTTTAAACCAGCCATCGAATCATCAGCCATATTTTGATAATAATTCGTCTTTTTTTGTATATAAGGATTTTTTATATACTCAGGTTTTGCTTGATCAAAGTATCCACCTTCATTAAAATAGTTTGCTCCCATTTGCGGCATCATCTCTTGTTTTAATTTTTGAGATTCTTCTCTAGCAATAGCTTTCATAGAATTACTCTGTAAAAATTTCAAAAGATTATTCTTTTTATTTGCTATTTGAGCATCTATAGAATTCATATCTTGAGGAGCACTAGATGTAGGTCCACCTTTTTCATATTTAGATTCCCAAGGAAATCCACTAAAGAAATATTCAGCAGTAGGTTGTTGTGGAAAAGCAATTCCATTTGTCATACCACCTCTCATATACTGAGGTTGAAAAGGATAACCACTAAAGAACATATCCACAGGTGGTTGTTGAGGATATGCTTCTGCAGGTGACATCCCACCTTGACGATAGAATCCTACAGGAGCATTAGGTACAAAACCTCTAGCATAAAACTCAGCAGCTGTTGGTTGTTGAGGAAATGCAATTTCTTTATCAGTTAACTTTTTCATATTAGTATTATTTGTTGACCCACCTTCTTCGAAAGGTTTGTAATATTTTTTACCCTTTGAACCAAATAGCATCTCGTTTCTTTTAAACAACTCGTTGATACTTGACTGTATATTTTTGTTTGTAAATTTACTATTTATTTTTAATTTTTTTGAGCCACCTTTTTTCATATAATCTTCTTCATTAAAATTTAAATCTTTAAATCCACCACCATATTTTTCTTCTTGTAATGCTGCTGTACCTCCTAAAGCAAAAGCTTTAATCTCTCCTTTTCCTTTTAGAATCTTATCAGGTATATCAAACTCATACCAAGTGTTACCTTTACTATCTGTAACTATTTTAACATCTGTACCTACAACTTTTTTAACCCTTTTTGGAAAATCATCATATTTTTTAAGAATAGTTTGATGTTCTGGATCATAACCTTTAACTCCTTTTTTATTTTTTAAAAAACTAGCAAATCTTTCGCTCTTATCTAAATCTGCTATAACATCTTTGTAATTTCTTGGAGTAGCAGTCTTTCCATTTATGTCTACTAAACTTGTATTTCCTTCTGTAGTTATTGCTATTTTAGTATCAAATGATAATTTTGTTACATCAGAAATATTTCCTTTTCTTAAATCTTCTAATTCTTTAAATACAATATCATAATCTTTTTGTTTGTACCCTTGTA
>Ga0222714_10004248_pt1 | contig 14157 bp, 12 predicted proteins | sample C33_3DmetaG_FD_165048 | JGI IMG/M metagenome (GOLD analysis project Ga0222714, IMG submission 165048) | Estuarine water microbial communities from San Francisco Bay, California, United States - C33_3D | ecosystem: Environmental > Aquatic > Marine > Unclassified | place: USA: California... | reverse complement strand
TCTGGATTTAATCAAAGCAGCTGAGTTGCTCGATATCGATGAAGCGGCTGCAAGTTTAATTATTGAATTAGTTTATGCAGCTGGATTGCTAGCTACCGATTTTCATCAAGAGCCCAGCTGGGCGCCAACTACTGCCTATGACATCTGGCGCATTAAAGATGTCTCGGCAAAGTGGGAGAGCTTAATTTTGGCCTGGTGGAATAGCGCTCGTGCGATGTTCTTAATTGGTGAAAAAGATGAAAAGGGTGACCGCATCAATGCCTTGCAAGGCGGACTTGATCGCTTGGGAATTCCAGTAATTGATCTGCGCACGCTGACGCTTGAAGCGATGCAGTTTGGCTCAACTGATCCAGAGCAGCTAGCAGCCTGGGTTTACTGGTATCGACCTCGACGGGATAAAAAAATTATTCATCGCGTTGTGCTTGCTACCTTGGCGCAAGCTGAGCTGCTTGGCATCTCTGGCATGGGATTATTAACTGCTGCTGGAAAACAACTTTTACATCATCAAGAAATTGCTAACTACATCGCTGAATTTTTACCAGTACCTATTGATTACATCATGGTGCAAGCAGATTTAACGGCCGTAGCGCCAGGTCCGCTAGTTGCTGATTTAGAACGTGAGCTCAATGTAATTGCCGAGGTAGAAAGTCGCGGTGCTGCCACAGTTTTTAGATTTACGCAAGCAAGTATTCGCCGCGGCCTTGATGCTGGTAAATCAGCTGAAGAGATTCGTTCGATATTAACTAAAGCTTCAAAAACACCGCTGCCACAACCACTTGAATATTTAATTGATGACACCGCGCGAAAACATGGTGCAATTAGATTGGGCACTGCACCTTCATATTTACGAAGTGATGACCCTTCAATTCTGGATGCGTTAATGAAAGATGCTCGAATTCGAGCATTGCAACCACAACGCATTGCACCGACTGTGGTGGTGTTCCAATATGAAGCTGATGACGCTGCAGCGGTGTTAAGTCAGTCCGGCTACACCCCAACGCTTGAATCTGCTGATGGTTCAACCTTGGTTCGTGCTCGCCAGCCACGCCGAGCCAGTTTAGATAGCGGTGCTAATCGAATTGATCATCCAACTGATGAAGTATTAATTGAAGCGGTGAGAGCGCTTCGGCAAGGTGATGCAGCTGCACCTTCTGCTAGACCAAAAAATGCCGTTCGCCTTTCAACAACTGAAACAGTTGCGGTGCTGCGACAAGCGGTTGAGCTAAAACAAAAAGTTTGGATTGGCTATGCCAATGATTCTGGTCGTGAAGTTGAGCATGTTGTGCAACCAATTCGACTTGCTGCAGGAAAGTTATCTGCATTTGATCAACGAAGTGCAAAAGTTGGTGAGTTTGCGATCGCTCGAATTACTATGATCGCGATTATGAGCGCGTAAGCGTTACGTATTCAGTTTGATAACTGTTCAACATCTCTAAATCCACTTGCGCACCAAATCCAATTCCAGTTGGAATTGCAATATATCCATTTTCAACTACAAATTCCTGAGTAATGTCACGGTTCCAATACCGATTTGTTGCGCTGATATCTCCAGGCAGAGTAAAACCAGCAAGTCCAGCTAAAGCTAAATTAGCAGCTCTGCCAATTCCAGTTTCTAACATGCCACCGCACCAAACTGGAACATTTAACTTCTGGCATTCATCATGAATTCGAACAGCTTCTAGGTATCCACCAACTCGACCAGGCTTGATATTTACCACACTTGTTGCGCCCAACTCAATTAAATCTTTAGCAACTAGCGCAGATGTAATGGATTCATCTAGACAAACTGGTGTGTTGATTGCTCTTGCTAATTTAATATGGCCAGCAATATCCATCTCACTCATTGGTTGTTCGATTAAGAGCAGATCAAATTCATCTAGTCGAGCTAAATGCTCAATATCTGTTGCCAGATATGCCTGATTTGCATCCACTTGGAGCATCAGATCGGGAAATTCAGCTCGAACTGCTTTAGTTGGAGCAATATCAAATTCTGGCTCAATTTTTAACTTCACTCGGCTATAGCCTTGCTCAACATACATATTTACTTCTTCAAGCAAACCTGTGATGGAATCTGAAATACCAATGCTGACTCCAACTTGAACAGCTTCTCGTTCAACTCGAAGGTAATCTGCAAAAGATAATCCTTGACCCTTTAGCCAAGCATCCAACAGCGCCATCTCAACTGCAGCTTTAGCCATTCGATTGCCTAACAAATCTTTTGTGAGTTCAGCAAATTCAGTTGGTTCAAACTCTCTACCAAATAATCTAGGTGCAATAAATCGGGAAATGAAATCTTGGGCACCAACAACATATTCTTCCGAATACAACGGAATGCTCATTGCAACACATTCACCGTATCCAATATTTGAATCTGCTAATACTTCAACTAACAAAATATCACGATCGGCTTGCGTGCCAAATGAAGTTCGAAATGGCCGAACTAGCGGCATTGAAATTCGTCGCAGCGTAATTTCTTGAACTCTCATATTTTTCCTATCAGATATTCATTCGCTTGAGAAATGCCTTTTATCTCAGATCTGCCATCTAGTGCCAAGGTTAGCGCTGATCGCATTTCTAAGCGCAGCTCGCGTGCCCGTTGAGGTTCTAGATTTTTTACTACCCCAATATCTGGCACCATTGGCACTTTGATTAAATCTGATTCTGAAATTAAATTATGCGGTGCAGTTAATGCGCGCTCACCATCAAGCAGCCATTCACACCATAATCGATCAGTTAAATCATTGGCATTTATTTGGTCTTCCATCACGCCATAAAAATCAGGTATAAATTTTTTAACTGTCACACCAAGATTTAAAATATTTAGTTTGGCATTTCGAAGCACTAGCGGATCAAAAGTCCAGGTAATTTTCTTGATCTCCCGGCTAGCTGCAACTGCAGCCTGCTCATATTTCACCATCGCGCCATAACCTGCCCCACGATGCGCTGGATGAGTTGCTGCCATATGCGAATGCAGCCCAACGCTGCCTGCTTGATCACTAACAATGGCAATTGCGCCAGCAACAAGTTGCTGCCCGAGATAAGCGCCAGTTAGAACTGCACCCGAATGAATTAGCGCAGTGCCAAAGTTCTGAGTGATCTGACTTGACGGTGAAGGCCAGGTGATATCAAAGAGTTCTCGTAGTTCAAGCAGTTCAGAAGGGGTTTTTAGCTCCCGCACCTGCGCGCCTGCAGCGGCTTGATCGCTGCGAGCACGCCAATGATTCACCCAATCCATAACCCGCACGGTACCGTGCGCCCATGGTGAATTTGAATTTAGCACTGCAAGACATGCAGACCCTGATCGAGGTGGAATCTCCCAGCGCAGATTTAGCTGCCTGCGCCAAGGTGGTGCAGGTGGCAAATGAGCTGCTCACCCAACGGCTGGGATCTGCCGGAAAAGTAATCACAGTTGCTGGTAGAGATCATCTTTGGTGGGGCGCTGAAAAGCCAACCGTGTTGCTGCTGGGCCATATCGATACCGTCTGGCCAATTGGCAGTTTAAAAGAAATTCCATTTGCAATTAATGGCGATAAGTTAACTGGTCCAGGTTGTGTTGATATGAAATCTGGAGTTGTGCAGGGTATTCATGCCATAGCGCAAGCAAATCACGATGGTGTTGCATTTTTACTTACTACCGACGAAGAGATCGGTTCAACTACTTCTCGCGCGCTAATTGAAAAAGCTGCTGCAACTGCAAAGGCTGTTTTGGTTTTGGAATGTGCTCAACATGAAGCTTTAAAGACTGCGCGAAAAGGTACCTCTGATTACAAAATAATTGCGCATGGTTTAGCAGCGCATGCCGGACTTGAACCAGAAAAAGGAATTAATGCTGGTTTAGCAATCAGTGAAATTGCGCTAGCTGTAAGTCAGATTGGAGCTGCTGAACTTGGTACCACAGTTACTCCAACTGTAATTAAAGCTGGCACCACCACAAATACAGTGCCAGCCCAAGCTGAGCTAAGCATTGATGTCAGATGTTGGAGCGCAGCTGAACAACAGCGCGTAGATCAAAGTGTGAAAGCAATTAGTTCTACGCTGCCTGGAATTCGAATTGAAGTGCTTGGTGGAATTAATCGACCACCAATGGAAGCCAGCATGAGCATGGAGCTTTTTGCGTTAGCAAAACAACTCGCACCAGCCGCTGGCGTGACCGAGCTGGCAAATGCAGAGGTTGGCGGGGCAAGTGATGGCAATTTCACAGCCGCCCTTGGAATTCCGACAATTGATGGCCTTGGGGCAGTTGGAGCTGGTGCTCACGCTCAAAACGAGTGGGTATCGGTCTTGGCTATTGAGCCTCGAGTGAAATTACTAGCCGCCATGATCACTCATCTGCTTAAAACCAATTAATTTGGGATAATACGCGGTCAACCATCTTGGGAGCCTTTTGACTAACGGACCGCTGATTGTGCAAAGTGATCGAACTTTGCTGCTTGAAATAGATCACCCATTAGCTGATGAAGCACGCAAAGCAATTGCGCCATTTGCAGAACTAGAACGCGCTCCTGAACACATCCACACCTATCGCATCACCTCGCTCGCATTATGGAATGCCCGCGCTGCAGGGCATGATGCTGAACAAGTTGTTGATGCGTTAATCAAATACGCCAGATATGCCGTGCCAAACGCACTGCTAATTGATATTGCCGATCAAATGGGTCGATATGGCAGATTGCGACTAGAGAATCATCCCGTGCACGGCTTAACGTTGAGCACAACTGATAAGCCAGTTTTAGAAGAAGTGCTTCGAAATAAAAAAATTGCTCCAATGATTGGAAAGCGCCTTGACGAAGAAACTGTCATGGTATTTGCAGGTGAACGCGGTGCGCTCAAGCAAGCCTTGCTCAAGCTTGGTTGGCCAGCTGAAGATTTTGCAGGCTATGTTGATGGTGAAGCACACCCAATTGAACTAATTGAGGATGGCTGGGAGGTTCGCCCTTATCAAAATCATGCAGTTGATTCTTTTTGGCACGGTGGCTCTGGCGTAGTGGTGCTGCCCTGCGGTGCTGGCAAAACAATTGTTGGTGCAGCTGCAATGGCAAAAGCCAAAGCTACAACTTTAATTTTAGTCACAAATACAGTTTCAGCTCGGCAATGGCGAGAAGAGCTGCTGCGTCGCACATCACTAACCGAAGAAGAGATCGGCGAATACTCTGGATCCAAAAAAGAAATCAAACCAGTAACAATTGCAACATACCAAATCATGACAGCTAAGCGAAAAGGCGAGTACGCCCACCTTGATGTTTTTGATGCCAGAGATTGGGGTCTGATTATTTATGATGAGGTTCATTTATTACCTGCCCCGGTTTTTAGATTCACTGCAGATATCCAAGCAAGACGCAGACTGGGCTTAACTGCAACTTTAGTTCGTGAAGATGGCCGCGAAGGTGATGTTTTTAGTCTAATTGGACCAAAGCGATTTGATGTGCCCTGGAAAGAAATGCAAAATCAAGGCTACATCGCACCAGCTGAATGCGTTGAGGTCCGAGTGACTTTAAGCGAAGATGAGCGACTCAATTACGCAATTAGTGAAGATGATTCAAAATATCGAATTGCTGCAGTTACGCCAGAAAAAACTAAAACTGTCATTAAGTTATTAGCAAAGCATGAAGGTGAGCAAGTGCTTGTAATTGGGCAGTATCTTGAACAACTGCATCGATTAAGCGATGATTTAAAAGCACCATTAATTACTGGTGAAACTCCAATCAAAGAACGCCAGGAGCTATATGAGCTATTTCGGAGCGGCGAGATAAACGTATTGATTGTTTCTAAAGTAGCTAACTTCTCAATTGATCTACCTGAAGCAACTATTGCAATTCAAATTTCTGGCACTTTTGGTTCAAGACAAGAAGAAGCACAGCGGCTTGGTCGAATATTGCGACCAAAAGCTGATGGTCGAACTGCAACTTTTTATACAGTTGTTACCAGAGATACTGTTGATGCGGAGTTTGCTTCACACCGACAGCGATTTTTAGCTGAACAAGGTTATGCGTATCAAATCGTTGATGCGGATTCCGTTTAAATATTTATAGCCTAAATAACTAAGGGCGACTGCTAAGCAGTCGCCCTTAGTTAAATTAGTTAGATTTAGAAATCCATATCCCCGCCACCTTGAGGTGCAGGTGCTGACTTCTCTGGCTTATCAGCAATTACAACCTCGGTGGTTAAAAATAGGGCTGCGATTGACGCTGCGTTCTGCAACGCTGATCGAGTTACTTTTGCTGGATCAATGATGCCAGCTTTAAACATATCTACATATTCGCCAGTTGCGGCATTGAGGCCTTCGCCTGACTTTAAGCCGCGAACTTTCTCAACAACAACTCCGCCTTCAAGGCCAGCATTGATTGCGATCTGCTTTAGCGGTGCTTCAACTGCAATTCGCACAATAGCTGCGCCAGTTGCTTCATCACCTTCTAATTTCAGCTTTCCAAATGCCTTATCGGCAGCTTGCAAAATTGCAACGCCACCGCCAGCAACAATGCCTTCTTCAACGGCAGCTTTTGCGTTGCGCACTGCATCTTCAATGCGGTGCTTGCGCTCTTTTAGCTCAACTTCAGTTGCTGCTCCAGCCTTGATAACTGCAACGCCGCCAGCTAATTTAGCTAGGCGCTCTTGCAGCTTCTCGCGGTCATAATCTGAATCTGATTTTTCAATCTCAGCTCGGATTTGATTTACTCGACCAGCAATCTGATCTTGATCTCCTGCGCCTTCCACAATTGTGGTTTCATCTTTAGTAACCACAACTTTGCGAGCACGGCCAAGCATCTCCATATCAACTGAATCAAGCTTTAGCCCAATTTCTTCACTAATTACTTGTCCGCCAGAAAGAATTGCGATGTCTTGCATCATGGCTTTGCGTCGGTCTCCAAAGCCAGGAGCTTTTACAGCAACAGAGCGGAAAGTGCCGCGAATCTTGTTCACAACCAAAGTTGCAAGTGCTTCACCTTCAACATCTTCAGCGATAATCATAAGCGGCTTGCCGGACTGCATTACTTTTTCCAAGATTGGCAAAAAGTCTTTGACCGATGTGATCTTTGAATTTGCTAGCAGGATGTATGGATCTTCTAGCACAACTTCCATTCGCTCGGTATCAGTTACGAAATAAGGTGAGATATAGCCTTTGTCAAAACGCATGCCTTCAGTTAGTTCTAGCTCAAGACCAAAAGTATTGCTTTCTTCAACAGTAATCACACCTTCTTTACCAACTTTGTCCATTGCTTCAGCAATCATTTCACCAATTGTTGCGTCAGCCGCTGAGATAGATGCAGTTGATGCAATCTGCTCGCGGTTCTCAACTGGTTTTGCCATGCTAAGTAGCTCTTCGCTGATCGCTGTTACTGCAGCTTCAATGCCGCGCTTTAGTGACATTGGGTTTGCGCCAGCTGCCACGTTGCGTAGTCCTTCACGAACTAGGGCTTGCGCTAACACGGTTGCAGTTGTGGTTCCATCACCAGCGACATCATCTGTCTTTTTGGCAACTTCTTTAACTAGCTCGGCACCAATTTTTTCGTATGGATCTTCCAGCTCAATTTCTTTAGCGATCGAGACACCATCATTAGTAATTGTGGGGGCTCCCCACTTCTTTTCTAGAACGACGTTGCGACCCTTAGGTCCCAAGGTCACCTTGACAGCGTCAGCAAGAATGTTCATGCCGCGCTCCAGTGAGCGGCGGGCTTCCTCATCAAACGCAATTATTTTCGACACGAGTAATTCCTCTTTGGGTTGGGATTATCACTCTTAGGGTCAGAGTGCTAAAACCAAGCGTAGATATTGATTAGCACTCCGTCAAATGGAGTGCTAATTCGTGAGGGGCAGCCCCCTAAAAACAGCTATGCTCTGCCCATGGCTGACCTAATTTTTGATGTTCTGATTGAGATTCCAGCAGGCTCGCGCAATAAATATGAGGTGGACCATGAAACTGGTCGAATCCGATTAGATCGCATGCTCTTTACCTCAACTAGGTATCCCTGGGATTACGGCTTTGTCGAGAACACCCTTGGCCTTGATAGCGACCCCTTAGATGCGCTGGTGATGTTGGATGAACCAACTTTCCCAGGCTGTTTAGTTAGCTGCCGAGCGATTGGCATGTTTCGCATGACCGATGAAGCAGGTGGCGATGACAAATTACTTTGCGTGCCAGCAGGAGATGTACGAAAAGCACATCTGCAAGATATTACAGATGTGCCTGAATTTGATCGATTAGAAATTAAGCACTTCTTTGAAGTTTATAAAGATCTAGAACCAGGCAAATCAGTTGAAGGTGCAACCTGGGTTGGCAAAGCCGAAGCTGAAGCTGAGATTCAAGCTTCTTACAAAAGATATAAATCACATTAATTTAAATTATTACTGTTTCGTGGTTCGCTCAAAAGCCCAAACTGAATAATCATCAAGCACAACTGAGTTATTGCCGCTTGCGGTCAAGATATCTGCAATTTGGGCTCGATGTTCAGTTGCATGATGCACTGCCTGCGCCAAAATTGTTGAGCTGAAAAATTCAACTTCGCGGCCCGGTTTCCCAAAAATATGAGTTTGCTCAGGAAGTTGAGCTAGCTCAAATAATTTCTGATCATTTTGATTACATTTAGGAATTAACTCGGCAATTTGTGCAGCAGTATTAATCTCAATTGTTTCGCGATTGGGCTTCTCGTTTAAAAGTCGGGCAATTAACATATTTTGTGACTGAACTAAATGATCTGTGATAGCTCCTACCGTCCAACCTTGATCTGCCAATTGCAAGTTAATTACCTCATCTGGCTGCTGACTTAGAATTTTAAGCACCTGATTATTAGCCCAACTCATATGGTTAAAAGTCTTTGCTACCAAAAGATTTTCCACAGCCACTCCTTCTGAACTTTTACTGTAACTGATTTACTTAAGTAACCAGCTAAGACTAGCGATATAGCTGGAAACATAGCTGCTTTAATATCTTAAGATTAAGCAGTTCATATTGCTTTAAAGTGCCGTATAATTTGATCAGCACGTCGTCGAAGTGACATCGAGCCCGGGTGACGAATCCGGGCTCGATGTTTTTTACTAGGACTGACGGGATTTGAACCCGCGACCGGCACGTCGTCAAAGTGCTGCTCTATCCGCTGAGCTACAGCCCTAGCCCAGCCAAAATAATCAATTTGACGCAAGTGATTGTTGGTTTTCCACAATAAAGCGATGGGTAATTTGGAGCCCCCCGTCAGGATTGAACTGACGACCTTCCGCTTACAAGGCGGATGCTCTACCACTGAGCTAGGGAGGCATGCTTTTTGATCAGCAAGGGGGAATACTAACCACCATGAAGCAGCAACTAACAGCCACCGTGGTTGATCCGGACTTGCTGTTTCTGCCTTGGGAAATTCCGCTGGAGCAATGGGATGAAGAGACTGTGGCCCCAATTGCCCGAGGAATATCTCGGCATATCGTCAGATTTGTGAAAGTTAATAACGCAATTTATGCCGTTAAAGAAACAGTTGATGAATTTGCACTGCGCGAATACGCGATGTTAACCAGTTTGCAGGAGCTAGATCTGCCCTGCGTTGAGCAAGCGGGAGTTGTACAAGGTCGAACTGATAAAGATGGCAATCCATTGGGCGCTGCGCTATTAACAAAACACTTAACATTTTCGCTGCCATATCGCGCGCTGTTCTCAACCACGCTGCGACCACAAGTTGCCGAGCGCTTTTTAGATGCGCTCGCACTGCTGTTAGTGCGCTTGCATTTAAATGGTTTTTTATGGGGCGATTGCTCACTTTCAAATACGTTATTTCGTCGCGATGCCGGATCATTTGCCGCATATCTAGTTGATGCCGAAACCGGTGAGCTGCATGCAAAGTTAACTGATGGTCAGCGCACGCATGATATTGAAAACGCTCGAATCAATATTGCCGGTGAATTATTAGATTTAGAAGCAGGTGGATTACTGCATCCATCGATGGATCCAATTGAAACTGCCAATTCAATTATTAGTAAATACCAATCACTTTGGCAGGAAGTAACTGAACCAGTTGAAGTTACCCCAGGTGAGCGATTCAAACTTTATAACCGAATTACTAGATTGAATGAGCTTGGTTTTGATGTGGCGGAGATGAAAGCTGAATCAAGCGATGGCCAGGTTTATATGCGACCTGTGGTTCTTGAGCCAAACTTTTATGCCCAAAAACTTGCCGCACTCACTGGACTCACGGTTGAGGAACAGCAAGGGCGCGAATTAATGAAAGATTTAGAAGATTTTCGCAGTAAGCACAACATCTCAATTGAGAACACCAACATCGCTGCGCATCGCTGGGTGAGTGAGCGGTTTAATCAAGTAGTAGCCAAAGTTCCTCCAGCAATGCGCGCGAAATTCACACCAGCACAGCTTTACTATGAAATTTTGCAATATCGTTGGAAAATTTCAGCAGAATCAGGACAAGATATTGGAATCAGACCAGCAGCAGATGACTACATAGAAAAAGTGCTAGGTAGCAAGCCAGATGAGCGGGCAATTATTGGCACCAATGAACCTGATGATTTAACTGAAATTGAAAATACTGCTGCAATACGAATAATTGCAGATTAAGAATTTTGAATTCGGTTCATTTCATATAACGCAATTGATGCTGCAACCGATGCATTTAATGACTCAACTGTTTTATTAATTGGAATTCGCACCAAATAATCACATTGTTCAGCAATTAGTCTTGATAGTCCTTCGCCTTCAGCGCCAATAACTAACACTAAATCGCCTGCTAATTGTTTTTTAGTTAACTCAGTTAGCTCAAGTTTGCTATCCCCAGTTAACCCAATAATAAAAGCGCCTGCATCTTGATAGGCCTTCAGCTGCCGAGTTAAATTTGTTACTTGAGCCACTTTGATTCGAGCCAGCGCACCAGCAGAAGTTTTCCAAGCGGCAGCTGTAACTCCAACACCGCGGCGCTCTCCGACCACAATTCCCGAAGCACCAAATGCGGCAGCAGATCTTGCAATTGCGCCGAGGTTTCTTGGATCGGTGATGGAATCTAAAACCACAATTGGCCCTTTGCCAAGAAATTGCGCTGCATCTGCATATTTATAAGGTGCAACTTTAAGCACCATGCCTTGATGTGCGCCATCTGCTGTCATGCGATCTAGATCAGTTCGATTTCCCATCAGCATCTCAATGCCTTGAGCCTTAGCTAACGTGATGCTTTCTTGCACGCGTGGATCAGAATCCATTCGCTCAGCCAAAATCAGTGCGGTTGCTGGAACTTTTTCACGCAGCACTTCTAATACTGAATTGCGACCAAAAACTAAATCTCTTCCACTGCTCGAGCGTGAAGTAGCCCTTGTAGTTTTACTGCGCTTTTTAACAGTGCCAGGTGCTTGATAAGCCTTATGGTTTTTTCGATCTTTCGCTTTTGGGGTAGCACCTTTCCCAGAAAGCCGATCTCGATTCTTGCCACCAGTGCCTGGTCTAGCCTTACCGGTTCGTTTGGCTTTTAGTTTTGCCATTAGCGCTTGATACTCCATCTGACACCATCAGCGGTATCTTCAATATTTAACCCTGCGCTTAGCAATCTATCACGAAGCAAATCTGCCGTTGCAAAGTCTTTGCGAGCTCGGGCTGCTTCGCGCTCAGCTAGCAAGGTTTGCACCAGCGAATTAATAATTTGATCGGTCGCGGCTGAATTTGATTCACTGCTGATTGCTAACCCAAGCACCTCTAACATCGCGCTAACTTGCGCTAATGCAGCTTCAATCTCAACTTGGTTTTTAGCTGCAATTGCGCTATTTCCATTACGAACACATTCATGAAGCACGCTAAGGGCAATTGGTAAGTTCAAGTCGTCATTCATTGCTGCTATAAATTCAGCTGGAAGTGATTTAGTTGGTGAGCTAACTAAAGCTTTTGCTCGATCTAAGAAATTTATGATTCGATTAAATCCAGTTGCAGCTTCAGTTAGCGCAGCAGGTGAATATTCCAACATTGATCGGTAATGCGCACTAAGTAAGTAGTATCGAAGCTCCATGCCGCTGACAAGTTTTAGTACTTCAGCTACCTGCAGAGAATTGCCAAGTGACTTACTCATTTTTTCACCAGATTGAGTAACCCAAGCGGAATGCAACCAGCGCTGGGCAAAATCATCTCCAGCAGCTTTTGATTGCGCGATCTCATTTTCATGATGCGGAAATGCTAAATCTAAGCCACCACCGTGAATATCAAACTTTTTACCTAGGTAAAACCGAGCCATCGCCGAACATTCAATATGCCAGCCAGGTCGACCCGCTCCCCATGGTGTGGGCCAAGTTGGTTGCTCATCAACTTTTTTCCAAAGCGCAAAATCATGCTGATACCGCTTATCTCGCTCACCTTTATCTTCGCTAACCATTAATTGATCAAGTTTTTGATTGCTTAACTCGCCATATGCTGGATATTTATCAACTGCAAAATAAACATCACCATTAACTGCATATGCCACATCGCGATCAATTAAATCTTGGATCAGCTCAATCATCTGCGGGATATGCCCTGTTGCCCTTGGCTCTGCGCTTGGAGGCAATATTCCTAACGCGTTATAGGCAGCTGTGAATTCACGTTCGTAATGCGCTGCAACTTCAAACCAAGGTCGATCCTCATGTCCTGCGGTGTGCAAAATCTTGTCATCAATATCAGTTACATTACGAACAAATCGAACCTGATAACCGCTATGTATAAACCAACGACGCAGTAAATCAAAAACCACCGCTGCGCGCATATGTCCAATATGTGGATTTCCCTGCACCGTTGCACCACAGACGTAAATTGAGACTTTGTCTTTTTCAATTGGTATAAATTCAGTAACGCTGCGAGTCAGCGTGTTATATAACTGCATTACTTTTCGCTTACTAACGCTGATGCAATTGCTGCAATTCCTTCACCGCGTCCAGTAAAGCCAAGTCCATCAGTGCTGGTTGCAGTTAAATGAACTGGCGCACCAAGCGCGGTTGTCATGGCAGTTTGGGATTCAGCTCGACGAGCTGAAATATTTGGTGACTGGCAAATTATTTGCACTGCAACATTCTCAATTTGAAATCCAGCTGCTGCAATTAATGTTGCAACCTGTTGCAACATCTGCGTTCCAGTGATTGCTGCATTTGCCGGATCTGCTACTCCAAAAATACTGCCTAGATCTCCTAAGCCAGCCGCGCTTAACAGCGATTCGGCAACTACATGCGCTGCGACATCACCATCTGAATGGCCGCTCAACCCAGCGTGATCTGGCCAGCTTAAGCAGCCCAGCCATAACGGGCGGGATGGATCAAGCGGATGGACGTCTAAAGAAATACCTGTTCGCACAGGGGCAGATTAGCGGTCGCGCTAGTGAGCTGGATCTAGCAGCAGTGCTTTAAGTTGCGCTGCAACTTCAGCTTCGTTCTCCCCAAGAACTTCAACCTTCACACTCTCTCCACAAGCAACACCTAAGGACATCACCTGCAAGATGCTGGTGCCATCGGCAGTTTTAATGCTGCCATCAGCTGCAGTTTTGGTTAACTTGACGCTGCAGCCAGCAGCAGCAACGGCTTGCACAAACAGCGCAGCTGGCCTAGCGTGTAATCCAACCTCAGCGGCTACTACTGCTTCAAATTCGACCATCTGGCTTCCCCTTAAAATTACTAGTGGACATATCTAACCCCTTAATGCAACAATAGTCACTTCTGTGAACCCAACACTCACAAACGTGCAGGAGTCCAATGGTTGCCATCACCCCGCTTCGCTCCCCCGAATCTGGCTCACTTCAAACAGATAAAGCCGCAGCGCTAGCTGCGCTGGAATCGATGCTGGCAATTCGTTCCTTTGAAGAGGCAGTTGATGGTTTATTCGCAAGAGGTTTGATGCATGGCACTATGCATTTATCTATTGGCCAAGAAGCAAGCGCAACTGGAGTTTGCGCTGCGCTAAAAGAAACTGATTACATCACCAGCACTCACCGTGGTCATGGTCATTGCATTGCTAAAGGTGCAGATCTAACTCGAATGATGGCTGAGTTGTTAGCTAAACAAACAGGTTACTGCCGCGGTCGCGGCGGCAGTATGCATATTGCAGACACCCAAACTCGTAACCTAGGCGCTAACGGAATTGTGGCGGGCGGCATTCCAATTGCAGCAGGTGCTGCGTTGGCGCAGAAAATGCGTGGTGAAACAAATGTGGTGGTTAGTTTCTTTGGTGATGGT